>Ga0315536_1001236_pt1 | contig 12922 bp, 12 predicted proteins | sample SalMarSW160230MG_FD_203093 | JGI IMG/M metagenome (GOLD analysis project Ga0315536, IMG submission 203093) | Salt marsh sediment microbial communities from the Plum Island Ecosystem LTER, Massachusetts, United States - Salt Marsh Sediment SW1602-30 ... | reverse complement strand
GCCACGGTGCGGGTGGGCGGAAGGGAGAGGTTAAAATCTAAGACAGGGCAAAAAAAATCCCTGCGCTGGGGTGCGACAGGGAAGTTTTGATGCACAAAATCAGGATTTTCGAATTTAGAAAGCCACCTCGGCCTTTACGTAAACTCTCTTTGCGTCATGTGGATTGTGAGATCCGACATATACGTTAGCAAGCGCCGGGTTAATTGCCCCGCCGTTGTAAAACTCGGTTCCACTTGTTCCTTGAGCCAGGGCCAGAATCCTGTTCTTCTTCACTATATATCTCTGTATTTCTCCACCTACCAGTATCCTAACATTTTTATTGAACTGCCACCCGATCCCCATGAGGTATATCATGGTGTTTCTCTGTTTGTCGAGCTCGGTGTCGGACAGGTTTTTCTGGTAGGTTCTGTACTGGAGCCCGTATACGAATCTTCCCACGATAATTATCGGGGCGGTTGGTACTATGCCCCCCAGGTTGAAGTTGAGCCATGAATCGAGGAGCTGGTACCCTCTCCTTTGCACCGGATACACGTTGATGCTGCCGATCCCGCTTGTTTGAAGCCCAACGGTGACTTCACTGGGAAACACGTGGTTGAACCCGATCTTGATCACGTCGCTCTTGTACGCGATCCCATACCCGTAGAATTCGGTTTTCGCCTTCTTCCCCGTGTAATCGTATTTGGTGTCGATGTTGTTCCTGCCGAACCCGTTCAAATACAGGCCTTTGACAGGGGTGATGCTCACGATGTAGGTCACGCCCTTGTATGAATTGTTCTCGTTCGACTTGTAACCCGTGCCGTTGGTAAAGGAAGCGGTAAGAGTGACGTACTTGAACAGCCCTATGGATGCCTTGATCCCCAGGTCCGCGGAGTTGTCGATGCTTTTGCCGTTTAATACGGCTTTTGAGTTGTCGATGTAGTTCTGCACGATCCAGCGGAAATCTGAAAGGCCGTCGATAAAGCCGATGATCGGCGTCTCGATCTGGCCGCCCTCGAGGGAAAGCATGACCGGTCCGAAGTCCTTTTTGGCGCCGACATAGGCGTATTTCAGATAGATGTGGAACGCGGCGCCTGATCCGGTCGGCGTCACCGAGCCGTCCACGTCGGTGGTCAATCTGGCGTAGAAAATGTCGCTGATTTTGTATTTCACATCGAAATACGCCCGATTGATCCTGAATTCATTATTGTTCTTGGTTTTGGTTTCCGACGAACTGTTTTCAAAATTCGCAATTCGGTCGAAGCTGTTGCTGTTCCAGCCCCAATGGCCGTACCAGTCCATGTAAATCTTCACTCCGATGTCCAGCCTGCGATAAATGTCCTTTATCGCCTCCATGACCTTATCGCTCTCTTTCGTCTTTTCCTGGGTCTTTTCCTGCGCCATGACCGAAGGAGCCGTCAGGATGAATAAGGCGAGTGCACATAGTAGGACTCTCTTTAACATACAAACCTCCAAAAATATTTTGCAAAAATATGTAATGATGAAAACAAATACTCATACCGTGATTAAGAATTTATAAACTTCGTATTATTGTTTATTAATATTTTATGAATTTTCTGTAAGGAAGACCGGGAAGCAGTTGCCGGCGGCATCAAACAAACGACAAAGGCGCCGGTAATCGGCGCCTTTGTCGTCATCTGATGTAATATATTTTTTCACAGAGGTATGTAGCCGACCTCTTTGACGATCTTTTGCCCTTCTTTTCCCAGTAGGAAATCGATGAATTTTTTCGAGTTGGGGGAGAGCTTTTCTTCGTTTACATACATGTAGAGCTTGCGCGAGATCGGGTATTTCCCGGATTTCCCGTTTTCGATCGTGGTGGGTACGCCGTTTACCGTGACCGCCTTCACCGAATTGTCAAGATATCCGTATCCGATGTATCCGACGGCCTTGGGGTTCCCCGCCACCGTGGTGACGACTGCTCCGTTGGACGCCTGAAGGAGCGCGTCCCTTCTCACGTCAGCCTTATGCAGGACTTTCTCCTCCCACACCTCATATGTTCCGGAGCTCGTGTCCCTTGATACGACCACGATTTCCTCGTTTTGGCCGCCCACTTTTTTCCAGTTGTTGATTCCTCCGATATAGATGGCCTTCAGCTGGCCCGTGGTGAGGTTGTGCACAGGATTGGAGGGATGTACGATCGGAACGATCATGTCATAGGCGATCGTGATCTCTTTGATCTTGAACCCTTTTGAAGCCGCCAATTTCAATTCCTCGGGTTTCATCTGGCGGGAGGCGTTCGCGATATCGCATCCGCCGTCAAGCAGCGCCTTGATCCCGTTGCCCGATCCGCTTCCCTCGACAAACACTGAAATTCCCGTTTCTTTCTTGAATTCCTCTGCCGCTTTCTGGGTAATGGGAAGAACCGTGGTCGAGCCCTTTACCACAACCCTGTTGCCCTTGCTCCTGGAGCACGCGCCGAATCCGATGGCCAGAACCGTTGCTATTATGGCTATAAATGTGAATTTGATGATTCTTGAGTACATACGGTCTTTTTCTCCTTGTTGAAATTTTAATCTCTTGGGGTAACCTCCCCGCAGCTTTGCTGCAGGGAATTTTATTTCTTAAAAATAATACGTTGCGGCATTAAATTTTTTATAAAGATTATATAAAACATTTGTGAATTCTGATGAGGAATAATTATAAATATTTGATTCCTGTGGGCAGAATATTCTTACAAAATCTTTATAAATATATTATAATATCATTAATTCGATAATAAATATTAGGCATGAGTTTATTTATAATTTTTTCTATTTGAAAAATTTTTTTTGTATACATTTTTATAAGAATGCCGGGGTCAGGATTCGGAGATTGCATCGCGGGCAAAAATACATTTATCAGAATCTAAAGGGGGTCTGAGCAGGATAACTCCATCCCTGAGTCAGAGCAAAGTAATACCCTGTGTAACAACACAGGGGTCAGAGCATGTCAGGGGCTGGGGCCAGATTAAAGTTCTTATGCAGCCTGACCATTCCACCAATTAAGGGTCACAGGCCCTTGGGGGGACAGAGCAACCTAACAAAATTTTCATAATTTGATTATACTATCGTTGTAACGATATTAAAGAAACAATTCTATGAATGATAAAATCTCAATACAAAACCTCACATTTTATTACGGCGACACGCCCGCGATAAAAAGTGTGACGCTTGAAGTGCAAAAAAACACCGTGCTCGCCCTTATCGGGCCTTCCGGGTGTGGAAAGTCCACGTTTCTCAGGTGCATAAACAGGATGAATGACATCATACCCGGCACCCGGGTGGAAGGGGACATCCTCATCGACAACGAATCCATATACCATCCGAAATATAACGTCACGAGCCTGAGACGGCGTGTCGGCATGGTCTTCCAGAAATCGAACCCCTTTCCCAAATCGATATTCGAGAACATCGCATACGGTCTCAGGATCAACGGCATCAGGGATAGGTACGAGATCCAAAGCATCGTCGAGAAATCGCTCAAAGGCACGGCGCTCTGGGACGAGGTGAAGGACAGGCTCAACGAGTCCGCCCTCGGCCTTTCCGGAGGCCAGCAGCAGCGGCTCTGCATTGCGCGCACCGTTGCGGTCCAGCCGGAGATTCTGCTCATGGACGAGCCCGCGTCCGCGCTGGACCCGATATCCACGCAGAAGATAGAGGACCTGATACAGGACCTCAAGCTGAATTACACGATCGTAATCGTCACGCACAACATGCAGCAGGCGGCACGGGTAAGCGATGAGACCGCATTTTTTTATCTGGGCGACCTGATTGAAATCAACTCGACTGAAAAGATGTTCACCAACCCGGACAATGAGATAACCGAGAATTACATAACCGGAAAATTCGGATGACGGGAAACATGGCACAACAATCTGATGTCTCATGGATAACAGGAGGCGGGGATGCAGACCCATCTTGAGCAGGAGCTGGAAGGCATAAAATCAAGGATTTTTGAAATGGCGGATTACGCCATTGAGGCGATCGCCAGGTCCATTAAGTCCCTGAAAGAGGCGGACCAGGATCTCGCCCGGAGGGTGCTTGAGGACGATACGCACCTGGACAGCCTCGAAGTCGAGATAGACAACGAATGCATCAAGATACTGGTCACCAAGCAGCCCGCGGCGGTGCACCTCAGGCTGGTGCTCGCCATGCTCAAGATCAACACCGACCTGGAGCGTATCGGAGACCTCGCCACCAATATCGCCAATGAGGAGATCAACCTGGCCGGAAGGCCGACTCTCAAACCCCTTATCGACATACCGCGCATGGCCGACATCTGCATACAGATGCTCAGGGACGCGCTGGCCGCCTTTACGGAGCGGGATGCGGACAAGGCCAGGGCGGTGATCGCACGGGACCGGGAGATAGACATGCTGAACATACAGGTCTACCGCGAGCTCTTCACCTTCATGGCGGAGGATAACCGCACCATATCCTCCGCGCTGTGCCTTATCATGGTCGCCAAGGCGCTCGAGCGGATCGGTGATCATATCACCAATATCGCTGAAAGGGCCGTTTATTATATTGAAGGGATTGACATACGGCACGCGGAAGAATAGAATTATGCTGCGTGCGGTGCGCCCACCTAAGTCATGGTTGCTTTCCAATGCTGGAAAAGATTGATGTATAGTAACTATTTAGGCATAATAATGGAACCGCCGATTGACGCAGATGAATGCGGATTAGAATTGGATAAAATAACTGATTGTATAATTGGATGTGCATATGGGTACCTCAAAAACTGTTTATTTTATTATTAAAACAAAAAAAGATCAGTTTTACTATTGAAAATGCAAACCTTGAATGTGCCCAAAACGAAAGAACCATACCAGGTTTTTAGAATTTTCCTTATAAAATTGGGAATATATTGGGTTCTGGCTTAAATGTTTGTTTACTTAAATAATTTTAAAAAGCCTAAGGCAGAAGCAAAAAGGATTGTAAACAATTTTTAAATCTGCGTTTGTCGGCGTGAATCGGCGGTTCCCGTTACTCTTTTCAAGATTATTAGCTGAGAAGTTACGATGCGTAAAAAAATATGTGTGATTGACGACGAAAAAGACATCCTTGACATAATTAAGATGAACCTGCAGGACGAAGGCTATGACCTGTACTGTTTCTCATCGGGTGAAGAGGCTTTTCAGAAGCTCAATTCGGTCAGGCCCGATCTATTTATCCTGGATATAATGATGCCCGGAATGGACGGATATGATTTCTGTCGCAGGGTACGTGCTGCAGATGATTACAGGGACATCCCCATCATATTCCTTTCCGCAAAATCTGATGAATTGGACAAGGTGCTGGGGCTGGAGTTGGGCGGAGACGATTACATGACCAAGCCCTTCAGCGTCAAGGAGCTCAAGTCCAGGGTCAAGGCGGTCTTGAGGAGGGTGGAAAGGCCGGCCCTGTCGCCGGGGGACAAAAAAAAGATATCATACGAGGGGATCGAGATCGATCCCCACAACTACACCCTTGTGGTGGACGGGAAGGATGTGGATCTCACCAAGTCAGAGTTTGATATCCTTCACCTTCTGCTGATGAATCCCGGAAAGATATTCACCAGGGACAACATTATCGACAGCATCAAGGGCAACGACGTATACGTGATAGACCGTACCGTCGATGTCCATATAATGAATCTGAGAAAAAAGCTCGGAAGGCACCGCGGCATAATTAGAACTTTTTCAGGCGTCGGTTACGGCTTCAGAAAATAAAAAGCTCCGCCACGGCCATGTTTACCAAAATACGCAATCGCATCATTTTCTTTTTCATGGCGCTCATCACCGCAATGACGGCCGCGCTCCTGATATTTATCATCAACCACATAAAGTCATATTACCTCGATATAATCAGGAGGGAGATGGCGGAGAAGATCAATTTCGTAGATCTGGTCATCAAGCAGAACCCCGCAAGGTACCTGGCGGTCACCCCGCGGGAGCGCCAGAGGTCTATCCGCGAGCTTTCGGGTATCATCGGCCTCAGGATCACCTTCGTCGATCCTGACGGAACGGTACGGGCCGATTCCGATTATGAGAACCTCGGCGAAATGGACAACCATAGGTACCGGCCGGAAATAATGGATGCGCTGCAGAACGGGACGGGCGAAAGCATCAGGTTCAGCAATACGCTCAGGATCGAGATGTTCTACCTTGCAAAGAAATCGGGCGGGGAGATCATACGGCTCGCCAAGCCGCTCATTGAGGTCAACGAGAGCATTTCGCAGGTGCGCTCCTACATTTTTTTGGCGGGCGGGGTTCTCGTGATGGTGTCGTTTTTCTTCATCATTATGATCACACGGAGGATAACCAGGCCCATCTATGAGACCATGAGCTTCGCCAGGGATTTCTCGAACGGCGATTATTCGCGGAGGATCCGAAACTACAGCAATGATGAGATCGGCACGCTGCAAAAGGCGCTCAACAAGCTCGCCGATACCGCACAGGACAAGATAAACAACCTTATCGAGGAACAGCGCAGGCTCGAGACGACGATCGAGAGCATCCATGACGGAATTGCGGTGATCGGTAGGGACAAGCGCATCCTGGTGGCGAACGGGGCGTTTAAATCCATGCTCGAAATCAACACCTTTACCGAGGGAAAGCTTTTTTTCGAAGCGATACGAAACCGGTCCCTGAATTCCCACATCGAGCAGGCACATGCGACCGGCCAGGCCGCCTCTTTTGAAGAGGAGCTCTTGAATGGTAGGCACTGCGAGATAGTCATTAATCCTATCCGGGGGGAAAACCTTCTCCAAGGGACCCTTATCGTGCTTCATGACACCACTGAAAAAAAGAAGGTCGATCAGATGAAAACGGACCTGGTGAGCAACATGTCGCACGAGCTCAAGACCCCGGTCACCATCCTCAAGGGCTACCTCGAGACCCTGGAGCAGCATATCAAGAAATCTGACCTTGCGGGTGATTTGCTGAAGAAGGCGCTCATAAACGTGGACCGTCAGGCTTCCCTCATCAACGATATCCTGAAGCTGAACCGGCTGGAAACGTCAAGGGATTTCCCCATGGAATGGATAGACATCCCGGACATTATCAGGACCTGCATGGATATTCTACACCATAAGGCCCAGAGGAAGAATGTCGTCATCAGATTTGAGGCGGACGGCGGACCGGTAAAGATAAGGGGAAACAGGTTTCTCGCCGAGGAGGTGTTCTTCAACATCATCGACAACGCCATCAACTACAACCATGACGGCGGAGCGGTCGATATCTTCTTGAAGTCGGGCGGCGGACCCGTCTCGGTCTCGATCAAAGACAGCGGCATCGGCATCCCCCCGGATTCCATCGACCGGATCTTTGAGCGGTTTTACCGTGTGGACAGGAGCCGGTCGCGCGCCACCGGCGGGACCGGGCTCGGGCTGTCGATAGTGAAGCACGCTGCTGAGATACTCAGCTGGAACGTCAGTGTCCGATCAGGCGACGGAGGAACGGTTTTTACAATTGAGATGTGGCCATATAGAGCCACACCCGACGCTTACAATAGCGGGTCCTCAAAATGATGCCGTACATCCTTGCCCTGAGCCACGAAAATCACCACCTCGGCTATGTTTGTCGCATGATCCGCGATCTTTTCAAAGCTGTTTGCGGTCAATATCAGGCATACCGCGGTTTCGACCGTGCCGGGGTCTTTCTTCATGAGATCGACCAATTCTTGTATGATCTTATATCTCAGCTGGTCGACCTGATCGTCTCGGAGCAGGATCGTCCGCGCCTTGTCCACGTCCAGGTTGACGAAGGCGTGAAGGCTCTCCCTGAACATGCTGCCGACTATGTCGACCATTTGGGGCATGTCTATGAAGGGCTTAATCTGCTCTTTTTCCAGGATGACCGATATGCCCTTGCAGATGTTTGCGGCATGGTCGCCGACCCTCTCGAGCTCAGCGTTGATCTTTGATATTCCGAGAAGAAAGCGCAGGTCGCTGGCGGTCGGCTGGTGAAGGGCTATCAGCTTCAGGCAATACTCGTCGATATCGACCTGGAGGCGGTTCACCCGGGCCTCGTTCTGTCTGATGGTCTCCAGCAGGTCCGCATCATGCTCCACAAGGGCCTTGACCGCTATGCCCACCATCTCCTCCACGAGCGAGCCCATGTTCAGCAGCTCCTTTTTCAGAGAGTCTAATTCTTCAAAAAAATGTCTGTCCATCTCTTTCCTCCATGCCTCCAGCCATCGTGATTATCCATAGCGGCCGGTGATATAATCCTGCGTCCTATTATCTCTCGGATTGGTGAAGATATCCGATGTTCTTCCGAACTCGACCATTTCGCCAAGAAGCATGTACCCGCACAGATCCGATACCCTGGAAGCCTGCTGCATGTTGTGGGTGACGATCACGATATGGTAATTCTTCTTGAGATCCATCATGAGCTCCTCGATCTTCATGGTGGCTATGGGGTCCAGGGCCGAGCATGGCTCGTCCATCAGGATGACCTCGGGCTCCACCGCCAGAAGCCGGGCGATGCAGAGGCGCTGTTGCTGATCAAGGGGAAGTGTCAGCGCAGATTCATGCAGTTTATCTTTACATTCGTCCCACAGCCAGGCGGCTCTTAAACTTTTTTCCACGATCGCGGATATCTTTTTCCTGTTATATGATTTTTCAACCCTGAGGCCGAACGAGATATTATCGAACACGGACAGGGGGAAGGGGTTTGGACGCTGGAAGACCATACCCACCCTTTTCCTGAGCTCGTAAATTTCCATCTTTGAACCGTACACTTCAACCCCGTCAAGAAGCACGCGGCCCTTGATCTTGACGCCCTCGATCAGATCGTTCATCCTGTTTATGGATCTCAGGAGCGTCGATTTGCCGCATCCCGAGGGCCCGATGAGGCCCACGATGTTGTTCCCGCCCACGGTCATGCTGACGGACTTCAAGGCCTGGAATTGGCCGTAATACAGATCAAGGTCTATAATTTCTATCTTATTGTGAATTCCCGGCGCGCTGTTATCCATTTGGTGCCTACCCGAACCGCCCGGTCACGTAATCGTTCGTGCGCCCGTCCCTGGGCATGGTGAATATCTGATCGGTCGGTCCGTATTCGACCATCTCGCTCATCAGAAAAAAAGCCGTATTGTCCGCCACCCTGGCCGCCTGCTTCGTATTGTTGGTGACAAGTATGATCGTGAAATTCTGCTTGAGGTTGCTGAGGGCGCGCTCTATCGCCGCGGTGGAGATCGGATCCAGTCCTGAACAGGGCTCGTCGAGAAGAATCACCTCGGGCTCCATGGCGAGCACCCGGGCGAGGCAGAGGCGCTGCTGCTGGCCTCCGGAAAGCCTCATGGCCGAGGTTTTCAGCCTGTCCTTAACCTCGTCCCATAAGAACGCTGAGGTCAGGCTCGTTTCCACGAGATGGTCGAGCTTCTTCCGGTTCCTGATATTGAACAGGGAGGGGCTGAATATTACGTTGTCGTAAATGCTCGCGGGAAGGGGAACGGGAAGCGCAAACACCATGCCCACTCTTTTTCTGAGCTTGACGGGGTCCACGTGAGGATGGTAGATGTCCTCGTCGTCGAGAAGGATGCGTCCCTCGACACTGATCTCGGGCGCCAGGTCGTTCATCCGGTTGAGAGACCTCAGGAACAATGTCTTTCCAGAGCCCGACGGCCCGATGATCCCCAGTATCCTGTTCGCGGGTATGTCGATGCTGATGGACCTGAGGGCCTGGACCTTGCCCCAGTACACGTTCAGGTTGCTTATGCGGAATTTAAAATTACTTTCCATTATCTTGTTTTTTTCGCTATGAACATGTTCATCATCCAGTATGAGATAAGGTTGATCGTAAGTATCGAGATAATCAGAACCGCCGCGGTCGCGTACGCGTTTTGATTTGAAATGCCTTCACGGGCCAGGATATAAAAATGGACCGACATGGTGCGCACCGAATCGAAAATTGAATGCGGCATTCTTAATGAAGAGCCCGCGGTGAAGATGATGGCCGCCGTTTCGCCGATCGACCGTCCGATGCTCAGCATGATCCCGGTTACGATTCCCGGCAGGGCGTTCGGCAGCACCACCCTTCTGACCGTCTGCCACTGGGTGGCGCCCAGGGAAAAGCTCACCTCACGGTACAGGTAGGGGACCGACTTGATCGCCTCCTCGCTGGTCCGTATGATCGTGGGAAGTATCATGAAAACCAGTGTCAGGGAGCCCGATATGATCGACCACCCCATCCTCAGGGTGGTCACGAAAAATATGAAGCCAAAAAGCCCGAAAATGATTGAGGGGATCCCCGCCAGGCAGTCCGCGCCGAACCTGATGATCCGCGTCATCCTGCTCTCTCTCGTGTATTCGGTCAGATAGACCGCGGTCCCGACGCCCAAGGGCGTCGCGATACCGATGGCGATCAGGGGGAGGGTGACCGTTCCGATAAGAGTAGGGAGTATGCCGCCGAATTTTCCCATGTCTTTCGGGTTGGTAAAGAGAAAGTCAAAACTCACGTACGGGAGCCCCTTGCCGAACACGAACACTATGATGAACACGAGCACGGCGAGGGTGGATACCGTCAGTAAGGTCAAGACAGAGACCGCAACAATCTGCGTGTATCGAGGGTGGACGGTCATTTTTTTCTGCCTCTTTTTCTTATCGCGGTCATTGCGATATAATTGAGAAGCATGATGATGATCAGCAGTACGACGCCGGTCGCGAACAGGGCCTGGCGGTGCATGCCCGTGGCGTATCCCATTTCCAGGGCTATGTTCGCGGTGAGGGTGCGCACCGAATCGAGCGGAGAGTTCGGCAGCTTGACCGCATTCCCCGCGACCATGATGACGGCCATGGTCTCGCCGATGGCCCTTCCGAGACCGAGGATGATGCCGGCGATGATGCCCGAGCGGGCCGCGGGGACCACGACCATGTGGATGGTCTGCCAGTGGGTCGCGCCGAGGGCGAATGCACCTTCCCGGTACGAATTGGGGACCGCCTGGATGGAATCAATGGAGATGCTCATGACCGTGGGGAGTATCATGATGCCCAGTATCACCGAAGCCGCCAGGATCGACAGGCCGGGGCCCCCCAGATACTCCCGTATCAGGGGGGCGAGCACCATGACGCCGATGAATCCGTACACCACCGAGGGGATCCCCGCAAGCAGCTCGATCGTGGGCTTAATGGTTCTCATGGCCCACCGCGGCACGAATTCCGAAAGGAACACCGCTCCGGCGAGCCCGAGCGGCACGCCGACGAGAACGGCGCCCAGCGTCACCCAGAGTGAGCCCGCGATCATGGGAAAGATTCCGAATCTGCCCGCCGGCGGATTCCAGTCCGTTGAGAGCAGAAAGTTCGGGAGGCCGATCTGGAATATAAAGGGGAGGCCTTCTTTGAGAATGAAGAGGACGATAAGAACGAGCATGGTAATCGCCGAGAGAGCGATCACCATGAGGAGCCTATAGATGCCTTTTTCTTTGAGAAGATTCATTAATTAAAAAATTACAGCCAGGTAAAAAGGATTCCGGACACTGACAGGATTTTATTAGAATTTTCCGAGAACGTTTATATAAAACTGTTTTTATTTTGCCGGTATCAAGCCGCTTGATTCGATGGTTTCCTGGCCATCTTTCGAAAGAATGTATTCGATGAAATTTTTTGCCAGTCCCTTCGGAGCGCCTTTCGTCAAAAGAAAAATGGGGCGCACCAGTTTGTATTTTCCTTTCATGATCTCATCGGTGGTGCAGTGCACGCCGTCGACTGAAACCTGCTTAATTTTATCGTTCACCAGGCCGTGCGACAGATAGCCGATTGCGTTGGGGTCGTTGATGACCGTCTCGCGCACCGTACCGTTGGAATCCTGGATGATCGCTTCTTTCGTCAGTGTTATGTTTTTTACTATGGCTTCGAATGAAGACCTCGTGCCCGATCCGGCCTCGCGGGAAACCACGGTTATCGAGTGGTCGTTTCCCCCTATTGTTTTCCAGTTTTTTATCTTTCCGTTGTAAATTTCCCTAATCTGACCAAACGTTAAATTGTCCACCTTATTTTTCAGGTTGACAATCATGGCTATGCCGTCCCTCGCCACCACCGTGGCAGTCAGGGATTTTGCCTCGGGAGGGAGGTCGACGAGGTCCGCCATCCCGATATCGGCTGCACCGGACAGGGCGGACTGGATTCCCACCGAAGAACCGCCGCCCTGTATGATCACGCCCTTGTCGGGGTTGATGCTCATAAATTGATCCGCCAGCTTTTCGGCAAACGGCTGGAAAGCGGTCGATCCGGCGGCGGTAATGGTCTGTTTTTGCCTGCCGCATCCCGTATATGAAGTTAAAAATGCAAGTATAATGAAAAACAGCAGCACTATTTTTGTTTTCATGGATTCACCCCCTATTAAAGAATGCCCGAATTGTCAAATAAAAATTTTGTTAAAAAAATGTAAGGAAAATTCAAAGGAAAAAAGTCATGCTTGCAATATCGACTATTATGCACTAACAATGGATCCTCGATACATTTAAACATTGTTGAGTTCAGACAAAATGAACAAGATTGGAAAGACCGTTCCCATAAACTGGATCGGGGATACTGAAAAATACATAGTCGTACCCCGCATGGAAAGAAACAGGCTGGTAAAGAAGCTGAAGCGCCTCATAAAGGTGAAAGGCGCGTGCTATTTCACACAGGGAGTTCCATACGGTCTGATCGATTTTATTTATCGTGCGGTGGTGAAATTAGGCCTTAAAGAGCGCACGCTGATCTTTTCGCGCGGCGCGGTGAAGAACGGGAACCGGCCGACACTCAACATGGTTGAGGTCTGCGAGCTGGACTGGGATCTTGGTACCTCAATCATCATTCCCCAGAAAAGAAAGCACGGCTCCCGTGCTGAGTTCCGCATCAACGGAAGGAAAAGCACTCTGCGTATAATGGAGATCATCGTGCTCTCCGGACTGCTCAGGCTCACCCATCGGAACATGTCTGAAAAATGGCGCTCCGCAAAGGCGGCCGCCAT
>Ga0315536_1001233_pt1 | contig 12933 bp, 7 predicted proteins | sample SalMarSW160230MG_FD_203093 | JGI IMG/M metagenome (GOLD analysis project Ga0315536, IMG submission 203093) | Salt marsh sediment microbial communities from the Plum Island Ecosystem LTER, Massachusetts, United States - Salt Marsh Sediment SW1602-30 ... | reverse complement strand
CTTGAATTGCCAGAGACTCTGTCGTCTTTTAATAAGCAGGCCAGCGAGAAGGGTCAGAGCGTGGTTCACCTGGTCCAGAATGACCGCGTGGTCGCCTCCTTTGCACTGGCGGACGTCGTCCGCCCGGAGAGCAAGCCTGCGGTTGACATGCTGAAGAGCCTGGGGATCAGGGTGGTGATGCTCACCGGCGACAGCGAGCCGGTCGCCAGGGCGGTGGCGGATGAATTGGGAATCGAGACTTTCTTTGCTGAAGTGCTGCCCGAAAATAAAGATCAAAAAGTGTCGGACCTGCAGGCTGAGGGCGAGCAGGTGGCGATGGTTGGGGATGGCGTCAACGACGCCCCGGCGCTGGTACGGGCGGATGTCGGTATCGCCATCGGCAGCGGGACCGACGTGGCGGTCGAATCGGCCGGCATCATCCTGGTGAAGAGCAACCCGCTCGATGTGGTGAACATCTTCAGCCTCAGCCAGGCAAGCTACCGCAAGATGGTACAGAACCTGTTCTGGGCCGCAGGATACAACATCGTCGCACTGCCGCTGGCAGCCGGCGTGCTGGCCCCGATCGGCATCATCCTCTCACCGGCCGTTGGGGCCCTGCTCATGTCGCTCAGCACGGTTATCGTCGCCGTCAACGCCCAACTGCTGCGGCGGGTGAAGCTCAAATCGAGTTCGTAGCGAGATCTGTATCCCTTCTGTCCTATCGCAAGCCTTAACCTGCGTTCGGGTTCAAGCAGCATGTATCGACTGCTTCTCTGCGCCGGGAGATGATTGAAAACTCACTTCACCCTGCGAATGATTTACTCAAGCAGTCGTACGGTATATACATCCATGATCAGCTCCGCACCTGCAAGGTCGTAGGCAGGGTCGGGGGATAGCTGTGCGTAGAGCGTTTTCTCCGGGCTTTCTCCGTACAGGTAGCCCCGCCCAGCTGCAATGATCCCACCGGTAGCCGGATCGATCAGCAGCATAATCGCGATCACATCATCGTAGGTTCCAGATGGCACGATCGCCGAACCATCCACCATAACCTCACCCTCGACGAGCGACCACTCCGCCTCGTAACTCTCGACGCTGAGAATCTCGTACTCCTGTGGCGCGAAGCTGTTGTAGGCATCTACGCGCAGATCGAAATTTGCCACCTGCGCCGCCAGGTCAGGATCTATCTCCAACAAAGGCCAGAAGGAGAGATCAAAGGCGACCGTCAATCCCGGGAGCAGGATGGGGGGTGCGCCCCAATCCGAATTACAGTCAAGCAGCTGCCCTCCGGCATCGTACAGGCTGGCGAGCAGCACCGGCCGCTCGGGCACTACACCCTCGTTGCGCAAAAGCCCTACCAGATGCGGACGGCCCTGTGCATCGAAGTAAACGTGTGTCGAGGCTGAGATTGAGAGCGCCGTCTGGTGCAGTTCATCCGCCAGCCGAGCCTCGGGCAGGATCTCGATGCGCTCGATCTCACTCATCAACGAAGGGTCGATGTTGTACCAGCTGATCGAAACCGGCGTGGATTCGCCGGCGAGCAGCTGCGGCGTGTAGATCCAATCAAACTGGTGGGCGAGCACCTCGCCCTCACCGGTCATAAGCAGTCCAAGCACGCTTTCAAGTACGACCGCCTGCTCGCTATCGTTGTGCAGTTCCGTCACAAGCGTCACCTGACCCAGCTCTGGATTAGCTAGCTGACGTACGCCTCCGAGCGAGAGTTCGATCGGCAGGTCAGGAAGTACCTGCTCGCTCTTCAGCTGCGAGACCTGTGCCACCGCCGGCCGCATGCCTTGCGGAAGCTCCAGCACGAGAAGCCCCATCTCCTGTGGTCGAATAACCGACTGCGCCTGGAAGACCCGCTCGCTGGCCAGGCTGGAGCCGGATTCATCATAGACATCCACCTGCGCGCTGACCCCGGAAGCAAGCCCATCGCCGGCGTTGAAAAGCGTGGCGTAAACCCGCCATCCGGCATTCTCGTTGAAGACCAGCGACACAGAGCCAACCGAAAGATCAGCCTCCACTTCAGGGGGAGCGGCCGCTGCTATTGGCTGCGTGGCCGCTGGCTCTGCATTGTCAGCTCCACTACCGGATGGAGCGCCGATCGCCAGCCCACCGACGAACGCGGTCAAGTCGATCTCATCCCGCCGGTACGCGTTGATGTGCTCTGTATCGCACTCGATGGCGATGAACGGATCTCCGGCGACGGCGAGTGTCAGGCTGACTCGCGCGCTGGAAGGTGCAAAGCGGGCGGCAGCGTCCAAAGCACCCAGGTAGAGCAGCATGACCTGCTCATCGGAGAGCGCTTCGGGCTGTTCGAGCTGCATGGATACCAGCCCATCTTCATAGCGGATACTGACTCCGGCCAGTCCGAACTCCTGGGTGAGAAAATCGGAAAGATCCGCTTCGATTTGAACCGGATCGAGCATCGCCTCCACACGGGGGTCCTGCACCGGCTGATCGGGCGAGGCGGCTTTCTTGCCTCCACAGGCTGCCAGCAGGAGCAAGAGCGCCAGAATATGGATTGCTCGTTGGAGTTTCATTGCTGGCCTCCCTCGATCTGGCTCATCAGCAGTTGATAAACAGGGTCATTCTCGCTAGGCTGCTGTGATTGGAGCGCCTGCACAAGCGCGCCGCGATCAGCGTGCTGTATCATCGCTAACTGTTCATCAGTAAGACTGTCAAGTTTTTCAATCATCAAAGCCTGAGCCTGGCTGCGGACAATCCATTTGTCTACGAAGCGGAACAGCCCGTTCAGCATGCCCTGGTTTGAGATGGTATGGTCAGCGCCGAGCTTGGTGATCACACGCAGTGCCTGTGTGGCGCGCGCCAGTTCATCTGCCTTCTCGGGATCGGCACCCAGCCTTACGAGATCAGCCTTCAGTTGGTCGGCGGCCTTGCTGTCGAGGCCGAACTGCTCCTCGATCAAGTCGATGGCGTTGCTGCCGATCTGGCCGTTGATCGTCTTCAGCGCCTGGTTCATCGAACGGCGGGAATTGATCACTTCTTTCGGATCGAATCCGTCCTCGACCAGCCGATCCCACTCTTCGGGTTTCATAAAGCCCATCAGATCCGTGTAGTAGTAGCGGTCTTCCGCACGCTGCTTTTCGGCCCATCGTGCGTAGTCACTCGGGTCGTTCAGGTCAAGCTCTTCACCTTCACATGCCGAAAGACCGAGCGCCTGACGGCAGTCCAGGTCGGCATCCTGTTGCGACTGCAGCAGGACGGTCTCTACCTGAACGGTCGCGCTTTCATTTTCCGCCAGGCCCTCATTCTGGCCAATCACCGGCGTATGGAGCAGATCGAGAAAACTGCTCAGCTGCTCGGATGGATTCCAGCTGTCCAGCGTCTGGTTGAAGAAGTCCACACCAGGTTGCAGTAGGTCTTGCAGCGTCCCCCAGGTCTGGGTACCGAAATCCTCCAGTTGCGCGCCCCAATTCAAATCTGGGTTCTGGCGGAGAATCGACTCAGATGGCGTATCAGGTCCATCGACAGCGGTCAATGGCAGGCCACTCTGGTCGACGGCTGTATGCCGACCGAATACGTCTTCCACATACGCCTGATCCTCGCCCTCCAGGCCAGCGCTCACTAGCTGCCCATTGAACCAGGGCACCACGCCCGGCCTCCAATTGTCGAGGCCACTCTGCAGCAGCGTGCGCTGACGGGCGATTAGGTCGAGCAAATCCTGCAGCGGGACGACCGATGTCACATCCGGAGCCGGGGGCAGTGTGGGAGTCAAGGCCGGACGAGAGGTCGCCGTCGATGCAGTCGTGGCTGTCGCCGCACTCCGTGTGGGCGAAGGCAGCGCCGAATGGAATGCGGCCGGATCATACCCCACAGTCCAGCTGCCTGAGACGGGCATGCCCATGGTATCGCTGCCGCTGAAGGCACCAGACCCGCCATCCGCCGACAAACTGCCCTGCCAGGATCCCCCGGAGGTCATTGTCGTCGGGTACTGCACATTCGGCGGCAGATTCAGGTCGGCCGGCAGCTGAAGCGTCGAGATGATCTCCCAGGTGCCGCTGATTGAACCGCCTACCCCGCCCTCAAAGATCCCGTTGAAGTGACCGATGAAAGACGAACCGATCGTCATCCCAATCTCGGAGATTGTGTATGAGCTGGATCCCTCGACGTACCCTTCCGCCGGGCCCCCTGCTGGCGACAGAGTCATCGTGAATGGGAAGCATTCATCCCCCGCCCAGGACGAGGTGCAGATCTGGCCTGAAGCCTGGATCTCGCCGGATTGAGCCAGTACCGGGGACGCAGTAAGCAGAGTCAGTAGGAAAAGGAGCGGAAGCAAATGACGTGGACGGATTCGTGGCATGAGAGAACCTCCGCATAAGGCAGAGCCCGCACTGCAGCCTCCCGCCGGACGCGGGGCGATGGTTGGAGCGGGCTCTCGAGCCGGTAAACCAGCCACAGGAGCATAATTCTTGCGGCCGAAGACATTGGATTCAGTATAGGTTGGCTTGTGATGAAATGAACTTACGATCGGCTTTCAAGAGCGCAGCGCCCGCACCCCGCCCTCGCCGCTCGGGTTGTACCGATAGTTGATCCATCAGGATGAAATTCCTGCGAACGCGAGATGCCATTCCGGCCACTCAAATTTCACAGCAGGATGGAACTTAGCGGATCAGCGTAGATCTCAGCGAAATAGGCGACTGTCTTCTCCCGCTCGAGCTGGGATTTAATCATCATCGTTGCATCAGCTCTGGAGAAGGGTTACGGGAGAGAGCCCCCATCTATCTTCGTGCAGTTGTTGAACCGGGGTATTCAATCCTGCCAGGATGTGGGCGTCGTCCAGCGCTACTTTCCGGATGGATACTTACCCAACAGCCATCAACTCGTACTTCTCATCCTGGCTTCCCGCACCGGGAACCAACGTATGGCCGGCAGCCCGATCAGCAGCAGCACAGCGCTCAATAAATAAGTCTTCGGCATGCCAATCAGGTCGCTGATTGCGCCGAAGACGACCAGGATGATCGACTGGATAATGAACGAGAGCGCCATGTAGACGCCGTTGGCTAGTGCCCGGTTCTCCGGATAGCACTCCTGCGCGATGGCCATGATCACCGGCGTGGTCGAAAGCGAGAAAAAGCCCAGCAGCGGGAGCAGGGCAGTCCGGTAGCCATCGGGAAGGTAAAGAAAGAACAAGATTAGAATCGAGGTCAGCGCGAGCGCCAGCGACAACACCCGCCGCCGCCCGAAGCGATCGCTGAGAGATCCTCCGGCGAGTGCACCAACGACACCGGCCGCTTCCAGAATCGAAAGCGAAGCTCCTGCCCACCACAGGCTGGCACCCTCCAGTTTCAAATAGACCGGCAGGTACGTCGTCAGCGCCACGCTTGAAAAGGACCTGACCACCTGCAGCAGCGTCAGTGCGATCAGGAATGTCCTCATCCGGCGAATCGCATCTCTCCAGTGCAGGCCCTTACCGGAGTTTGCCGGCTTGCCCGAGATTCCCCGCAGGCGTAGATAAAGAAGGAACGAGGCCATCCACCCGCCCAGCATCAGCCACCACGTACCGGGCAAACCAAACCAACCGATAACCGATACAATCAAAATTGGACCGATCGTGCGTCCAAGTTCGCCTGCCACCATCCAGAAACTCATTCCCCGACCCAGCCGCTCACCCGATACCCTGCCTGCCATGGCCGGTCCGACCGCATGGATACCGGCCGAGCCGAACCCGGCAACCGTAAGCAGGATGGCGACCAGGGTATAAGCCGGGGCGACACCGATCAGGCTCATGCCTGTCGCCGTGATAGCCGGCCCCATGATCATCAGATAGCGCAGGCTGACTCGATCTGCCAGGTAGCCGATGAAAGGTTGGAAGATCGAGGGGAACTGCAAGAAAGCAGACAGCAAACCGGCCTGTGCGTTGCTCATCGAGAACCGCTGAATCAGTTCCGGCAGCAGCGGCGGCAGGAAGGAAGAGTACAGGTCATGCATTCCATGTCCGGCAGAAAGGGTGACAACTTGTGCCGTCTCGAAGTCCCCGGCCTCCTCGTGCGGGACTAGCTCTGGTATGGCCTCCGGTTCAACTCGTGTCGCCAAAATCATCCCCTCTTCTAAGCGCTGCATGGTGCACAGCTGCCAGGGACTATACGATGGTATGGATGCAGATCATAACCCAGGATGTCCCGCACGCAACCCGGTTGCAAGGCGTCTCTTATCTAACCCGGGGACACCGCCTCAGTACGGAAGGGAACGCGGCAAAGAGCACGTCCGCGCCACAGTGGGCGAAGATCACTTGACAGCTAGCCCACGGGATTGAAAGGTAGATAAATCCAGCCTGTGAGCCTGGAGGTTCTCACGGGAGCTTGCTCATTTCGTCGTTGAGGGCCCGCAGGACCATATCCACATCGTCCCGGTTGAGCACCATCGGCGGTTTGATCTTGATCACGTTGTGCAGCGGTCCGTCCGTGCTGAGCAAGACTCCACGCGCTTTCATGCGCTCGACCAGTTCGGCCGCATCTTCGGCTGCCGGCTCGAGCGTCTCCCGGTCACGGACCAGCTCGAGGCCCAAGAAAAGGCCCATCCCGCGGGCCTCTCCGATCAGTTCGTGCTTCTCCTTCAAGGTCTTCAACCCGGCCAGGAAATGGCCTCCCAGCTCAAGCGCGTGATTTTGTAGCTGTTCCTCTTCAATCACATCAAGCACCGCCATACCGATCGCGCATGAGACCGGGTTGCCGCCAAAGGTTGAAAAATACTCCATCCCATTCGCAAAAGCCTCGGCGATCGGGCGCGTCGTGACAACAGCTGCCAGCGGGTGGCCGTTGCCAATCGGTTTGCCCATCACGACGATGTCCGGGATGACACCCTGAGCTTCAAACGCCCAGCAGTGCGTGCCGGCGCGCCCGAAGCCAACCTGGACCTCGTCGATAACGCACAACCCACCGGCTGTTCGCACATGCTCAAAGGCCCGCTGAAAGTAGCCTGGCGGCGGGACAATCTGGCCCCCGCAGCCGAGCAGCGATTCGGCCAGGAAGCCGGCGACTGGAACATCCAATCCGGCAATCACCCGCCCGACCTCATCGCCGTAAGCCTCCCCGGTCGAGCGATCCTGGCCCTTGTGAATTCCACGGTAGCCATCCGGCATCGGTACGACGTGCACCCAGGGTTCAGGATGTCCTTTGCCACCCGGCCCCATGAACTTGTAGGGGCTGAGACCGACCAGGCGGGATGTGTTCCCATGATAAGCGCCATCGATCACCAGCCAGTCATGCCGGCCGGTGTAGGTCTCGGCCAGGCGCAGCGCCAATTCGTTCGCCTCGCTCCCTGAGTTGACGAAGAAACATACTTCAAGCGGATCAGGCAGCGTGGCGGCCAGCCGGCCGGCATACTCGGCCAGGCCGTCGTAAAGGTAGCGGGTGTTCGTATTCAAGCGCTCCATCTGGTGCTGACCGGCCGCCACGACGTGCGGATGGCAGTGGCCGACATGGCAGACGTTGTTCACCAGATCAAGGTAGGGACGCCCGCGGTGGTCGTAGAGATACTGGCCGGACCCGCGCACGATTTTCAGCGGCTGTTCATAGGCGATAGAGAGCGAAGAGCCGACGTGCATGCGGCGGCTACGAAGCAAATCAGGGATCCCCGCTCCCGATTCCATGCCCGGCTTGGAATCGATGGCGGATGCCAATTCAGCTGCAGCGTCAGTTGGATCGATAGCGGCGAAGCGTTCCAACAGGTCCCAGGCGCGCGCTTCGGTCACATACCAATTCGGATGATCGGGGTCAATCGAACGCCGCTCAGCCGCCACGGCGACTGTCGTACACAGCCGGCCGACGACGAGTGGAAAGAGCACCTCGAGCTCATCTTGAGCGACCGGTCGAATAGCATGATATCCCGCTACGATCTCCGCCCCGGCTTGTAGAGGTTCGGGATGATCGAGCATGGCATAGGCTAGCGCCACCGCCAGTTCACAGATCGTCGGGTTGTAGAGGCTGTCGGCGAAATCCAGCAGCCCGACAACCCGGTCATTCGCGACCAGCACATTCTCGTCATTGGCGTCGCTGTGGATTAAAGAATGCGGTACTTCGGCCAAGCGCGGGGCATAGGCAGCGTAGAGGTGAAACATTTTTTCGGCCAGGGCTTGCCGTCCGGGATCATCAATCAGCTCGATTTTCGCCCGATGAACCCCGGCCGAGGCCAGAGCCCAGCGATGCTCGCGATGAGCAGGGGGCAGATCGAGATCGGCAAGCGCCAGATCGATTTCAGCCAGGATCCGCCCCAGATCGCGCAGCAGCCCGGTGGATGGCGGCCCTGCCTCGCACCACGGGGTTCCACCCACATATTCCAGCAGCCGGGCACGGTGAGAGTGCCCATCTCCATCCCGAAACTCGGTCTCAAGCTGGCCTGAACGATTAAGGTGAATGCGCGGCAGGCTGATATCAATCCCGGATGATATTAGGTGTTCGATCATCCGGTGCTCAAGCTCGATCACAGCGGCCGGCAGATCCTCCCCGGCAAGTTTCAAGACGTAGGATTGCCCGTCATCGCCCTGCAGCAGGAAGTTCAGGTTCTCACCCGGCAGCCGACCAACCGTCCCTCTCAGTCCATAGGCTTGCTCACAGAGAGCGATAAGTTCCTCAGCTGTGGGTTGGGGAGCGATCGAATTCTGGTTCTCCACGTGCACTGTCTCAATATCCTCCTGTCCATCGCGGGCAGGACTTCCGCATACCTCGAATACGTGCCGAATCTAGGTATATACCGGCGTAGCTTCTCGAATCAAAGTTTTTCAGGCGGCGGATTCGAGCGTTCCTGACGAGAGTTCAACCGATCAAGGAGCCAACGACGCCTTCGACCGCCTCGAGGATCTCACCTGACTTGACCAGTTCTTTCATGCGGGTGTGATCCTGGTAGAGCGGGCGATCCTCGTCCAGGTGGTCGACGTACTTACGGATAACCTGGCGCGCCTTCTGCACACCCGCTCCCGGCGTGAACTCGCGGAAATCGAGCGCCTGCGCAGCAGCCATGAATTCGATTCCGAGCACGCCGTAGGCGTTATCCAGGATCTGGGCATTCTTGATGGCCGTATTCATGCCCATCGAGACGAAATCCTCCTGATCGGCGGCAGCCGGGATCGATTGGATGCTGGCCGGAGCAGAGAGGATGCGCTGCTCGACGATCAGGCTGTCGGCAGTGTATTGGCTGAGCATCATACCCGAGAACATTCCCGCGCCTTTGGTGAGAAAGGCCGGCAAGCCAACACTCAGCGCTGGATTGGTGAGCCGGTTCAAGCGCCGCTCGGCCAGCACGCAGACCATCGTCAGCGCCGTGCCAGCCAGGTCCATCGGCAGGCTGACCGGCGAACCCTGGAAGTTGGCACCGGTCAGCGCGAGGTTGAACTCGGGGAGGAAGATCGGGTTATCCCCGACTCCGTTCAACTCGATCTCAACCTGCTCCCGGGCGAAAGCCAACGCGTCATGCGCGGCGCCGATCACCTGCGGACTGGAACGCATCGAGTAGGCGTCCTGGACCTTGGTCTTCATCTTGCCCGTCTGCAGGTCGCTGCCCTCGATGCACTTCATAATCGCCCTGGCCGAGCGGATGGCACCGGCGAAGCCGCGCGCTTCGTGCAGGCGCAGGTCGTAGGGTTTCAGGTTGGCAAGCAGCGCCTCGAGCGACATCGCGCACGCGATCTCCGCCTGGCGCAGCGTGCGTTCCATGTCGTAGAGCTGGATGGCGCTCATCGCCGTAAGCAGATTGGCGCCGTTGATCGCCGCCAGGCCATCGCGCGCCTTCAAGCCCGGGATCTCGATCCCGGCTGCATCCATCGCTTGCTTGCCTGGCAGAACCTGGTCCTCGAAGTAGGCCTGCCCCTCGCCCATCAGGAGCAGAGCAATCTGCGCCATCGGCGCCAGGTCGCCGCATGCGCCGACCGAACCTTTCTGGCACACGACCGGGGTCACGCCTTTGTTCAGCATTTCAATCAAGGTCAGCGTGATCTCTGGCCGGCATCCCGAGTTGCCATGCGCGTGGACGTTGATTCGGCCGGCCATTGCGCCGCGGACATATTCGATCGGCGCCGGATCGCCGATGCCCGCGGCGTGGTTGTAGATCAGGTAGCGCTGGAACTGCTTGACCTGTTCATCATCGAGCATGACTTCCGAAAACTCCCCGATGCCGGTGTTGACGCCGTACATGATCTCATGGGCCGCGATCTTCTTTTCAAGCATCGCCCGGCAGACTTTGATTCGCTCCAGGGCCTGCGGCGCGAGCGCGACCTGCTCATGATCCCGTGCGATACGGACCAGCGCTGCGACCGTAAGATTTGAGCCATCAAGGACGATCGTCATGACATGCACCTCGATTTGATCCAATTCGGGTCCGTCTAAATTATCGTTTCTACCGATTGAATTGTATACCCAACTCTCATCCCCTCTCCAGCCCGGGATCAGCATGAGTGATGGATACCAGGTCGATTGCCACCCCGAATGAGCCAAACTTCCCAGGATGGTAGCGGGTACGACCGGTATACAATGAGGATAGCTTACACCGGGAGGAGCGCTGGTTTGTGTGCTCTGCTAGAAGAGACATTCGACAGCAGTGTCGACGCCTCGCTCGCTGAAAACCTCACTGAGAAGCAGCCCGTCCTGATCGTGCTGAATGGACCGGAGATAGGAAAGCGTATACCGCTCAAGGGGGCTTCAGCCGTGATCGGGCGGGATCCGGATCGGGCGAACATCATCCTCTCCGACCGCACGGTCTCCGGCATGCATTCACGCATCGACTACGACCCCAACAGCGGGCAGTATTTCATCACCGATTTGCAGAGCCACAACGGGGTGCTCGTCAACCTCGACCGGACCGAAAACGGGCCGCTCAGCCGGGAGGATAAGATCTTCATCGGCTCGGTCATCCTGAAATTCACCTTTGAAGACGTTCTTGAGAGCACCTACCGCACGCGCCTGGACGAATTGTTAAACCTCGACGATCTGACCGGTCTGCCTGTAAAACGGGTATTTGATCACGAATTCCGGCGGGCATTCGAATACTCCCAGCGGCGTGGCTCACGTCTGGCACTCCTGATGATGGATCTCGACGGTTTGAAGCAGATCAACGACACGCATGGCCACCTGCTCGGCTCGTACACGATCTCTGAAGCCGGCAAGATCATTGGACGGGTGATCGGACGGAAAGGCCTGGCAAGCCGCTACGGAGGCGATGAATTCATCGGCTTCGTGCGGAATCTGACGCTGGAAAAGACCGTGGAACTGGGGGAGAGAATTCGAACCCGTATCCAGGGGCATTCATACAAGCTGAACGGTCAAATGGCCACGCCAACGATAAGCATCGGCGTCGCTCAACGGACCGAGCTCGTTCAATCACCTCCCGAATTGGTGCTGATGGCCGACGAAGCGCTGTACCGCGCAAAGGCAGCCGGCAGAAACAACGTCTCGCGCTAACCTCGTTCCGGGTCCCGATTTAACGTCATCAAGCGACCAGATGGGTGATCAGGTGCCGGTATGACGTCGATTGTCAGCCGGAGAACCTTGGCTGCTTCATTCCTGTTGTACTATGGAATATGGATCGTAGTTTGGGAGGAACGGGAGGAATGGACAAGGATGGGTTGCTGCGGACTGGGATCTTGGCAGTTCAATCGGGGGATATGCAGCGTGCACGTATCTTTCTCGCCCGGGCCATTCAGAACGATCGCAGCTCCGATCAGGCATGGCTGTGGCTCTCCAGAGCGCTGACAGATAAGGAGCAGAGACGCAAGTGCCTGACCGAGGCGCTTCGACTCAACCCGGAGAATGCATTTGCGCGCGATGAGCTTGATGCGCTTAACTCGACTGGACCAACCTCTTCGATTCGGAATGCTTCAAATCAAGAGTCAAGCGATCTGCCCGAAGAAGGGATAACTGCAGCCCCGCTCGATTTATCGGATAATCCGGCGGAGCAACCCCGTAAGCGTAGGCTAAAACCGATTGTGCTGGGCATGGTTGCTGGCGTGATCATCAGCATTACCTTCGGCGGTTTTCTGCTTCTTAACGGCCTCCTTGGAGAACCCGGCTTTCGAATCCTAGAGCTGCTCAATTTCGCGCACACGCAGCAGATTGCAGGATCCGCGGCAACACTTCCGCCAATCTGGACCAGGACTCCCTCTCCACCTCCATCCCCCACCAGAACCCCGGTAACGCCTTCGCCCTCGCCCGCACCCACAGCCACGCTGCTGTACCAGGATCGATATGCAACAGCACAGCCGCAAATTTCCAGGCTCATGGACCGCATGGGAGGATTGGAATGCGCCACGGTGATCAATGCCTGGTCGAATATCATCGAGTTCCTTCCCGAGTATGGACCGGCATACTACTGGCGTGCGAAAGAAGTTAAATGCGATACAGGCGCCCGGGGTGATGTCAACGCCTACGTTGAAACGATGTATACGGTCCTGGAGGATATCAATACCGCGATCGAACTGGACCCTGACGCAACGGGCGACTACTTCTTACTTCGCTCTGATGTCTTCAACTCGCTGGCAAGCACGTACGACCTGCGTTCAGACAGGGACTATCTGAGTTCCTTTGCGCTTGATGATATTCAACGCGCCGTCCAACTCGGGTCGAGCAACCCGCTCTCCTCCAGGGACATCGCATTCCAATTAACCTATCTCAACCGGTGCCAGGAGGCCATCACTGAAACGAAACGCCTGCAACGATTGATCCTGCCAGGCGAAGCCCCCAGCGCCGGTATTGAGACCGCATTCGCCAGCGCTTATCTTTGCCTCGGTCAGTATACCGCTGCACTTGCCTCGATTGAGCGCGCCATCACGATCCTCCCGAGCGAGCCGCGCCGCTACACCCGTGCGATGGTGTTGTACGCCCTGGGACGGTCGAGCGAAGCCCGTGCCGAATTGGACGACCTCATTGCTGCAGAGCCAACATATGGAGGCTACCGCTACCATTTGCGGGCTTTGATTCAGATGGATTCCGGAGATCCCGATGCCGCACG
>Ga0315536_1001232_pt1 | contig 12936 bp, 9 predicted proteins | sample SalMarSW160230MG_FD_203093 | JGI IMG/M metagenome (GOLD analysis project Ga0315536, IMG submission 203093) | Salt marsh sediment microbial communities from the Plum Island Ecosystem LTER, Massachusetts, United States - Salt Marsh Sediment SW1602-30 ... | reverse complement strand
GATATTGTCTTTGTCACCCTGGCCAACAACTACAAATCCATTCACCTGCCGTTTTATTATCTTTACCTGGCCGCCTATATTGAGAAGGATTCCAACCTCAGGGCGGAGATACTGGACCTGAAAAAAGCCTTCATGCACCTCCCCCTGACCGAAGAAACCTTATCCCTCTACCTGAGGGTTGTGGTGAAGAAACTTGAACGGATGAGACCGCTTTCCGTGGGCATCTCCTGTTATACCACCGATTATCCGCTGGTAATGGAGCTGGCGGCCAAAATAAAACAAACGCTGAACACCGTCATTATCGTGGGTAACGCCCACGCCACACTCATGCCCGAAGACTTTCTCCATAAAGACAGCCCGGTGGATTTCACGGTGTTCGGTGAGGGCGAGCTGATTCTGGTTGACCTGCTTAATGCCTTAAAATCACGCCGGGATGCCGCCGCCGTAAAGGGGATCTGCTTTTTTGATAAAAAAACAGGCAGCGTCAGAAAATCCTTCCCGGACAAATACCTGACCGACCTCTCGGTACTTCCCCTACCCACGTACCATAAAATAGACACCTCTGTCTACATCACCCCCGCCTTAAGCCTAATCCGGTATATCATGACCAGGGGTGTAGGGGTGTTCACGGGCCGGGGCTGTCCGTATAAATGTGAGTTCTGTGCCTCCAACACCATCTGGAATGTCTATAACCGGTCCAATAAGGCCTGCGCCCGCGTCAGGTACCGGCCGGTTGACAACGTGATCGAGGAGATTACCCACCTGGTGAAAGAATACGGTATCATGTCCTTTTATATTATGGATGAAACCTTTACCATGAACAAAAAACGGGTATTTGAATTCTGTGATAAGATAAAAAAATTAAACCTCTTATGGGCCGCGGAGACACGGGTGGACCTGATCAACGAGGAAATGATCCGCGCCATGAGAGAGGCCGGGTGTATCCAGTTGGATTTCGGAGTGGAGTCCGGTTCCCAGAAAATGCTCGATGCCATCCGTAAGGGGATAAAAGTAGAGCAGAGCATAAAAGCGGCCGCGCTGATAAAAAAACATCACATGCGCTTTTTTGCCAACATTATGGTCAATTTCCCGGGAGAAACCGAGGAGGACATTCGCAAAACCGAACGACTCCTGAAAAAAATCCGGCCGGATGAGATTGTAGTGGCCGCCATGACCCCCTACATCGGGACGCCGATCTACGAGAAATACGTGCATCCCCGGATCCAAAAAGATAATTATACGGTTTTCAGACAGACCAGTATCCCGCTGGAGAGCTTTCGCATGGCAAAACACTCCCTGTCGTTCGCCGCCATAAAAAGTAAAATACTGGACCGCTATTTTAAAATCATTCCCGGGTACGTGCGTTATCTGCTGCATATCGGTTATCTGAAGAAACTGTTCACCAGCCCCGGATTTATCACCATGGCCCTTATTCTGTTCAGGCAGTTCGGCATCGACCTGTCTAAAATTATTTTTAAAACGATTATTCCTCATTCACTGAAAACATTCATACGGAATATGGTCAGCGGAAGATCACGGCCGCAGCAGCGCTATTAAAAAGATAATCGAGATAAACAACTCATTCTACCGCCTGCCGGACAAAAAGACCTTCGCGGCCTGGAAGGATACGGCCGGACCGGGGTTCTGTTTCGCCGTAAAGGCCGGCCGCTATATTACACACATGAAAAAACTGAAAGACCCCGCGGCACCGCTTTCCGCGTTCCTGGAAAACGCGGGGGCCCTGGAAGAAACTATGGGACCGGTGCTGTTTCAGCTTCCCCCCCATTGGAAAATAAATCCGGACCGGCTGCGGGAGTTCCTGCGACTTCTGCCGGGTGGGGTCCGCTCGGCATTTGAGTTCCGTGACCAAAGCTGGTTTGAAAACGAGGTCTATAGTGCCCTGCATGCGTTCAATGCGGCCTTCTGCATCTACCAACTCGGCGGGCTGTTGTCCCCCCGCGAGGTGACCGCGGACTTTGTCTATATCCGCCTGCACGGGCCGGGGGGCAAATACCGGGGCAGTTATGATACCCGGACCCTGGAAGATTGGGCCCAGGCAGTCGGTACATGGTGCGCGCAGGGAAAAGATGTCTACTGCTACTTTGATAATGATCAGGCGGGGTATGCCGCGCAAAACGCGCTTACGCTGCAGGCAATGCTGCGGTGAATCCCCGGCGGACGAGGGGTGTGGTAAGAATCCTGCACCCGGCATGTAATTTATCCACACAGGCTCACACTTGACAAAGCGGATGAACTTTCTAGTATTTAAGATAAGAGGGGGTGAACAAATGAAACGGTCCTTGCTGAAAATCTTACTGTTTATTACGGTGATCCTGGCGGTTGCCGCCGGTCTGCTTTCCGCGCAACAGATCGCGGACCTGGAACATATTGCTTCTGCGTATAAGGTACCTGTTCTTTACGGCAGATTTACCGCGAGTTCCTATGCCCGCCGGTATGCCAAATGGGACTACCTGACGGACAAGGACACAACCGAGCTGAAAGCGTTTGCCGTGGTTTTCCGTGAGGAATGGTCCAAGTACCCGGTTAGCTGGATACGGGCCACCGGTATCCGCCGGATTATAATAGTAAAAAACCTCATCATAACGGGGCAGAAACGGGCCGCTATGCCGGATTACGGGGAAAACGCGCTGTACCTGGATATTTCGTTTAACGGGCCGGGAGGCTTTTATATGCGGCACGTGATTCACCATGAGTTCTTTCATTTGGTCGATTATTTTCTGAACCGGAGCAAGTACGGGCATGACCCCGAGTGGGAAAAACTGAATCCGAAGGGTTTCCGCTACGGCAAAGGGGGTGAAACCGCGTATACCGACAAGGCGACTGCGGAGTTCGCCGCCAAACGGCACCCCATGGACGGCTTTGTGAACGGCTATTCTACACTCTCGATCATGGAAGACAAAGCGGAAATCTATGCTTCCCTGATGCAGGATAAAAAATACCGCCAGCTCATGCAATGGGCAAAAGAAGACCGGATTCTGGCCGCCAAGGTAAAACTGTTGATCCGTTTTCTGCATAACCGATGTCCCGATATGGGTGAAAACTATTTCCATTCACTGCATAAATCCTGATTAGTGGGACAAAGCCTGGACCCGCACCAAAATAGCCACTAAAGCTTTTTTTATAGGGACAGCATATTGCGGAGGGCCTGTTCAACCGTATAAACAGGCGTAAATCCGGCGGCACGGATCGCGCCGTCGTTTATGGTTTTATCGCGCGACAAGGTGCGTACCGCCGGGCTGCTGATTCCCAGGGGCATAATGCGGCTTACGGCGGCCAGAAACCCGGCTGCAGCACAAGCCAGGGAACGGCCCTCGTTTCGCACAGGGTATTTATCAGGGCGTCCCTTTCCGCGGCCGCCTTGTCCATAAAGGTGACCGGTTTTGTCGGGGTGAACTCATCGATCATCCCTTCCGTGCCCAGACCATAGGCAATGACCGAACTCAGCTGCAGAAAGCCCTTGACGGTTTTCGGCAGACACTCGATCACCCGCGCGGTCAGCTCTACATCCACCAGTTTATGGTCCGCGTAATTATCGTTCTTTAGGCAATTATCGCGAGTATGCGGAAGATACGGAGCTGGTGCTGCGCTTTATCCGCATCTGTAAAACCCTCGGATTCACGTTGCGGGAGATAAAACAATATATCGATGACATTATGGGCGGACACCTGACCTTTGGGGATTTACGAGCGGTCATCCACACAAAAATAGACGCCTATATGAACGAAATGGAATTACTGACCGAAAAGATAACCAAACTGGAAAGCATACTGCAAAACTGCCCCACCCGGCTTTCCGTTATGGATGCCATTGACAAAAAGCAACAGTCGGAGGTATCGGCGTAGAAACTCCGGCAGTTGCTTTGGATTGTTACCGACATAGTTAAAGCCGTCAAAGCGTTCCGGGTTTCCCTCGATCCTGTACAACTTCTTTTGCCCAGGGGTATTGTCATAAAATGACTGCACAGCCGATTTTCTGTAATTGAATCTTCTGTTCCCGGAGACTATGGCCCGGAGATAAGCTGGACCGTATCAACAAGGCTACTAAAACTACGGATACACACGAATGCACACAGATGGTCACGTTTTCATGTTTTGACCTCACACGCGAAATTGTGACCATATGGAATCAGCGCTTATTTGTTTAGGAATCTAAAACCAGAAGATCGTCATATAGTTTATCCTTTAATTAATTCTTGATATAAAAAAGGAAAACAAATCATTCTTAGAATATTTCTCTATTTTTAGTAAGATTTTCATTATTCTCAACATATGTAATTCGATTTTCATATTTTTTCGGCTCACTTTCAGGCAAGCACCCACTAATCAAAATTATAAATAATACAACAAAAAACACAACTTTTTCCTTTCTCATTAATTACACACCCCATAAATTGTTTGATAGTATATCGGATGCAGCGGTCAGTTTGCACCCTGAGTGTAATATAATTATTGCTTCCTTCCTTAATCTATTCATAGCAACCTCTCCTTCCCAAAGATACTGGTATACATCAGCACTCCATTGTCCGATAATTTGCGCTCCAACCTAAAGAGTTGTTCCTGCATTCCCCTCCCCTTGACGGAACATTTCATACATACTATTATTTACACAAATATCCGGGCCAAACCCCGGTTATCTGCTTTTCAAAACCGCACAATACAACAATTTCCAGATAAAACAAGGGGTTAAAAATGATAAAAATCGGATTACTGGGATTCGGGAGGACCGGCAAAGAGGCGGCGCGCGAGATGTTCATCGATGAATCCGTGCGTCTGGTCTGTGTCTTCAAATATCATGACAACTACCTGGTGGGGAAGGAGGTCGGCCCCCTGATCGGGCTGGAATCTACCAGGGTAAAAATATCCTTATGCAAGGATTATGAACAGGTGATACGGGAAACAAAGCCGGATGTGATCGTTGATTTTGCGGCCAAGCGCAGTATTATGCATTATATCGAGACCACGGCACGTCACGGGGTGAATATCGTCATCTGCTCAACGGGGTATGATGGGGAGCAGCTCTCCCAGATAAAAAAATACGCCGACAGAATCGGCATCATCCGGGCGCCGAACATTACCGACGGTATCAACATCATGTCGAACATCAGTCAAATCGTAAAAGCACAATGGCCTGACGCTGATATCTCCATTATCGAAACCCATAATTCGGACAAGGGCGGAATCTCCGGTACCGCGCTGAAACTGGCGGAGAACCTGAAGGACACCGAACATGTAAAAGTGGGGCGTAAAATCGACAGCGCCAGGGAAGAAAATGAAATAATCATTCACAAGGTAAGGCTGGGCGGCGTTATCGGCAGGCACCAGATAATATTCGGCAACCCCTACCAGACCATTACGCTGATGCATAACTCCATCTCCAGGCGGGCCTTCGGCAGGGGAGCCATCAGGGCGGCGCATTGGATTCACGGGAAAACCGGGTATTATACCATGGCGGACGTGGTCCGGTAGGCAGGAAGTTTTCCCGAGGCCCGGACCCGGATCCCGCTTTTAATCCCGATAAAGATTTGATATATCGGGGCTGAAATAATATAGTTATAGTGGGCAGATTAAACAGAGAGGTACAGGACGGGGGATGTCCTTTATTTGCGGCAAATAGTGAATGCATAATAACAGACCCACCATCGGATTGCTTATAGACTTCATTACCGAAAAATACCAGTCCACCATATGGAAGGGGATTGCCGCCCGCTGCCGGGAAAAGAATGCGAATGTACTCTGTTTTCTGGGCGGCCCGCTGGAAAGTCCGGAAGCGCACCATAGGCCCAGAAATGCCGTTTATGACCTGGTGAATACCGGTCTGATCGACGGATTAATCATAATGTCCGCGACAATCGGCAATTTTGTGGATACGCAAAAGCTGAACGATTTTCAAAACCGGTTTAGAGCTATTCCCACCGTGACACTGGGAACGGAATCACCGCAGGCCACCGCCATCCTGGTTGACAACAAATTCGGCATGCGCGAACTCATGGGACACCTCATTGTAGACCATGGGTATAAAAAAATCGCCTTTATCCAAGGCACCCCGGGGAATAATGAGGCTGAAGAACGGTATGCAGTCTACAAACGGATGCTGCAGGAACACCGTATCCCTTATAACCCCAAACTGGTAAGTCCCGGTGATTTCACTATGGGAGCGGGGACCAGGGCGGTTGCCCTGCTTGTTGATAAGAGAAAAATGAAATTCGACGCGCTGGCGGCGACAAATGATCTGATGGCCATTGAGGTCATAGACGCGCTGCGAAAACGGAACATCAGTGTCCCGCAGACTACCGCGGTAACGGGGTTTGACGACATAGACGAGGGAGCGTATGTCCGGCCTCCCCTCACCACCGTGGACCAGCCATTGTATAGGGCCGGGGTCACCGCGGTGGATACGGTGTTGTCGCTTATCAAGGGAGAGGGACCCGATCAATCCATAGTCCTGGCAACAACAATGAAAATCCGCCGGTCCTGCGGGTGTTATAAACATACTGCCGTCCCATTATTTATTATCAATTCCGGCAGTAAGGAACAAACAGCGGCAGCCGAAGGGAAAACAAAGATCTTACGTTATATAACCGGGCAACTGGACCTGATTAACATTCAGAATAATACTGCTGAGTGGGCAAGCCGTATGTACAGTACGCTGCTTGGCGATCTCAGCGGAAAAACAGAAGAAGATTTTATCATACTCCTTGATGATCTCTGTAAAAAACCCCGCAACAGGGAAATTACCCTGCTTGAATGGTGGGATTTTCTCTCCGGCGTTTTCAACCGCCTGGTATCGCAGCCGAACCGTACTTTTAACAGTGACCGCATAAAGAAACTCTACGGCAAAGCTCTGGAGACCGTCTGGGAGGACATAGAAACCCGCAAATTCAATCGTACCCTGGAAACTGAAAATCTACTGCGCTTTTTGCACCGGATAAGCATAGAATTGATCACCTCCTTTAATACAAACCTGATTAAAAACCGTATAGTACGGGAGCTGCCTCAGATAAACATCAAGCAGTGCTACATATTCAGATACTCTCATTCCGGCCCGGAATCGGTAAAACCCTTCTTCGGCTATTCCGGGCTTTCCAAGCCAAAGCAAATTAAATTCGAATCCGGGAACAAACCCTTTCCCTCCTCCGAATTTATCCAAAGTCTCCGGAAGCAATCGCACACACGCTTCGCGTTTTTAATAATGGCGCTTTTTTTCAAAACCGAACAGCTTGGGTTTATCGTTTTTGATATGGCGGACCTGGAAGGGATTATCTATGAGACCCTGGCCGTCCAAATCAGTGCCGCGCTTAAGGGCGCGCTTCTAATAGAAAAAATACAAAACTATTCCAAAAAACTGGAAAGTGATATCAGGGCCCGCACCAAAGAACTGGTGATAAAGAATGAAGAACTAAAAAAACTCGATACGATGAAAAATGATTTTATCGCCAATATCACCCATGATTTTCGCTCACCCCTGACCGCAATTTTAAATACCGTAGATCTGTCCCTTAAATTCAATAAAAATCTGGAGCCCGAACATAAAAAGAATTACAAAATTGTATACGAAGCATCCCTTCGACTGCGCCATTCAATCGATAAGCTGCTTGATCTGGCTAAAATGGACGCACAGGGCATACAACTTGACAAGACGATTATAGACATTGTCTCGTTCTTGAACAGCATCATCAATTATTTTTCCTCCCTGCTGGTAAACACAAATATCAAAATCAGCAATAAAATTGCCTCCGTCAAGAATCGGTTTATCTATACGGACAAGGATAAACTGGAAGAGGCAATCGGGAATATCATTTCCAACGCCATAAAATTCACCGACCAAAAAAAAGGTATCATAGAAATCGGGCTGCGCCAGGAAGCGGATTCCCTGTTGATAGCTATCGGCGACAATGGCGTCGGTATCCCTCATGATAAATTAAGCGTTATTTTTGACCGTTTTGTTCAGCTTCACCAGGGACGTGATAATATACACGGCGGAACAGGGATTGGGCTGGCGTATGCCAAACAGCTTATCGGGTATCTGCAGGGCGATATATGGGCGGAGTCCGCCGGTATGGGCAAAGGCGCGAAATTTTATATTAAATTTCCGCTGCATAAAATAGCAGCGGAGGGGAAACCGGCCGGGGGGCAGCAAACCGATAAGGGTATACCGCCGTCCCGTAAAATAAAAAAATTACTCGATATTACGCTGCAAAATAAAATGAAGAAAAACAGCCTTTGGTTCAGTTGTGAAAATTTAAATGCGGAAAATGAGTTTGATTACAAAAAAGGGAAAATCCTCATTATAGACGATGATGAAAATGTTTCCCAAATCATTAAAAAATACCTGGAGCACAGCGGGTATACCAATTTTTTAGTTACAAACAGCGGGAAGCTGGGCTTAAACGCGGTCTATGAACATGCCCCGGATATCATTATCTGCGACTACAATATTCCCGACAAGAAGGGAAACGAGATTCATGATGAGATTGCAGTCAACCCCCGCTTCAGACACATTCCCTTTATTTTTCTTTCAGCTATAGCGGATAAGAAAATTATTATCGAAAGACGGGAAAAAGGCGCTTCATCGTATCTGAAAAAACCAATTGATGAACAAGACCTTGTGCTTACCGTAAACCTTCATCTGCAGAAATATTATGAGTACCTGAAAACACTGTGGCTTGCCAGTATGGATGAACTCACCGGCGTATTCAATCGCCGGCAGTTGTTAAAGCGGCTTACCGAGGAGTTGGCGGTAAGAAAATACCGGGATATGGCGGTTATTTTCATTGATCTGGACCATCTAAAAGAGATCAATGATAATTACGGGCATCAATGCGGAGATGAAGTATTAAAGGAAACAGGATCACTTTTCAGGGCCACATTGCGGGAGTATGACATCCCCGGCAGATACGGTGGAGATGAGTTTGTTATTATACTGCCCGATACCAAAATAAAACAGGCCCTGCATGTTGCCCAAATGCTGCAACAACAGATTGCCGCCGGAATACTGCAATGCTCAAATTCCGAGATCAAATCTACATTGAGTATCGGTATAAGCTCATTACGAGACAATAAAAGCTATATCAAACGAAAACTGGGAATCACCTCACTCAAACAGGTTTTTGATATAAAAAATCCCCGAAAAACCGATTGGAAAAAGATAAAGGTTCTTAAGCAAAAAATCGCGGATACACTTTTAGAAATGGCGGATAATGCGCTGCGTCGGGCCAAACTGATACAATGCGGTGTATGTGGTTTTTTTTCGGAGAAGGAGCATATATTCGTCAATGGTCTGTGTCCCAAATGCGGAAGCAGGGAGCTGACTCCGGGAAGAAACAAAATATGCTTATTTAAAACAGATTCACCCGCAGGGAAATGATATTCTTATACTCATTATCCGGAGGGCTTACCCCGCTGGCATTTGCGTCCCAGGTGGTGCAGCAAAAACTGTAGGCCAGGGTCAGGGTAACGGGAAACTGCGGAAAGGTATACGATGCCTGTAAGGTAATAATATGGTTCCAATCGTAAATCCCGTCATTCAAAAAACTCTTGTCGGGATAGTTGTTTGTCTGGGAATAATCAAAGGGGATGTCAATGTCACCGTAGATGGCCGGGGTACCGCCCATAAGCGTGGGATCATTTGTTCCATGGCGGATAAGGCGGTAGTTAACGGTCAGAAAAAGATTATAATCGAGCAGGCTCTGCAGCTGGACCAGAAACTCATCGGAGTTGGGGGGGAGATGGAATCCCAGGTTCTCATTATCATTGGTATAACTCATATCCAGGTTCTGCTCAGGGTAATGGGCGTAAACAAAGGGCTCGATTTTTGTATACTGCAGGGTGAGCATAAAGGCCGGTAAACCCGGCAGGGGGATACGGGCCCCCACCTGGCAGGCGAACATGTTTCGCGGCCGGGTAAACAGGTCAGGCAGCTCCGCGAACTCCATTTCATCCACAAACAGCGACAGATAGATCCGGGCGATCCCGGGAATGGTAAAGGTGCTGTTTACCACCTGAAACACATTATCAACATTCCCCTGTACGTTCTGGTTGATTACCGGGTACATCAGGGGGGTTATATACCCGAAATTGAAGTGGTTGCCCCAAACCGCAATACCCGCCGCCGAAAGGTACCACCAGTCGAACGGAAAAAACTCCAGCATCTGCACGGTCAGCATTTTCTGATAGGAGAGGCCGCTCCCCCCGGATTCGTTTTCCTTCATCCAGTTGCCGAGTGAACCGACGGTGTAGGCCAGGTTTACCCCCGGCGCCAGGCGCGCCTCAAGCTCCACGGCCTCAAAGGGCCGGGCGCTTGCCGAAAGATAGAGGTTTCCCTCACCTTCTCCCCAGTCGCGGCGCATCCGGGCCAAGCGCAGCGTAAGATCATCATTAAAAAACTGCGCGGTCAACTCGTTTTCCAGGATAAAACTGAAATAGGGCACATCTTCCACTCCGTCCAGGCTGTAGCGCGGATCACCGAATCCCAGGTGAAAACCGTCCCATTGTTTACTGAAACTATAGGGCGGAAAACAGGCGGGGTCAACCTTATCATAGGTTACCCCGAAACAACCATAGTAGGATAAAAAATCCCCCAGATCCCCCTTGATATAAAAGCGCAGGGCATTGAACAGATGCAGTTGCGACAGATCGCTGAGGTCGGTGCGGTAATCGGATTCAAAGTTTATCCCGGCTACAAACAACCCCAGGCTGCCGTTTACGGCCAGGTTGCCGTACTCGGGCCCTGTTTTCCGGCCCTTAAACTCCTGCAGATAGTGTTCTATTAACGCCAGTTCGGCCGCTGTAAGTTTTTCCCGATTTTTATCCGCCTGCTCCAGATAGGCGATGATCCTGGTCTTGGAATAAGGCTTGACCCTGGAGACATTGGAAAGCGCTCCCCTAATTTCGGCCAGGGTTAAAAGATAGTATACCGGGTGCCTGAGGTCCACGCTCAAATTTTCCTGTGCCGGGGCCGATAAACAAACAAAGGCAAAGAGAACAATGAACAGCAAAGCGTTACCGAACTTGTTTTCCATGCGTAACAGCATAGACTTTTTTTACTCCCGAAACAAGGATTTTTATGCTGTTGACGGTATATGGTAATATCTTTATATTTTTTGAAATTAACTGAAAAATCGGGTATAATTAAGATAGAGAGCGCCAATGAATACTCATAAGATCTACAGATTTTTATTTTATTTCATTCTGCATACGCTTATTTTTTATCTGATCTATAACCTGGCCTATTGGCAGTTTCTGGTGGATTTTTCCGGAAAAGACACATATTTTATTTTTCCGTTTATTATCCATCTCCTTTTTTGCGCGCTTTATTTTTTACTGACATGGAAAGACCTGTATTCCTACGATTACCATTACTTTTTATTGTCCAACAAGATAATCATCTTAAAAAACATTATGTACGCAACCTTATTCATCCCCATGTGCGTCATCCTGTTTTTTATTTTCTGGCCGTCACTGCTGGCGGACCAGTTCCTTGAAAAATATATTTCAATTTCGCTTGTCCTGCTGCTTTACAACATCATCAGCTTTTTAACGATAAATTTTATTTCATCCGGATGGATTTCCCACCTGGTAGCACTCGGTTACCTGAAAAAAAACGTTTTACTGTTCAGTGACGAAGACAGCTATCCTGAATTGGACATCCTCTTTTCTACGCGACAGACCTCTAAAAATTACCTGGGGGTAATAACCGCCAAAGACGGAAAATGGTATTTCCACGATAATAAACACAATACCAAACGCGTTTCCTACTACCAGATCGGGGACCTGCTCTGTGCCCTCAATGTGGGAGAGGTGCTGATCAGACGCTCACCCTCGCAGGACCTCACGGAAAATATTATTCACCACTGCAAAAAAAACGACATCGATTACTCCATCATAGAATCAATTCAGCAAATTCCCAAAAAAAGCTTCTGGCTGGGGGTTACCTCTTCCATTACGATATTCAACAATCTGAAAACACACAGGGACTCGCTGATGCAGATCACCCTAAAAAGGGTACTCGATCTGATCCTTGTTTCGCTCTCTCTCTTCCTCTTTTTTCCCATCAGTGTTCTGGTTGCCCTTTCCATAAAACTTGAAGACGGCGGACCTGTTTTCTTTGTCAGCCAGCGGGTGGGCAAGAACGGCAAGCTGATAGATTTTTACAAATTCCGTTCCATGATCCTGGACGCGGACAAATTAAAAAAAAAGTTATTGAAATACAATGACCGGGGGGAAGGCCCCCTGTTTAAAATGAAAAATGATCCGCGTATAACCCGGGTCGGGAGAATAATCAGACGCTACAGCCTGGATGAACTGCCCCAACTGATAAACGTGCTGAAAGGCGATCTCAGCCTGGTGGGCCCCAGGCCGCATTTACTGCAGGAGGTTAAGTCCTATTCACCGCATGACATGCTCAGGCTGGAATGCGTCCCCGGCATCACCGGCCTGCCCCAGATTTACGGCAGGAATACAATCGGCTTTAAAAAATGGGTTTCCCTGGATCTGTCCTACCGAAAAAACTGGTCCTTTTATTTTGACCTGAAAATTCTTGTGAAAAGCCTTCGTGTTGTGGTTGCCCCGTTTTTTAATAGTGAATAACGTTTTAACACTTTTCTTTCCCCGATAAATGCATATAATATATAAGAGAAATTAGCATCATGGAAAATTAAATGCCTGGAAAACAACCCCGGATCGCATTACTGTTTGATTTTTTATATGACAAATACCAGCTTACCATCTGGTCCGGGGTGGTAAAAGCGGCCCGGGATTTCGGTTTCAACCTCTATTGTTTTCCCGGCGGCCAACTGCTGGATCCTTTTCCCAACTCTGTCGAGCGCAACCTCCTGTTCGATATGGCACTTCACTCGCGAATGGACGGATTTCTCATCTTATCCTCTGTTTTGGGGAATTACAGTTCGGAAAAAATATT
>Ga0315536_1001229_pt1 | contig 12955 bp, 10 predicted proteins | sample SalMarSW160230MG_FD_203093 | JGI IMG/M metagenome (GOLD analysis project Ga0315536, IMG submission 203093) | Salt marsh sediment microbial communities from the Plum Island Ecosystem LTER, Massachusetts, United States - Salt Marsh Sediment SW1602-30 ... | reverse complement strand
ACGTGGGTGGAATTGTTTGTGGATTTTGCGAAGCCTTTCCTGGTCAACGTGTGTGTATATCTGTGTAGTAGCAATATCAACGTGACCGAGCATTTCCTGAACGCTCCGCAGGTCGGCTCCACCGGCAAGAAGATGGGTTGCAAAACAGTGCCGCAGCGTATGAACGGTGAGATTTTTCGGCATACCTCCACGGGCGGCGTATTTCTTTATCAACCGCCATATCTCTATCCTGCTAAGGGGCCTGCCCGTTCGTGACAGAAGAAGGACGTCATTACTAAATGGTTTGCATAAAATCGGCCGCAGCTTCTGCAGGTACTCGGTGACTGCTGCAATAGCTGTCCTGCCGACTGGAATTATCCGCTCCTTTTTACCTTTACCAAAGCATCGCAGGTAACCTATGTCGGTATTAACATCGCCTGTTTTCAGACAGGCCAACTCACTCGCCCTTAAACCTGCAGCATAAAGCAACTCCAGTATCGTCTTGTCGCGCAAATAAAATTCCTCTTTTGGGTCGGGCGCATTAAGCAAATCGAGCATTTTTTCTTTGCTGCAGGTAACAGGCAATCTTTGCCAAAGTTTCGGCCCTTCCAGTATTGCGCCAAAGTCATCTTCTATCAGGTTCTGCAAACGTGAAAATCGCAACAACATTCGTACAGCAACTAAGGCCCGTTTGATTGAAGACTCAGCCATACCCGCTTTGGAAAGTTTTACAAGGTACTGCTGGATTAGACCAGGTCTTATTTCTTTAACATCGCCTATTGCGCGTGATTTGGCAAAAGCAGCGAAGGACTTGAGGTCTCTGCCGTAAGCCAGCACTGTATTTTCAGACAGGCCAGCTTCTATGCTGAGGTAATCGAGGAACTGCGAAATTAGACGGCCTGTCGCAAATTCGCCGAGTTGTTCTTTAACTGAGCTAAGCTGTACTGAAGACATATATCAGTTATCGGCCGTTAACAGTTTTTGCTTTAACAGGCGTGGTTTAGCTGCTAAAACCCGTCTAAGTTCAAGCTGAATACAAAAGCACGTGACAGTAGACTTTCTCTTCGTAATGATATAGAATACAAAACTGAGAAAAGCCTAAAGAATACAGTTCTAAAGTTCGAAATAACAGCCACAGGAACAGCCGGCAGTTGTGAGGAAATTGATGGCACTATCCCGACGACAGAAACTCGTATTAGCTGCTCTACTGCTGTACTGGCCAGCCATATTTATTGGAACCCATATCCCCCAAATTCCACGATGGATTGGTCAGGTAGCGGTTTCTGACAAAGTAATGCACTTCGTAGCTTATTTTTTTCTGTCGTTTTTGTTGTGGTTTGCTGTTAATCCGAACAAAAAAGTGCACTGGCGCAAACCCGCCGTCTGGGTTATTCTCTTTGCGGTAGTCTGGTACGGAGTAATCGACGAGTGGCTGCAAATGTATGTAGGCAGGAATACGGATGTACGTGATTTCTTTGCCGACTTAGCTGGTGCGATAACAGGACTTATGATACTAACGTTTGTGAATTTCTGGCCGGCTTCTCTGATAACTGCCTGCGGTGGGATTTTCACAATGACTAATTTTTTAAGAGCACATCCGATAACTCAGGGATTTAGAATCGATTTGCTTCTCTGCACCTGTGCTTACTTCTTCTTCACCATTTTATGGCTGAGATTCATTCACAACTTCTTACCAGTCAGGCCACCCGGTTACAAATGGCTGTTAGGAGCCCTGGCACTGCCTATCGGCTTTATGGCCGGGCTCGAATTATTCTGTACTGTTTCCGGTTATGGTTCATCAGTAGCATGGCTGTTATCAGCGGCGGCGGCGATATTTGCTGCTATAACACCTCTTTTTATCTATGGCCTGTTCAGAAATAAAAGCCGGGCACAGGCTGCACAATACGTATAATCAATTCATTCGCGCAGCACGTAACTCTTGTCAGTGTCACAACAGCAATTGTGTCAGATACCAGCGGGGAAGTTTGTAAAACAATCAAGTTTGATTCTGGCCGCGTGTTTCTTCGGCCAGAGAGTATCGCTTTTCGTAAATACTCTTTCGACGAAAGACCTGAATAATTGTGATAAAGATGATTTTCAAGTCGAACCAAAGGCTGGCATTTTCAACATACCTCACATCGAGTTCGAGTTTCTCTTCCTTTGTCAGTTCCCCCCTGCCTGATATTTGAGCCAGGCCGGTGATGCCAGGCTTAACGAGCAGCCTTTTCTTTTGTCGTTCGTTCCATTCTTTCATCTGTTCCAAATAGAGTGGCCGAGGTCCGACGATGCTCATATCGCCTTTGAGCACATTGATAAGCTGAGGCAGTTCATCGAGCGAATATTCCCGCAGAAATTTCCCGATTTTAGTCAACCTTGGGTCATCTCCTGATTTAGGACTCGGCCCGAACGGGTCCACATTCTTTCTCATAGTCCTAAATTTGTAAAATATAAAGGATTTACCGCCTTTTCCGGCTCTTTGTTGTTTGAATACAACAGAACCTTTACCGGATAGCTTTATGGCTACAGCTATAATCACAAGAGGCTGTGACAAAAGTATCACCCCTGTCAGTGAGGTAATTATGTCAAATATCCGTCTAAACAATTTTTTCATCAATATGACTCTGTCTATGCGACTGTATAGATATTAACTATGAAACAGAGACTGTTATTTTTTTTCTTCCTTATCAGAATACCATTAAAATTAACATCTGCATCATTTTAATCACTGGTTATTTTGACCATAAAAAAGTTTGATAAGTTTTGGTTTTCCCGCCCGGTTAGCATCCTGCTTGACAGCCGAGCCAAAACCTTATAATATTTAAAAGAAGGAAAATAAAATCTCATTAAGTTAGCTGGCAAGACTATTAACATATTGGATTTGCTTAATGAAAGAAAATTCTGAAAGAAGCTCGCAGCCTTCCGTCATAAACGCTTTTTCAATTGACGTCGAAGGTTTTGTTGAATCCAACAAACAAAGCTTTTATATACCCGACGGTTATATTAACCAGTCTTTGGAAGATAATGAGATAGACCGCAATACTAATGTTTTACTCGAAATTCTCGATGATTTTAATGTCAAGGCAACATTCTTTTTCATTGGAAGACTGGCTCGGGACATCCCCGGTTTAGTCAAGAAAGTCGCTGAGGCAGGCCATGAAATAGCCTGTCACAGCTATGCTCACATTCGCGTTTGTGAAGTCAATAAAGAAGAATTTAAGGAGAAAATATCGGCCGCGAAACGCCGGCTTGAAGATGTTTCGGGACAGAATGTAGTTGGATTCAGGGCACCTGACTTTTCGATTACCAAATCATCTATTTGGGCCCTGGACATATTGAAAGAAACTGGTTTTGTTTATGACTCGAGTATCTATCCATTTGGACTGCATGATGTATATGGAATAAAAGACGCCGAACCAACGATTCACAAACTGCCAAATGAACTTGTCGAATTCCCGCTGTCAACCATTACGCTTTTCGGTAAAAACTTGCCCTTCGGAGGCGGTGGATATTTCAGACTTTACCCTCTGTGGCTGACAAAGTATTTTATAGACACAATTAATAAACGAGGCCTCCCCTTTATATTCTACATCCACCCTTATGAAGTCGGCCCGGTGATACCGAAGATCCAGGAATTGTCTGCATACAGAAAGTTCCGGCATTATTATCACTGTAAGAGCGGAAATAAGAGATTAAGAAACATTTTACATACCTCCAGGTTCAAGCCTATAATTACGCTCTTAAAAGATAAAAACCTGCTGAAAGGATAGGATGGATACTAATTTGGACAATAAGAAAAAGCATGATTACACGGTCGGCAAATACTTTGACAAAGCCGCTGTCAGCTTCGACACTTTCTACGACCATAAGCGTAACGCACTCATGCAATGGGTGGACAGAAAGTTTCGCTCAGACGTATTCGAACGATATTACCTGACTTTCAAAACACTTGAATCGTTGAAAGATAAATCCGTCATTGATGTCGGCTGCGGGTCCGGTCCTTACGTAGTTGAAGCGGCCCGACGCGGCAGCAAACGAGTGGTTGGGCTTGACATGGCACCGGCTATGCTCGAACTGGGCCGTCAACGAGCCGCCTCAGCAGGAGTTAGTAATAAATGCGAATTTGTTTTAGGTATATTCCCAAAAGACTCGCCGAAAGGAACTTTCGACTATGCGATTGTAATGGGAGTTATGGACTACATTGAAGACCCATTAGCTTTTTTGTCGGCTCTGGCCCAACGAGTCCAGCTAAGTGCCGTGCTGGCCTTTCCCTGCAAGCACTGGTTCCGCACTCCTTTGCGAAAGATTCGCTATTGGTTTAAGAGATGCCCGGTGTATTTCTACGACCCCGAACAAATAGAAAAGTTATCTAAAGCTGCCGGCTTTTCACGTGTAAACATACAAAAAATAGCGGGCGCAGGAATGGATTATTTCGTGACCCTCTTTAAATAATACAAATAATAATGGCGATTTCCCTGTAACCAAATAAATATTGTATTGTGATTACACAGAACCACAGCATTTAGCTTTTAACATCTTTTCCTAAAACCTTTACGTATGCATTAGCCAAATGACCGTGATGGCGATATCGCCCCACAAGCTGAAAACCAAGATGGGCATAGAATAAATTGGCAGCCAAAGGTTCGCCAACCATCACTTTCATTTTCCCAACTCCTCGCTTTACGGATTCATTAATCGCTCGTTCGACCAAGATTTGACCTATTCCTCTGTTGCGTGCCTTCTCTTCAACTACGATAGCCAAGATTTCTACAGAAGGCAGGCTGCTTCCTGCACGACTTGGGTATAAAAGAGTCTCGATTGCATTTCTAACATTGCAGAAGCGAAACATCTTGGGTAATATCACAAAAACGAGCCTAAAAAAATGTTTCTTTAAGATATATTTGTATATCGAGCTAACGCTTTCAGCACAGCATATGAACCCGATCACTTCACCATCTTTAACAGCGACAAAACCAAATCCCGTGCCGGATGAAGCTACTCCTTCGTATATGTATCCGATAAATTCTTCACCAAGCGAACTTATGAAACCTTCAGGAACACCAAGTGAATGCAATCTTGCTATTTTTTTTGCGTGTTCGGCTTTAAGAGTGCAAAACCTTATATTGGACTGTTCTTCGCACATAGTCTAAGAGTGTCTATGGAGACGGCGTTGTTAATCCGTTTACGCTATCAGGTTCTGTAAGCCCTGCTGCGCTGGTCTCTCCTCGATGACCCATTGATATCAGAAGGCAATTTTCAGACTGCTTATAATCGTTATCTCAACAAGTATTTCGCATGCTGTACTTTCTGATTCTTGTTTCACATTGCTGCCGATATTAACAGCGCTTTTTACCTGTTTCAAAGATGGTTTCATAATGACTAACTGCTGCATCAAAGGACAAGTTCTCATCATAAAAACGCATTCCGTTAGACCCAATTTTTTCTCTCTCCGACGGCTTCATAGAATAAAGTGTCTCTATACCCTCGGCTATGCTTAGTGGATTTTCAGGTTCAACGCAAATACCTGCTTCAGCCTTTCTCACAAGCTCTGCCGTATCACCCTTGACGCCAACCAAAATCGGTCTGCCGAGAGCCAAATACGCCTGTGTTTTGGAGGGTATAGTAATTTCGAATAAAGGATCGTTTTTTAAATGGACAAGCAAAACATCTGCGAGTCTCAGTATCGGCCCAATCTCGGATATGGGCTTACGAGCACGAAACAAAACGTTTATAAGACCAAGTAACATTGCTTTTTTCTTAAGACTTTCTACTTCGACTCCTTCGCCAAAAAATACAAATTGCAGCTCCGGGCAACGACCCATAAGCAATCGTGCTGAATCCAAAACAGCCTCAAGTGCTTGAACTCGCCCCATGTTTCCCGCAAAAACTACATTAAACTTGCCTTTCATCCCCAATTTTTGAGCTAATTGCTGGTCGGGACTATCACGACAAATCAACGCATTATCACACCAATTATAGACAACCTCTACTTTGTCTTGTGATACACCACGCTCAAGCAGTTTTGCCCTCATACCTGGAGTAATAACTGCTATCTTTGCTGCCCTTTTATAAACAAAATTACACCAGGAATTAACCAACTTTAATCCGAAACTGCTGTCAAACATACCAGTAGTAGTTAAGCTATCAGGCCACAAATCCTGTATATTGTAAACAAATGGTATTCGCCGCAACAGCTTGATTACTACAGCCGGTAATCCGACTGTAGCCGGCCCCTGACTAACAAATGCAACATCAGCAGAATCAACCGCAAAAGAACCTATGCACGTCTGAGACAATGCTAAACTTGTATAGCATAAAATTCGCCTGAATGAAGAACGGTCGTGACTGGGATACAAGGGCAGACGGATAACAGATACACCATCCATTTTTTCCTTTTGCATCCACTTGAGCTTATAGCCGTCATATAATTTGCCGCCGGGATAATTGGGAAAACCGGTTAAGACCTGCACTGAATGACCTCTCCTGGCTAGTTCCCTGGCGAAAGGCAAACCCACAAAAAAGTTAGGCTCAGGTTGAAAATAATGTATAATGAAAAGAATTTTCATTAATCAGTCCTGTGAAGGTCAGAGTGATATATGAAATAAAATCTTGTTTAATCGAGACTACGCAAGATCATTTCGACGGATATTATCCCACTGATGTGTAACTTTGTATGTGCCTATAATGAGTTTAATAACTCGATGAGAGGTGTTTTCGATACGGTAATCCTCCGGAACATGGATTGGCTTGTCTTTAATGTCAGATGACGTCTGCAATCTTATTGCCTCTATGATAACCTTCGATTCAAGGCCCGTTACGACAATGCTGCCCGAATCCATTGCTTCAGGTCTCTCAATTGAATTGCGAATTGTGATAGCCGGGAATCCCAGTATCGATGACTCTTCGCATATTGTTCCGCTATCGGAGAGTACACAAAAAGCATTCATTTGCAGGTTTACATAATCAAGAAATCCGAACGGCTTCATAAAACGAATGTCCGGATGTAATTTGCCGGGATTAAGTTTCTCAAGACGATTGCGCGTGCGTGGATGGGTCGAGATTATCACCGGCATTTTGAACTCCACTCTGGCAGCTTCGAAGGCGGTTAGCAGTTTTTCCAAATTGTCGCTGTTATCTACATTCTCTTCACGATGAGCACTGACTAACAGATATCCGTCCTTTTCAAGATTCAGTTTTGATAATACCTGTGATTTTTTAATTCTATCTATATGCTCGTTCAATACTTCTCTCAGTGGAGAGCCTGTAACGTATATTCTGCGGTGAGGCAGCCCCTCAGACAGCAAATGACGTCGTGCGTGTTCGGTATAAACCAGATTAAAGTCACTTATATGGTCAATAATCCGTCTGTTAATTTCTTCAGGAACATTTAAATCGAAACATCGGTTTCCCGCCTCCATATGATAAAGAGGAATCTTCAGCCGTTTAGCCATTATTCCGGCAATACAGCTATTAGTATCGCCGAGAATCAACACCGCATCAGGTTTTTCTTTTCTCAGAATCCCTTCGGAGTGCACCATGACATCTCCATACACATGCCCCAGACTCGTCGTATCAATATTCATAAAATAGTCGGGTTTCCGAAGACCCATATCTTCAAAAAAAATCTCATTAAGTTCATAGTCATAGTTCTGGCCCGTATGAACAATTATATGCTCGACGTTCCTGTCCAAAAGCTTTAGGACACACGATAACCTAATGATTTCCGGCCTGGTACCGAGAATAGTTACGACTTTCATTATTTTCTCCAGAGATTAACTCGTTTAGACTTCTTCGTAAAACGTATCAGGGTCTTCAGAGTCAAACAACTCGTTTGTCCAGAACAATGTCAACATTTCCTCATCACCAACGTTTGTAATATTATGCGTGCAAAAAATAGGCATCTCCACTGCAACAGGCTTGTCGCCTGAAACGTTAAATTCTGTCACTTTGTCAGTACCTACCCTGCGCATTCTAATCAGACCTGTACCCCTTACAACACAGAATTTCTCCATCTTCCTTGTGTGGAAGTGGTTGCCTCGAGTGATGCCGGGTTTCGTCGTGGAAAAAAAAACCTGGCCGGCACCAACCTGCTTTACAACCTCAACCAGACTGCCACGCTGGTCCGAATGCAGCTTCAGCTGCTGCTCACGGTCACAATCGTCCATATACGTCAAAAATGTGTTGTACAGATTACGCTCGAATGCACTTTCAACCTGTGGTACTGTTTTCTTATCATAGTAATTTTCTTTATATTTTTGTAATAAAGCCAGGATATCTGTCACTTTTGCGATACAGGTAGGTTCAACATATATTTCATTAATATCCTGAGATGAATTTTTTATTATCTTGTATATAATTTCCGTCAACTCGTTGATATAAATAAGCTCCATCTCTTTATCAACCACTATCTTAGGCTGCTGACCATGGCTGAGTTGATAGCAAAACGTGGCCACAACTGAATTATAAAAAGGTCTGCCGAAACCGCCGAAAACATTAGGAATCACCATATTTGTAAAGGATGCATTGCTTCGCTGCGCCCATTCTCGTAGCTGTCTGGCACCCTCCTGTTTTGACTTCCCGTAAGGATTATCCATTTCAATCTGAGTTGAAGAGGAAAATATCACATGCGGCACAATTTTTGTCTCCTCCATGGCTGTAATCAGCTTGTGGACCAGTTCTACATTAACACTGTAAATCTCATCCGGTTCGCCGCGATTCATAGCTGCAAGATGTACAACCGCATCACATTGTCTCAGATATTCCCTGAGCTTGTCGCTATCTTCGAAAAAAGAGTCCTCAAAAGGTTCCACAACCGACAACATCTCCTCACGTTTCAGCCGTTCACGCAAATGCGAGCCGACAAAACCTATCATCCCGGTGATCCCTACGTTGAGTTTTTTCGTCATGTTCTAACCTTTTTGTTTGTTTATACCTAAGCTTACTATTCAAGTTCGGCAGTTACTTCTGGTAAGCTCAAAAGCAGTCTTTCCACTTCTTTGACATTTAGTCTTTGCGTATTGTGCGACGTATAATCCTCAATGCGAGCCTCCTCCTCATCGCCCTCCGTAAAATACAGAGCATAGTTCAGGTTGCGGTCGTCCAACGGGACTCGATAATAGTCGCCCATGTCTTGAGCCCGTCGTAACTCTTCCTTGCTTACAAGTGTCTCATAAATTTTCTCGCCATGCCGCATACCAATAATCTTTGTGGAAACATCAGACTTAAAGATATTCTTAAGAGCCTGAGCCAGCACTTTAATAGTACAGGCCGGAGCTTTTTTTACAAATATGTCACCCGGTTTTCCATTTGAAAAGGCAAATAAGACCAGTTCCACCGAATCACGCAACGGCAGTAGAAATCTTGTCATCTCTGGTATCGTTATGGTTACAGGTTCACCAGCTTTTATCTGACTTATAAAAAGAGGGATCACCGAGCCGCGTGAACACATGACATTTCCGTACCTGACACAACAGACCACAGTCTCGTTGCAGGCTTCGGTTCGAGCGGCTGCCTGGGCCACTTTTTCCATAACCGCTTTTGTCATTCCCATTGTGTTAATGGGGTAAACGGCCTTGTCTGTGCTTAAACATACGACTGTAGAAACTCCATTAGCAATGGCCGATTCGATAACGTTATGCCCCCCGGTGATATTTGTCATGACCGCCTGCATGGGAAAAAATTCACACGACGGCACCTGTTTAAGTGCCGCTGCGTGAAAAACATAATCGACGCCCTTCATCACGTTGTTTACGCTATCAATGTCGCGCACATCGCCTATGTAAAACCTGAGTTTCGGATTAGCATATTCAATACGCATCAACTCCTGCTTGAGTTCATCCCGACTAAAAATACGTATTTCTTTTAATTCGGGCCTTGTCTCGATGAGATGTTTAACCATTGCTCTGCCAAATGAACCTGTTCCACCAGTAATCAAAATGGTTTTTTCCGTTAGTTCTCCCATTTACTTTCCCCTGTTATTTTATTAATATTTATCCTCAAGCCACTGAACACAATTGTCAACGTTCGTTCTCTTTTTGAATTTTCTAATAACCATCTAAACTAACTTTATGTCTGTACTTTTGACTATAAGCAAACCACTATGGGTCTTACCCATATTATTATGGCGAAAGAATAAGTTTCAATCCACCAGAACATTTTGTAATGAAATTACTCTATTGCAAATCTCCCGCCTGATATTATCAAAAATTTCATAATCCGGCCCCTGTTGGGCGTTCAAATCCATTAAAATCGCTTGTTCCATCGGGTCCTCAAGTGCACTGGTATGTTTTCTCCAATATTCCTGTTTGAAGTTTCTGCTCGGTCTTGACAATATCTCATTCAAATAATCTTCAGCCTCTTTGCCTAATTTGACTATAACAGGGTTATTGTCTTTTATTGCCTTCTCCGCCAGAACATTAATTGTACTTATAAGCTGAGAATCTTCAACCCCTTCCCTCAATGCTTCATAGGACAAAGTCGGAAGAATATCACCCCGCCATGTCGGATAAGTTAGCAAGTAATCATTTGTACTAACAGGATACGGATATGTTGCCGCTAAATCCATATCATCATAGGGGTCAACAATTGAATCACGATATGCATAAATTAACACAAATTTGCTGTTTGTAACAAAAGGATACAATCCATGTAAAAAACGGTTATATACGGGTCTTACACTTGTGGCTAAGTATGTTGTGTAATAAGATAAGTTGGGGCGATTCTTCTTAAAAGTTTTTATCGAAGCCTCATCTATCTTTGGAAGAATCTCTGCAAAAACATCGAGCACGTCTCGCAGGGGACGCAAATAGTTTATATTGGACCTGATTTCACTTTCGGATAATGGCAGCTGAACATCATAATCCAAATTTTGAGTGCTCCATGTTTTAAGCCCATTTTTTTGTGCGATAAGAGAGCAAAGATATGATACCCTTCGTCTGTCACCATGCTCGAATGGCTCGTCATTAAAACTGAAATATAATTCAATCCCATAGCGCTTCGCCAATCCGGCATACTTTCTTAAAATTTTGCCATAAGTTACCTCAAACTGGGGAAATGGTGTTTCAAATTCAGGCTTTGGGCCATTGAGTCCTTGCCATACAACATAGTAATTGAAGAATCCTACAAAAAGTTCGTTAACATCCGGATAGATTTTAACAAACTGGCGCAATTGATCCTCAAAACCATCTAATTTTACGTCAACCCTACCCAAGTCATTGGTAACTTCCAATGGTGGATAAAAAATAGGTACTATTTTATGCTTTCTCATATCCTTCAACACTGCCATCGGGTCCTTGTGGAACTTTTTCAGATATGGGCTGTGGTAAACCATGTGTTTGACGCGATTTGGCATCAGGGTGATTGGCACAACTTCGACAGAAAGCCTGATACTATGAACCTGTTGGTTTTCAACATAAATTTTAACTTCCCCTTTGTATACACCGGGTGCGATAGCCTCAGGCACATTTATTGTCAGCCAAAACTGACAATTTGAATTTGCTGGAATATTAACCTTAGGATTTTTAAAACTCAGATAATCCGGACAGGTGCCGTATCGACTGTCCGTCATCCATCCCCAGCGCTGGTCGTTAAAAATGACCCGCCGAACATCGATGTTTTCAGCAGTCATAATATAGTCACCGGCCTTTAAGTCGCTAACAACCACATGCAGGTTATTAACATCTTTATAAGAGTGGATTACAAAGCTCACCGGCTCAGCTTCACCCGGAACTTCAAAACAACTCAACTCTTTGCCAACATAGTCACATTTAACAGGGCTCTTGGGAAAAACCAGCTCAAGATAATTGACCGGGTAAACAATAATTCCCCGCTCTGATTGGTCGCATATTCGCTCTTCAGATAAATTGTTTTCATATTCAACACGTTTTAACCCCCTTTGAGCACGCTGGTAATCACGCAAATTTACCAGCTCGGAATGGTCAACTACTTTTAGCTTGATATATGAAATAAGTAGACTGTTTTGTGGCGATGAATTGATAATCTGAAACTGAAACGAGCCATCTATTGCCCGCGTCATTTGCCTTGGAGTCCGTTCAAAAAAAACGTGGTCAATTTTCCATTTTTTGTCACCCGCCGTCTGCAAATGTCCCGCCTCGACATATTCATTGCTTGTGGCGAAATTTATTCGTGACTTGATGATAATCCTGTTATTCACCTCCTTTTTTTCGTTTGTCCACGGAGCAATGTCATCGCGATAAGATATTTCCAAAATCAAGTCACTCATGCAAAGCCCGTTTTTATCAACATCAAACGCCGAAGCTGCAAACAGAATATCAGCAGTTGCATTTGGCATTAACTCTCGGTAAGAGGTTCCTCGGTCATAACCGCTTGGACCCCAGGCATTCCGATTAGCCAACAACACTTTTCCGGTTCTGTCAAAATCTCCTGGATCACCGAGTTTAATTATCGCTGATTTTATATTTCCGGCAGTTTCAGCCTTTTTAGTAACATTTGTTGCCGCAGCCTGTATGCAGATAAATAAGAACACTGCCAAAAACTTTAAGTATTGCTTTCTGCTCATCGCCTTATTCTATAATTTACTTTCAACCAGTTTCTCTAACTCACCAATAGCCGTCTGCACAATCTCATCCCATGAATGCTTAAAAAGTTCAAGCTGCCTCCTGCCGGCAAGTACCAATTCAGCACGAAGTGAGGCATTTGATTTCAAAGACATCAATTTACAAACAAAATCGCTTTTGTTTTCCGGATTGTAATAAACGGCAGCATCGCCGCAAATATAACGAGCAAAATCAAAGTCAGTCGTAAGAATAGGGACTCCAAAGTTCATTGCTTCCAGATATGTCACACTAAAGCTTTCCAGCAATGTCGGCATTAATAGAAGTTGAATGTTTCGATAATACATCCCCAACTGTCCATGTGGTATATTTCCAACATTAAAAATATGTTTTTTTAACTCATTATCATTTCCGACAGTCTTTAAAAAAGCTTTGGCTGCCGGATC
>Ga0315536_1001224_pt1 | contig 12984 bp, 10 predicted proteins | sample SalMarSW160230MG_FD_203093 | JGI IMG/M metagenome (GOLD analysis project Ga0315536, IMG submission 203093) | Salt marsh sediment microbial communities from the Plum Island Ecosystem LTER, Massachusetts, United States - Salt Marsh Sediment SW1602-30 ... | reverse complement strand
GAAATGTCGGAGATTGCCTGTTCCAGCCTGGCCGCCCATTTATGCCACTCCTGATCCTTGGATGTAAACTGGGCAAGCCGTTGATGCGGTGAAGGGTGGGTCTCCAGATAGATATTGAAGGCGGAAGCGGATATCCCCTTAAGCTGGTCCTGGTGCAGGGCATTCAGTATTTCCAGGGTGGCAATCATGGAATCGGGATTGTACCCCGCTTTTTTCAATAAAAGGTAGCCGGTCCTGTCCGCCTCGAACTCATTATCCTGAGTGTATTTGATCAGATGCAAATCGAGGGTATCCGGGACACTTTCGCTTAGGTCCCAGCTTTTTTTCATGGATTTAAAGGCATGCCGATTGTAGTAATGACCCAGCTCATGGGCGATAATCGGTGCCATCAGGTTCTGACGCATCACTTTAAGCTGCGCCGGCGGTATCTGGTCCAGGGTCTTTCCGCTGTACATTTGCAGCACCTGGTCAAAAAAATCAAGCGTTCCCTTAAAGATGACAAACTGTCCGCCCGGAAAGGCCGCCGCGTTAAACTCACCGGTGTTCAGGATGGCATAGCGGATCTGAAAGCCCTTCTCTCCGGAATAGCGCGAAAGCCGCAGAAAAGCCGCTTCCAAAGGTTCCTGCCACTCACCGGGGGGCACCTCCCCATACTGCTTGATCATGTTCTCGAACCAGACCTGACTCTGGCGCAGCATATAGGACCAGATTTCCAGATCGGTATCGGTTTTTACAGATTGTGCGAAAAGCGCCGCCTGCCCGACTCCAAGGAGTAAAAGCGCCGCCAGCAGGAAAAGAAAGTACTTTCTCATGGGTACCTCCTTATGGAAATGCGTAATAATAAAAGCATAGGCCGTTTTTTCCATAACGTCAAGAAATAATGAACCTTTGTAAACAGATAAATATAGGGCGGGAACGCGCTTTTCCTCACGACAGATCCCTTTTTTTCCTATAGAATAGAGTTATACTTTGTAGGAGGGGGCGTGAACATGAAGATATTTCTTACCGGCGGTACCGGATTTATCGGATCATATGCGGCGGCGGCGTTACTGAAAGCGGGGCATTCACTCAGTATACTGGCACGCAACCCGCAGAAACTGCCTGTGTTGGCCGAACAACCGGGGGTAGACATTATCAAAGGGAGCCTGACTGATTTCGATATTGTTGCACAAGGGGTAAAGAACAAGGACGCGGTCATCCATGTTGCCCTGGGTTGGGGCGACACACCAGTGGAAATGCTGAAAAACGACACCCTGCCTTCGGTATTTTTAATGCAGCAGGCCCAGGCTGCTGGTGTGAAACATTTTATCTACACCTCCTCCACCGCGGCATTAGGCTGGCTTTCCGCCGATGTGGATGAGGAGAGTAAAACCAAACCGGTTGATTATTACGGTGCCACCAAAGCCTCAAGCGAAAACTTTCTGTTGGCCGCGGCCTTCCGCTCTTCCATGCGCGCTAACGTCATTAGACCCGGCTATACCTTCGGCAACCCGGTGATGGAAGGCGCGACCACCCAACCGGACAGGCGGTTTCACGAAATAGCGGCCGCGGCCGTACGGGGTGAGGACATAACGGTTATCAAGTATGACGGTACCCAGTTTATTCAGGCAGCGGACCTTGCTCAGGTTTACCTGTCGGTGCTTGAATCGGAGGTAAACCGGCAGATCTATCTGGGGTTGGGGCGTGAGTTTATTACCTGGGAAGAGATCGCGGTAGAGGCGATCTCTTTAAGCGGGTCCAAAAGCAGGATAATCCTGCAGGATCAAGGATACTCGGCAAACCCTTTCTATTACCGGGTAAATAAAATAGCGCATGACTTCAATTTGGAGTTTACCGCGCGGGATAAAATTACAGCCCATTTGCAGTATTTATGCGGTTTGGAAAAATAAAAACGATACTACTGTTTATGCCCGGCCCTTTTTTGTGCGGGCAGGGCAATCCGGGCAAAAGGGTCTTTTACATTCGTCCTTTTACCCCCTGCTTTGAATGCCGTCCAGGTATCCCATTGCTTCACCCGAAATATGGGCCGCGTTGGCTTCGTCCGTGTCAATGTGCATGGCCAGGCGATAGTTCGGATTGACACGCACCAGCACATCGCCGAAAATCAACTCACGGTCACCCTGCACCCTTACCCGCACAATGTCCTTATCATGCAGCCCGAAACTCAGGGCGTCTTCCGGTGACATATGAATATGGCGCATGGCGCAAATTACTCCCTTTTCCAGCACTACCTCTCCCGCCGGGCCGCGGATGGTGATACCGGGGCTGTTTTGGATATCCCCGGAGGCACGAATGGGGGGCTGCACCCCCAGCTTGAACTGCTCGGTCATGGCAATCTCAATCTGTGTTTGTGACCTGACCGGACCGAGAACCCGCACCCGGTCGATCCTGCCCTTGGGGCCCACCAACTCCACCTTTTCCTTGCAGGCATACTGCCCGGGCTGAGAAAGCTCATACTCATTCGTCAACTCATACCCTGTGCCGAACAGCGCCGCCAGGTGTTCGGCGCAAAGATGCACATGATGAGCGGAGATCTCCAGGGGGATGGGAAGCGGCTCCTTTTGCTCGATGATCTCGGCCACATAATTCATATTCAAGGTGCGGATCATCTCCCGGGCGATCATCATCTCTTCGTACGGGGGGACAACCAGCACCCGGACCGCCGAGTTTTCCGCGGAAATATCCCTCACCTCCGCAGCCGAGGCCGCATCATGGTTTTTCTGCTCATCAATGCATATTCCCATACACTGCAGCCCCTGGCAGCTTAAGCTCCGCACCCCCGCACTTTGCCAACCGATACTGCCTGTAAAAACAAGTACGTCCAATCCGCCCATGGCGGCCATATAGGCCCCGATATACTTGCGGATACCGTAACAGAAGGTCTTTACGGCCAGTACGGCCCGCTGGTTCCCCTTGTCGGCTGCCGCCTCAATTTCACGCATATCACCGGATATCCCCGATAACCCCAATAACCCGCTTTTGGTGTTGATGACCTCCTCCACTTCACGGGGCGACATGTTTTCCGTACGCATCAGGTACGGCAGGGTGGAGGGATCAAGGCTGCCTGATCGGGTACCCATAATCAGCCCGTCCACCGGGGTCAGCCCCATGGAGGTATCCACGGAACGGCCGTGGTCCACCGCGCAAATGGAAGAACCGTTTCCCAGGTGACAGGTGGCAATTTCCAGGGCATTATAGGGAAGTTTCAGGAATTCCGCAGCTTTCAACGACGAGTAGGAATGAGACAGCCCCTGGAAACCGTAGCGCCTGATCTTTTTTTTCTCAAAGTACTCATAGGGCAGCCCGTACAGGTAGGCGTACGGCGCGAGGGTGGAATGAAAAGTAGTATCGAACACCGCCACATGGGGTTTGTCCGGAAATAATTCCATCGCGGTTTTGATTCCCGCAAGATTGGCGGGATTGTGTAAAGGGGCAAAATCTACCAGCCTGCTTATTTTTTTTATTACCTTTTCCGTGATGATCACGGACTGCGAAAAAAGGTCACCGCCATGTACCACCCGATGTCCTACTGCCGTTATTTCGTCCATTTTACTTATCACCCCAAAGCGGGGGGCGGTCAGCATTTTTTGCATGGCCAGGCAGGCGGCCTCCAGATCGGCGAGTGCTTCATCGGATCTTTCTTCGACATCTTTGGTTTTATAGCTGTGGGAAGTGTTTTCACCGCCGATGTCTTCGATAACACCCTGCACCGTAAGGGCCCGGTTCTCCGTATTGAACAGGGTATAGCGGACCGAAGAGACCCCACAGTCAAGTACCAGTAGTTTCAGGGGCTCGCTGCTGTTGAGCTGCAGACCGTACGGATCACCGCTTTTTTTCAGGGCCGATGCCGCCAGATCTCCCCTTCGTTCATAGGACGAAATCTCCTTTAGACGCCGGGAAATGGTTTTGGAAATCATTTTAATGGCCGGGGGATGGGTGATAATCATCTGCGAAAACAGGGCGTGAGGAATAAGAATGGCCTTGCAGGGGGTCAATCCCGTAACATCGGCCATGGTCTTGTCCCCGGTCATCAGCGACATCTCTCCGAAAATACTGCCCGGCTTTAACACGGCAATAGAATGAGTCTCACCCTGGTCATCGGTCAACGAAACCTGGGCGTTCCCTTCCACAAGAACGCCGAGAAAATCGCCGGTCTGCCCGAACTCTATTATGGCCTCCTGCGGTTCAAAGGTCACCAGGCGTGACCCGATAACGAGGTTATAAAGCTGTTCGTCAGAAAACCCCTCACATAACGGGACGTGGGAGCGTAAGAATTTAATTATGTCATCCATCTCAGATTTATTATAATGCTTTGCCCCGACACGTACAAGGAAAAATGGGACCTGTATGACGTATGGTCCGTAATCTCCGAAAAGGTTCAGCCCCCCTTCCTCACTGAAATATAACGATATTATCGTCTGTTATGCCAATGCCGCGAACTCAATATAGGGTTGATATTCCGGCAGCTCTTCAAGCGCCTTCATCAGGCCGATATCAAAATTCTTCTTTTCCGATTCATACCATTTATAGTCATCTATAAACTTGGCGAATCGCTTATTGGTAAAATCCAAAAAATCGGTATCCCGCTTTTTTCCTTCCTTAATTTTTGCGCTGAAGCTTTTATAAACTCCGGTAAACAACTCAAGCCATAACAGTTTGGCACGGGCCATAAAAATATGCTTTTCCATACCGCCGGCCAAAAACCAGCCGATTATAATCCATTTCAGGAACAGATCATTGCGATCGCCGAATGTGTCGCTTTTTTTCTTTTCCGCCAAGGTGTCCTTATTGACCTTCACAAAATCATCTTTCAGTTTCTTGTTCGCCTTCTTAATGGACACAAGCTGTTGATCACTGTTCACCTCCGGCGGCAGCAGGGCCAGGTCCATAATGGGGGAGGTTTTCTCGATAGGCCCTTTTTTAAAGACGATGGATTTGTCGCACTCGATATCCGCGGCCAGTTCGCCCTGTTTGAAGGTAACCGCTTCCGGCACATCGGTACGCATGCCGATACTGGTATACTTTACCTCCCGCTTGTTGTTCACCAGCGGACCGACGGCCACGATTGAACCGGAATAGGTTATGGCGATACAACCGCTCTTATCAGCCATCGCCATGGAACGCTTTCTGTTAAAATTCTCATGCTCGGCCATTTTGTAAAACAACGCCTTTTTCAGCAGCCATGATTCCATCAATTTTTTCATGGTGTCCTTATCATCGGGCAGTCCGGTTTCCTTTAACAGCCCTTGCAGATGTGTCCGGACTTTGGCGGGAATATTCTTTTTTAAATCCGCTAAATTTGTAAAACTTTCCATAATTACACCTCCAACTCATATGATAGCCAAAAAAAACGGGAATACAATACTATTTTTTAAAGGGCTTCCTTGACTTGCGGGCCGGAGCGATATAGAATTAATTATTCATGGCGCAGCAAAAAATCGGTAAATATACGATTTTAAAAAATCTGGAACAGGGCGGCATGGCCCGGATATATCTGGCCCGGTGCCGCTCGGTAAAACAGCCTGTCATCCTGAAAAAGCTGACGCTTACCAATCGAAAAGAGTTCAAACAACGCTTTGAACGCGAAGCACACCTGATGCATATGTTTAAAAACCCATTTATTGTTAAGGTGCTGGATTTTTTTAAGTCAGGGACTTCCTTTTATATGGCCATGGAGTTTGTCGACGGCATGTCATTGGATAAACTTATCAGATTAAAAGAGGTACTCTCGCCCACCGCCACGGCCCTGATTGCCTTTCAGGTGTGCGAAGCGCTGGAGTATGCCCATGCCAAAGGGGTCATTCACCGGGACATCAAGCCGGCCAACATCCTGATCGGAAAAAACGGGAAAGTGAAACTGACGGATTTCGGCATTGCCACCACCGATGACACGGGGAGCGGGGAGCGTCTGACCAAAACAGGGACCTGCTTCGGCACCTCCTGTTATATGTCACCCGAACAGATAGAGAGCTCCAAACATGTTGACGAACGCTCCGACGTATATTCTCTGGGGGTTACGCTGTATGAAATGATGACCGGGGCAAGGCCATTCAAGGCCAATTTTTCCAGTGAAACCATTACCAATATTTATAACGGCAAGTATGTCAAACCGGAAAAACTCAATCCCGCTATCCCGGCCAAGTTTCGGACAATCATTAAAAAAGCCATGTGCAATATAAAAGAAAGCCGCTATGCAAATATCGGGAAACTCAAAGCCGCACTGGCGCCTTTTTTAAAGAAGTTTAAAGACGCAAAAAGTAAGCATACTTTTATCAAGCACTATCTTGCCGAGCGCGCCTAATCCTTTTTAGACAGAATGCTGCGGGTTCCCTGGCGCGCCTCCTCTTCCTGGAGTGTCCGCCACGATTCATCCCGCACCGACCGCGAAATATACTCATGAGCCTGCTTCACCGAATCGGTCATCAATAAAAGGTCCATATCGCCCCTGGATATTTTTCCTTCGGGAAGCATTGTACCTGCAAGCCAGTCGGTCAGACCCTTCCAATATTCGGTACCGAACAGCACCACCGGAAAATTCTTCATCTTACCGGTCTGTATCAGGGTCAGGGCCTCAAAAAACTCATCCATGGTGCCGAACCCTCCCGGAAAAATTACGAATGCGGTTGCGTATTTTAAGAACATTGTTTTGCGTGAAAAGAAATAATAGAATTCAATGGCGATATCCACATAGGGATTGACGTGCTGTTCAAAGGGGAGCTCGATATTCAAGCCGATGGACAGGGCCCCGCTCCGGCGGGCGCCTTTGTTACCCGCTTCCATGATACCCGGGCCGCCGCCCGTAATAATGGTGAACCCGTCCTTTCCCAGCAGCGCGGCCAGTTCCACCGCCCGCTGGTACATGGGATCTTCGGGCTTTGTACGCGCCGATCCAAAAATTGAGACGGCTGTCTTAACATTAGCGAGAGTTTCGAATCCCTCCACAAACTCACCCATAATGCGGAACACCCGCCACGGGTCGGTCTGGGTAAACCAGTCCGGGTTCTGTTTCAATGAGGCCAAGAGGCGCTCATCCTCGGTAAAACCTCCCGAGCGCATCTCATAGTTGTTTTTCTTGATCACTGTATGCTTACTCCGTATAACTTAACACTTCAAAAATGACCAGGGACTGCTGCAGGCTGATATTTTTTCGCAAGGCCGGGTTGCTTTTCATCAGCTGTTCCTGCCTCACAAACAGGGGCTTGAGTTTTTTTGCCAGTTGCCTGGTTTTTTCCGCGTCATTCTCAAACTTGTCCACCAGGGTGTCCAGCTGACCTTGAATGCTTGTAATAAACGTATGCACCTCATCCGCCGCCTTGCTTGGATTGTTTTTATTGGCTTCAACAATCGACAAGGTCTTGTCCATGTAATTATACACCTTCTGCACCGCGTCTTCACCCGCGCATGCCGTAAAGAACAAAAAACCCAGAACGGTTACACTTAAGAAAATCAAAACTGTTTTTTTCATATGTCCCCCTCACGAAAACGGATCATAATATCGTTATTATTAATTATAATGCCAAGTATGCATAGATACAAAAAAAAAATTTTAAAATGGGACAGCTTTGCGTGAACCGACCCCAGGTACAGGCTTTCGGCCGCTAAATAATATTTATTGACGCAGCGTGCTTTATCACAAATAATTTAAAGTGTTGTGCAATACCGCTTATACTACCTGGATAAAAAAATCGAACTCAAATATGAAAAAGAATATACCATAGGAAGGAGCCGGGAGGCAATGATCCGTATCCCCGGCAGCACGATTTCGCGTAAACACGCCAGAATAATCTATCGGAAGCGCCGTTTTATAATTGAGGATACCAAGAGCACAAACGGCCTTTATGTAAACGGGAAAAAAACGCGGTCCCATATTCTGTTTGACGGCGATCATATCAACATCGGAACCTGTTTCCTGGTGTACAAGGAATTCATTGCTCACCGCCCCATGCAGGAGTTTGAGCGTGAGCTTACCGATACCCTGGTTATCGAACACCAGATGGCGGAGCTTTTACAGAGCGCAGGCAATCAAAAAACATACAAACAACTGCTTACACTGAAGCGTACCATCAATAATGCCAAGACAAAACTGCACGCGCTTGCCAACCGGGACCGGCTTACCCGCCTTTATAACAGGCGTTACCTTGATGAGGAGTTTGAAAAGGAGTTGGAGCGGGCCAATCGCTATGGGTATCTGCTCTCCTTCCTGCTTATCGATATTGATCATTTCAAACAGGTAAACGACAAGCACGGACATCAGAAAGGCGATCGTGTGCTGGCAGCCCTGGCATCCGTGATCCGCGGGAATACCCGTGTGAATGATCTGGTTGCCCGTTACGGGGGAGAGGAGATAGCAGTTGTAATACCCGAAATGAAATCCGACCAAAGCATTAAAATAGCCGAGAAGATAAGGCATATGATCGAGACCCGGTCTGCCAAACTTACCGGGCTTAAACTGACGGTAAGTATCGGTGTCGGATTTTACACCATGGGGGAAAAGCCGGAACAACTTATCGCCAAGGCGGATAAAGCCCTTTACGAGGCAAAAAAACGGGGGAGAAACCGGGTTGTTATCTATAACCGTCCCTCAATATCCCCGTCCCCTTAGTTTATCCGGCTCTACCGTGGACCCGTGTACCGTCCGGGCGATTAATTCCTTCTTGCACAATAATATATTTTATATATAATTGTTATATTAAAAAGCGCACAGCCACAATTCAAGGAGTGTCTATGAAAAAATCAATCGTAGTACGAAATCTGCTTCTGTTTGGAGTTTTCCTCATTTGTCTGTCCTGCGCACAAAGCGGAAAATGGCGGCTTGTCTGGTCTGATGAGTTTAATTACCGGGGTGAACCGGACCCCGACAAATGGTCGATTGTGGAAAAACCGCCCCGGTGGGTCAATCAGGAAGAACAGGCATATGTCAACAGAAGAGAAAATGTACGCGTTGAAAACGGAAACCTTATCATAGAGGCACGCAAGGGTGATTTTCGCAATTATAACTATACCTCGGCCCGGCTTGACACCTATCTTACCGGAAAGTGGACCTACGGCAGAATAGAGGTACGGGCCAAACTTCCCCGCGGACGGGGGACCTGGCCGGCTATTTTCATGCTGCCCACGGAAAACATCAAAAGTGTTTTCGGCTGGCCCTCCTCAGGAGAGATGGACATTATGGAGCATGTGGGATTCAGACCGGGAGTCGTACAGGCAAGCGTACATTGCGCCAAATACAATCATCTGCAGGGGAACCACAAATTCGGAACCCTGCAGCTTGACGACCCGTTCGATACATTCCATGTATATGCCCTGGAATGGTACCCGGACAGGCTGGACTTTTATGTTGACGAGAACAACTATTTCAGCTTCAAGAATGAGATGAGCGGCTGGAAGGCCTGGCCCTTTTATAGAGATTTTTACCTGATACTCGACCTGGCTATCGGCGGAAGCTGGGGAGGGGCACAGGGAATTGATGACAGTATCTTCCCTGCCAGGATGGTTATTGACTATGTGCGGGTTTACCAGGCTGATCTGGAAAAGCTGGGTTATAACTTGAAAGAGTATCAACCCGATTAGCCTGTTATTTTTTTTCTGCGCGCAAAACCGGGCGCACTCATTGTTTCTTTGCCAGTTCCCTGCCTACCTTGAGTTTGGCGGCATTCAGCTTTCTGATACAATCATTTTCTTCCACGGGCATTAAGTTGTTGAAAGGCAGCCCGAGCGCCGTCTCTATGACCTCGTATGCCTTGTCCCATTCTTTCCAGTAAATGTAAATATCAGCAACCAGTTGGTAGGTTTGGCGATAGGTCTTACCGTAAATGAGCGCCTGTTTTATATCGGCAAGTGCCTTCTTTTTGTCACCCACGCTGATCACGGCCGGCGCAAAGGCATACACCGAGGCCCGGATTGCCCAGGGCATCCCCTTAAAAAAAGCAGGATTCAGCGATATCACCTTGGTCATCTCGTTGGCGATATCATCCGCGGAGAACAGACTGTAAAGAATGCCGTTGTACTCCGCCCACATGGCCATGCCGACCCCCAGCCAATAATGGCCGGCCGCGCCGTTGGGATTGATATGCACCGCCTTATCCGCGTAATCCTTACATAAAGTAAAGTAACGTTTTTTCACATCCTTTTTTTCCGCATAAAAGTCTCCGTAAAAGTAACAAAGCACGGCGTACATCCACAGGGTATCATAATCATTATGCCCCGCCTTCATCTTAAGTTCCAATTCCTGCAGCAGCTCAAACAATCCCTCTTTGGTTTCACGCTTCTGGCCGATCTTGCTCTTTAAGAGTTCATCCAGGTTGTCGCCCGCGTAGGCCATCCCACTTATTAAAACAAAAACGATTATGAATAACAAAAATATTTTGTTGCTCCGCATGTGCTTCACACTCCCTTTATAATTAATTATAGTACATTATTGTATTAAATGCTTTTAAAACAAGCGAAAATTGGGGGAACCGCAATGCTAAATGTAAACATATAGCATTGTGCTTATGGGGAATTTGGCGTCCGGCGATTCTAAATTTGTCCCATTATAAGGCCCCTTTATAGGTATTTACATAGTTACTATGATACAATATGGTTCAAATTTAGAATCGCTGTTGTGGGAGAACGCATGCCGGAAAATAAAAAACGCAGCATTCAATGCGAAATCACGGCCGAAAAACATAAAGAGGTTATTTACACCGCCGGCCTGAAGGACGGGACAAAAGCCTATTGTTATTTCCTTGATGCTTCATGTGCCTGGTGTCTGGAACAGGGATTAGGCCTGCTTTCCCCGGGTTCCAGACGTTATCGCTTTAACTTTTCATTTAAAAAGTTTACCAGGCAGGACCTGCACTACCTGACCCATATCGACAACCGTAATCATGTGGCCATTGCGGCAAGGCATCCGTACGGGCTGGACCGGGGCTACCCGGGGATGGGGGTGGGGCGATACATCAAACTCCCCAAAAAGCCGGATACCGCGGAAATCGCGCTTACCATTATCGACGGGTACCAAAATATGGGGCTGGGCACCATCTTGTTCAGCCTGCTGGCCGAACATGCCGGGCAAAACCACATCACCTTCTTCTGCGGATACGTACAGGCACAAAACACCGCGATGCTGAATCTGTTTCAACGCTTCGGCGCCAGGACCGTAAACCAGGAGTGTGGGCTGCTTTATCTGGAAACCGACCTCCGGCAATGCGGAGAACAAATCACACAAGTTTTACAACAGTATGAATGCCCCCAGACCTGATTCGTTCCCCGCACACAATACGGTGCTGCTGGAAACCCTTAAATTCGACGCACTCAATTCATGCTCGCTGCTGTTCACCGAACCGCAGACAATCTTAAGCACAAGGGATATCGGGGAAGTGGACGTGCTGCTGTCTTCTCTTGATGATTATGTAAGCCGTGGATTTTACGCCGCGGGATTTCTGGCGTTCGAGGCCGGATATGCCTTTGTTCCCGCTTTAAGGAAACGATTGCATGGTAGGCAGTCCCCTTTCCCGCTGCTGTGGTTCGGTATATACAACGCACCGCGGATCTGGGACCCGCGTCTGGAGCGCGCACCGTATATCAACCGGCCGCTTGTTCCCAACGACGGCTTTCGCCGGCCAAACCGGCCGCAAAAGCAGCTAAGATTTGACGACTATCGGAAAAAAATAGACAACATTAAAGAGTACATCCGCCGGGGCCATACCTACCAGATTAATTTTACCTGGAATACCGATATACCTTTTTCCGGGCCGGCGTTCGGACTCTATAACCAAATCAAGCACATCCAACCGGTCAGCTACGCCGGGTATTTAGACTGCGGAGATATGGCCATACTCTCATTTTCACCCGAACTGTTTTTCAGGCGCAGCGGGAGACTCATCATGACGAAACCGATGAAGGGTACCATTGCGCGCGGCACACATAAAAAAAGCGATGAAGCACTCATGCGGCAGCTGTCCGCATCCGAAAAAAACAGGGCGGAAAACCTGATGATCGTGGATCTGCTGCGAAACGACCTGGGAAGGATCGCCCGGACCGGATCGGTTCGGGTCAGCAGGCTTTTTGAGATTGAATCCTACCGTACACTATTCCAGATGACCTCAACCATAGAGGCCACGCTGGAAAGTGACGTCAGCTATACGGATATCTTTCACAGCCTTTTCCCCTGCGGCTCGGTCACGGGCGCACCGAAAATCCGTTCCATGGAAATTATCAGGGAACTGGAGGAAGAGAATCGCGGGGTATACACCGGGGCCGTCGGATTCATTGCCCCGGATAAGCATGCGGTCTTTAATGTTGCCATTCGCACCCCGGTTATATATAATGGGGCCGCCCGCCTGGGGATCGGCAGCGGTATTGTCTGGGACTCGGCGGCGCGTGAAGAATATCGGGAGTGTTTATTAAAAATGGATTTTCTTACAACGAAACAGGATGATTTTGAGATCTACGAATCCCTGCTATGGGAGAACGGGGATTATTTCCTGTCGGACTATCATGCGGAAAGGATGGCTGCCGGCGCGGCCTATTTTTCCTTTCCGTTCACTGAACGGATGTTTCACGGGATGTTGCGTGAAAACCTGAGCAAACTCATAATCACTTCGGCCTATAAAGTAAAAATATCACTGAACAGGCAGGGACGGTTCACCATCACGAACGAGGAAATAAAACCCACAAAGCAGAACGGTCTGTGCATCGCCGTGTGCGGGCAGCCGGTCTCTTCAAATGATCCCTTTCTCTACCATAAAACCACCAGACGTGATTTGTATAACGAGGAATTAAAAAAAGCACAGGCCGGCGGTTTTTGGGACACTGTTTTTTTTAATGAACGAAGTGAGATAACCGAGGGTGCCAGAAGCAATATTATCATAAAAGAAAACAGCGGATTATTCACTCCGCCGGTCTCCTGCGGACTGCTTGCGGGGACCATGCGCCGTTACCTGCTGGAACAGCAGGGCAGCATTACCGAGGCCGTAATAACGCTCCCACAGCTGAAGGCCG
>Ga0315536_1001222_pt1 | contig 12993 bp, 13 predicted proteins | sample SalMarSW160230MG_FD_203093 | JGI IMG/M metagenome (GOLD analysis project Ga0315536, IMG submission 203093) | Salt marsh sediment microbial communities from the Plum Island Ecosystem LTER, Massachusetts, United States - Salt Marsh Sediment SW1602-30 ... | reverse complement strand
GTTGTTATACAGCCACGTGAACAGTATGGAATTCGGGATTGTGCTGAACACAAACCATCCAAAGGTGCTCGTGCTCCACCCCGGCGCGAGAAAATAAGGAAGGTGCCACAGCCACCAGATCACGCCGATAATCACGCTCGAAACCAGTGCACTGTACTTTGTCTGGAGGCGCGGCAGGACGTACCCGCGCCAGCCAATTTCCTCGGCGTTGATGATGGCGAAGGCCACGAACAGCGGCACGATGAAAAGCAGAAGATTGGCGTCGGGGCCGAACATCTCGTACGCAAAGACGTTGCTGAAGTCAATGCGTGTCTGAGTGAACGCGGCACGCAGCAGGAAGGTTGCCGTCTGGATGGCCGGGAGCAGAAAGAGCGCGGCCAGGTACCACGTCCAGCGCACCCGCCAGATCAGGAAGCGCTTTACCAGCGCCACGACGCCCTCTTTGCCCAGGGTTATCCCCGTCATGAGCAGCGACGCGACGACGAAACCCCAGGTATCCAGCGTGGCGACAATGTCGGGGACCCGATAAGGCATTACCCCACTGGCCGCCAGGCTGATCGGCCAGGTGAATAGAAACATGACGACGATGCCGATAACCAGCGAATGACGTTTGACGAACGTTGTATTGTTATCCATCTAGTCCTTCTTTGGTATGAGCTTGCTGGGAAGCAAATAGGGCGCTCCCACTCCGCCAGGGAGGGTGCGCCCTTGCCTGAAAACCCCCTTACGTCAGTCCCCTGCGGGCACCGGTTGTGGGGCCATCTCTGCACCCTCCATTGACCTCCGGGTGAGCCGCGCAGGCCCGGCCAGCGCGATGACGATAACCGCCGCCACGCTCCACAGCACGGCCAGCAGCGCCGACTGGCGCACCGAGTACGCGCCCTGGAACATCGGAGAGAAGAAGTTGCCGGAGATCGTGTTGTTCATGGCGTGCGTGATCATCGTCACCACCACGATCCCGCCTGAGCCGTTAAACAGCCACGCGTACACGATGTAGCCCGCGAAGATGAGCGGGATGTCGGGCAGCTCGATGTCGCCCGTCAGGAACAGCGGCAGGTGCCAGATCACCCCCGCCACGGCCACCATCAGTGCAGCGGCCAACGCCGAGCGGTCTTTCTGCAGGCGGGTCTGCGCAAAGCCGCGCCATCCCAGTTCCTCCATCGCCCCACCCATTAGAATGGCGAAGATGAAAGTGCCGAAAAGCTCCGGCCACACGCCGAGTTGTTCCGCGGTCGGCGCTGGCGCGCCCAACAAAACGTTGAGAGTGACGGCGGTCAGCGTGATGACGACCGTCATCCCGATGCCGATGGCGTACCACTTCATGCTGGTTCGCCAGGGCACCAGGCGGCTGAGCAGCTGCTTCACCGCTGGGCCACCCCCGATGATGGCAGTCACGATCACGGCGGCGATGGATGGCCCATGCGGCAGGATGACCAGTCCGGCTTTCACCAGGGATGGAATCAGCATCGGCCACCACGAGAGCAGGTAGGACAGGATGGCGAAGCTGATGAACGGATAGCGTTTGACAATGCCAGACATGATAAGATTTCCCCCCTCGCAATGCAGGGCGCATTGCATGGCTAACCGGGGTGCACGTGAGGCAGGTGTGGAGAGTAGGTTGTGTGTGGGGATGTGTCCCGGTGCGAACGAGATAGATGCTTCTCAAGGAGCGCGCACCGGCAGTGATGCCTGGAGGAGTGTGCCGCGGCTCAGTCTATCGGCACAGACAAATAGTGTGGTTCCTTAAGACTTGGATATAATAAGTCTAAATTATCCATAATGTCAAGCTATGTGAAAGAAATTACAGGCTGCACTTGGGGGAATTGAAAAGGGGCGAGTGTTATCTCGCCCCTGAGTAGTCCGTGGATAGTATCCCTTACCCGATCGTGTTGATCGGGATCACGTTGTCGCGCTGCTCGAAGTTGATCACGCTCACCCGCGCGGCCACCTCCTGCGCGATCTGGATCAGCGCCTGGGCGGCTTCCGAGTCAGGCGCGACGACCACGATCGGCTGCCCGGCGTCCCCGCCGATCCGCACCTGCGGGTCGAGCGGCACGCTGCCCAGGAAGGGCACCCCGGCAGCAGTAGCCAATGCCTGCCCGCCGCCCGTGCCGAAGACCTCCCCGCTCATGTTCTCCACCACCCCGATGATCGGGACGTTCACCTGCTCGAACATCGCCAGCCCGCGCAGTGCGTCGTCGGCGGCCACCTGCTGCGGCTGGGTGACGATGATCGCGCCTGTCAGCGGCACCGACTGCGCCAGCGAGAGCTGCGCGTCGCTCGTGCCGGGTGGCAGGTCGACCACCAGGTAATCCAGCGTGCCCCACTCCACGTCGGTGAGCAGTTGGCGGATCGCCCCGTGCAGCATCGGCCCGCGCCAGATCAGCGCCTTGCCCGGCTCGACCAGGAATCCCATGCTCATCACCCTGACGTCGTATGCTTCCAGCGGGACGAGCTTCTCGCCGGAGAACAGCGGCCTCTCGTTGAGGCCCATCAGCAGCGGCTGGTTCGGGCCGAGGATGTCCGCGTCGAGCAGCCCGACCGCCGCGCCGCTCCGCCGCAGCGCGATCGCCAGGTTCGACGCGACCGTGCTCTTCCCCACGCCGCCTTTCCCGCTGCTCACCGCCACGATGTTTGCGATGTCCAGGTTGAGGCGGCCCCGGATGCGCCCATCCGTGGTAACCTGCGAGTCGAGCTTGATGTCCACCGCCTCGATGCCCGGCACGCGCAGGACGGCCTCCGTCGCCTCCCGCTGGATTTGGTCTTTCAGCGGGCAGGCCGGGGTGGTCAGCACGATCGTAAAGGCCGCTTTGCCGCCCTCGACTGTCAGGTCGCGGATCATGTCCAGCGTGACCAGGTCGCGGTGCAGCTCCGGCTCGATTACCGTGCCCAGTTGGGCCATGATTTGTTCTTCAAGTGGCTTTGAATCGGCCATGTGTTGTTTCTTCCTTAAGCAAAACTAATGTCTTTATTATTTATTCTATCTCCGGCGGCGGCTGTTCGCTCATCGGCACCTCACCCTGCTCGTGCCAGCGCAGGATGTCCGTCTTGGCCCGCAGGTAGGCGTCGATCAGCTCCTGGTCGGGCCCTTTGAAGCGTGAGACCGCCTGCCGGGCGCAGAGCGTGCAGCCCTGCATGGCCCGGTAACTGTCCGCGCTGCATGTCAGGCAGCCGTCCAGCCGGATCATCAGCAGCATGAACGCCTGCTGCTCCACGCTGGCCACCCCCTGGCCGCACACGTGATCGACCAGCTCCCGCCAGATCGGGCCCCGCAGGTCACGCAGGGAGGTGATCGCGCGGGTGGGGAACAGGATATCTGCGTCTTCGTTCTGGTAGATCATGGTGTGCTTGGTCTGCCCTGGCAAAAAGACCGCCCCTGGTCGGGCGGCCTTCGAACGTGTACGGGTCGATAAGGGACAGCGGCCTCGCCCCTGGCGCGGGCTGCTGTTAACGACGGCCCTTCTTCAACGCCTTGGCCGTCTCTTTCGCCTCGCGCGCCAGCCGCTCTTCCTCGGCGCGGGTGGGGGCGATGGTCTGCCAGTAGCTCAGCGGCTTGGAGAGCCGCGCCTTGTTGTGGATGTGTTCGCTGGTGCGGTCGTAGCTGGCAAGCTCGTAATCGTGATCCATCTTGATCGCGTCAAATGGGCAGTACTCGGCGCAGTAGCCGCAGTTCATGCAGATGTCGATGTCGATGTAGAAATCTACCGGCTCCGGCACCGGGCGACCGGTTTCCGGGTCGCTGCCCCGCACGATCCAGATGCACTGCGGCGGGCACACCTTGGCGCAGATGCCACAGCTTGTGCACCAGTCGTGCCCCGGCGCGTCGGGGTGGTCGTCGTCGTTCACCACCAGGAAGGGCACGAACCGGAACCGCTCCGGGACGGCCATCTTCTCTTCCGGGTACTGGATGGTCACCAGCCCGGTCGTGTTCGGGCTTTGCCGCGCCTCGAAGCCTTCGTCGGTGGTGTAGCGCTTGATCCCCCACTTGATGTCGTCGACGTAGGTGTCGACGAAGTGCCGGATCGTGACGCCTAGCCCTTTCAGGATGCCGAGTCCGTACATACAGGTTCTCCTCGGAAAAGCCGCCTAGCGGTCTACTTCGCCCAGTACGATGTCGATGCTGCCCAGCACGGCGATCACGTCCGCCACTTTCAGCCCCAGGGACATTTGCTCCAGCGCGGTCAAATTGATGAAGCTTGGGGCGCGGATGTGGTAGCGGTACGGGTTGGCTGCGCCGGTGGAGACGCAGTAAAAGCCCAGCTCGCCCTTCGGGTTCTCGGCGTGGCCGTAATGCTCGCCCGCGGGCACCCGCACGTTGTAGGCGCGCTTGCCCGCCCAGAACTCCTGCCCCATCGTCGCCTTCAGGCGCGGGTAGACCTGCTCCAGGATTCGCAGGCTCTGCCAGATTTCGTCCAGCCGGATCATGAACCGGTCGTACAGGTCGCCGTTGTAGCGCACCGCCACGTCGAAGTCGAACTCGTCGTACAGGCTGTAGGGGTCGGCGCGGCGCAGGTCATACGGCACCCCGCTCGCCCGCAGCACCGGGCCGGTGATGCTGTAGGCCACCGCCACGTCCGGCGGCAGTACGCCCACCCCCCGGCAGCGCGAGAGCAGGATTTCGTTGTTCGAGAGGTAGTCGTCGAACTCCTGCGTGACGCGCGGCAGGCGCTCGTAGATCAGCTCCTTCAGGAACTCCATCGTGTCCAGGTGGCGCGCCCGGTCGCCCTCTTTGACCGCCGGGCCGCCGACGTAGGGCGGCAGGTCGTAGGCCACCCCACCGAAGCGCATGTAGTTGCACATCATGCGCGAGCCGGATGTCGCCTCGAACAGGTCGAGCACCAGGTCGCGCTCCGTGATCGCGTACACGGCGGGCGTCAGGAACGCCCCCAGGTCGTTCAGGAAGAAGCCGAAGTACCAGATGTGGTTGACGATCCGCGTCAGCTCCGCCATCAGGATGCGGATCAGCTCCGCCCGCTCCGGCACCTCCTGCCCCATCATCTTCTCGACCGTGATCGCGTACGCCAGGTTGTTCGACATGCTGCAAATGTAGTCCAGCCGGTCGGTGTAGGGCATGTTCATCAGCCAGGTGTTGCGCTCGCCGATCTGCTCGTGGTTGCGGTGCAGGTAGCCCATGATCGGCTCCAGCTTCGTCACCGTCTCCCCGTCGATCGTCACCGCCATCCGGAACACGCCGTGCGTGCTGGGGTGCTGTGGCCCCATGTTGACCACCAGCTGGTCGGTCCTGATCTGGTGCACGCCCACCCCGCTGCTCGTCTGGGGAGTCCCCAGCCCGGCGTAGAGCGCCGTGTCGCCCTCCGGCACGAAGCCGTCCAGCGTGAACCCCTCCGGGTACTGCACGTTCATCCCATAAGGCACGTCCATCTCGGCCCGCCGGACGTGTCCTTCAGGCCAGCGGCTCTTGAAGGGCTTTTCGTCCTGCTCGTAGAACGGCTCCTGCCAGTCTTTACGCAGCGGGTGCCCCGCGAACCCATCCCAGGTCAGGATGCGCTTGAGGTTGGGGTGCCCGGCGAACCGAATGCCCATCAGGTCCCACGCCTCGCGCTCCTGGAAGTCGACGCCCGGCCACACGCTGGTCAGCGAGGGCAGAACTGCCTCCTCGCGCGCAGTGCGTGCCTTGAAAGTGAGGGCCGGGCCGCCGGTGTGCGTGTTGTAGGCGTGATACACCACCTCGAAGAACCCGTCGTCCAGGTAATCCACGTAGCTCAGGTCGGAGAGCAGGTCGTAGCCCAGGTCGTCGCGGATCGCCCGCGCCACCTCTAACAGGTGGTCGCCCGCGACCACGATCCCCTCGTATCCTTCGCGCTCGTCCGCCCCGACTGCCTCTGGGAAGCGCTCCTGGAACTCGCTCAGCACGGGCGACTGGGTTTCGCTTGTGGTCGTTTCGGTTGTCTCAGCCATTTGATCCCTGTTCTTCCCCTTGAGCGACCTCAACTGCCGTCTCGGCCACCGCTCCTTGAGCGGACGCTGTCTCCTGGGCGGCCATTGCCTGCTGCTTGATCAGCCCCGCCTGGCGCGGGTCGAACAGGTCCGGCCCCAGCACCGGGATCGGCACGCCGTCGCTCTCGCCCCGCTGGTACCATGGCACGGTGCGCACGCTCTGGCTTTCGATCTTCTTGTGCAGCGCGATGAATCCGTTGATCAACGCCTGTGGGGTGGGTGGGCAGCCGGGCACGTATACGTCGACCGGCAGGAATTTGTCGATCCCGTCCACCACGTTGTAGCCCTCCTTGAACGGCCCCCCGCCGGAGGCGCACGCCCCCATCGCGAGCACGTAGCGCGGCTCGGCCATCTGGTTGTACAGCCGTACGATCTGGGGTGCCATCTTCTTCGTCACCGTGCCGGAGACGATCATCAGGTCACACTGGCGCGGGCTGGGCCGGACCACTTCCATGCCGAACCGGGACTGGTCGTAGCGGGCCGCCGCCGTCGCGATCATCTCGATCGCGCAGCAGGCCAGCCCGAACGTCAGCGGCCACACCGAGCGGGCGCGGCTCCAGTTGTAGAGCCGGTCGAGCGTCGTGATCGCGACGTTCGAGCGCAGCTCATCCGGAACGGGATGATCCGGGTTATACAAAGAATCAACTTGTTCGGTCATCGGGTTTTCGCTGACCTCCTGATGATGTCGAGTGGCCGTTTTAGCGACAGGATGGGTGGTCTCCTGCTGGGGAGCAAAAGGTCGCAGGCAAAGTCCGGGAGGGGCTGCCGGGTGATGAAAGGGGGGAGCACCTTGGGGTTAGGTACTGGCGATCTCAATGCATTCCTCAGGTAACGGATCGGACTTTTTACCGGTTGTGGGGTTGCGGGTAAATGGTACACTGTGGGCGGTTAAAAATCAAGCATTTGCCGCCTGCCAGGCCCCCTCTCTCGCGGTGACGACTTTCACAAACTGAATTTAGTATATCGACGTCTTGCTTATTTCGCCAGAGAGTGCAGTGTTTCAGAGCAAATGCAACTCCGCAGGGGCTTGAACGATCGGTCTGGATCGGCTATAGTCCCGGTCTCAGGATGCGCATCTGGGGTAAAGGTAAGGCCATTATTATGGGGTCACTTGTTCTGGGAAAAGCCTACGCGCGCTGGCTGCGTTTCTGGTACATCAGGATGCCGCTGCCATACGAGCTTCGGCGACTGCTTGCCTCGCTTTTCCCTCGTCCACGGTCTTGCCAGGTGTCCATCGGCGAATTTCAGATGGCGCTTGACCCCGGCGATCTGCTCCAGGCGAATATCCTGCTTGACGGTGTCTGGGCTTTGGCGTTTTCCCGCTGGTGGGCGTACCTCGTCAGCCGCGCCCAGGTCATCGTTGATGCGGGTGCGCACTGCGGATACTTCTCCCTGCTCGCCCGCCAGTATGCGCCCGATCAGGCAGCGATCTACGCCTTCGAGCCAAACCCCCACATGCAGGCCCAGTTTGAGCGCAACGTGGCGCTCAACGGCTTTGAGCGGATACACCTCGTTCCCCAGGCTCTCAGCGATTGCGTGGGGACGCTGACTCTCTACGTCCGCGACCGGATTGAGCCGGGCGCGACCAGCCGCCATCGCGCGGCTTATTTCGATCGTGTCCTGGATGTGCCCGCCATCCCCCTCGATACATTCCTCGACGAGCAGGGTATCGACCGTGTGGATGTGGTCAAGATCGATGTGGAAGGGGCGGAAGGGTCTGTGCTGGACGGGATGCGCGCCGGGTTGGAGGCCGGGCGTTATGGCGCGCTGGCGCTTGAGCTGCATCCGGCCCACCTTTCCCCTGATCAGATCGACTCGATCCTCGCCGATCTGCGCGCGGCGGGCTTTACCCTGTTCGCCATGGAGGAGGACGCTGCCCGGCGTCTGGAAGATGACGCCGGACCTGTAGAAGAGCTTGTCGCCCTGCATGCTGCCGTCCTCCCCGCGTTCAACCTGGCGGATGGCGGCTCGCGGTTGCTGCTCCCCGATGCCCTCGCTGTACAATTGGGGGGATAAGGCTGGCCGAAAGGCGGATCGGGTCAGCCTGAATCGCTGGCCGCTCCCCGGATCACCGCTTGGTGCGAAAGAGTAGGTTGAACAGGTACAGCGCGCCGAACAGAATCCACACCACCGCCGCCGACCCAAGTCCCCACAGGATCGCCGGGCCTATCCCCCCCATCTTGTAGATGTTGATACCCATGAAGATCGCCATGGCAACGCTGAGCACCGCGATGATCAGCACGCCGGTTCGCCCCGAAATCCACGGGTCACGGGGATCGACAAACGGGGATCGCTTTTTCTCTTTGCCGCTTTTTGTCATGGGGTCCTGTCCTTGCCTGCCTGAGATGAGCGTGCGTTCCACCACCCGGTTGAGCGAATCCGCTCCCCGGCCATTGAATGTCTATCCATTGGGTAGATAGGCTCCTAAGTATACGCCTTGCGCCGGAGAACCCCAACCGGGGCCGGGTGCCGCGCTAAGAGCTTAGGATCACCGCGGCGATAAACAGACACAGACCGGCGGCGAGCAGAATGCCAACCACCATTGCCACTGTGCCCAGGCACGACCGTCGGCGCGGGCTTGCGGCGGGCAGCGGCGCGATCTGGCCGCCTTCCTGCCAGCCCGGCACGGCAGAGGGTTGGCTCAGGCGCTGCGCCTGGGCGCGTTGGGCTTCCTGCTCACGCTGTTTCTGCTGTTGCCAGGCATACCCGGCGGCCCTGCGCTGCTGCTGTTGGAACCGTTGCTGCTGTTGTTGTTGCTGGCGCATGCGCTGTTGTTGCTGCTGTTGCTGCTGGCGCATCCGCTGCTGTTGCTGCTGTCCCCAGTTTGGTGGTTGCCCTGGCTGTTTCATGCTGACCTCCTTGGCCTCGCATCAACCCGATCCCTTTTATACTACAACCCGCTCCCGCTCCCGGCGTTCCTGGCGCTGTCTGGCGATTAACGATGGTCCAACCCCTGATCAGGGCGTCTTATGTCGATGCCGATACCAGATACCTTCGATTTCGGTGGAAAAGAGTCCGCTGTTAGGCAATAACAGACCTTCAGCGGGTGGTCACATCCATAGCTGCATGGTTTTTAATCTGCGGCAATCGGACTGCCTGTGCTTGCGCCCCGGCCCGATCCCGGTACAGTAATAATAGGTGGGTTAGTGGATGCCCGCCTGGCATCTACGTTGATGCAGGTTGGCGGGCGTCTGATTGGAGGGTCAGGCGATGACCATCGACTGGCGCGAGAAAGTATCGGAACTGAAGCGCATGGCGGAAGAGTTGGAGATGTGGGCCTCGATGGCCGATGGGCGTGGGCGGTCGGGGATTGGGCGGGTGGCCGATGAGCTGCGTTCGCTGGTCGGCCAGATCGAGCCGCTCCTGGAGGACGCCGCGCCGGAGCCACCGGCAGCGGCGAAGCAGCCGCTCCCCGATTGGCTGAAGCAGGCTGGCGATCCCGGCGGCCAGGAGGGTTAGCCCCGTCCTTCGGACGGCGGCCTCCGGGCTCTCGAACCATAAATGAAAGAGGGCGAGCACATGGCCCGCCCTCCTATCAATCTGAATTGACTCTACCCGACGCCTAGTACTGCGGCATCTGGGGGGCTGGAGCAGGCTCCGGCTCAGGGATGTCGGTGATCAGCGCTTCGGTGGTCAGGATCATTGCCGCGATGCTGGCGGCGTTCTCCAGCGCGCCCTTCGTCACCTTAGCCGGGTCGATGATGCCCGACTCGATCATGTCGACGAACTGGCCGGAGATCACGTCATAGCCGATGTTTGAATTGTCCGCGTCAACCTGGGCACGGCGCACGCCGTCGATGATGACCGCGCCGTCCTGGCCTGCGTTGGCCGCGATCTTGCGCATCGGCGCTTCGAGCGCCGTCCGCACAATGCTGACGCCGGTCTGCTCGTCGGGGTAGGTCATCTCGATCTCGTCCAGCGTGCTCCTCGCGTTGATCAGCGCGACGCCGCCGCCGGGCACGATTCCTTCCTCGACCGCCGCACGGGTGGCGCTCAGCGCGTCCTCGACGCGGTGCTTCTTTTCCTTCAGCTCGACCTCGGTCGCCGCGCCGACGCGGATCACTGCCACGCCGCCGGAGAGCTTCGCCAGCCGCTCCTGGAGCTTCTCGCGGTCGTAATCAGAGGTGCTCTGGTCGATGGCGACCTTGATCTCTTCGATGCGGCCCTTGATTGCCTTCTCGTCGCCATTGCCCCCGATCAGGGTGGTGTCGTCCTTCGTGGAGACGATCTTATCGCAGGTGCCCAGGTCGTCGATGGTGACGCTTTCCAGCTTGCGGCCTAATTCCTCGGTGATGACGGTCCCGCCGGTCATCACCGCGATGTCCTGGAGCATGGCCTTACGCCGGTCGCCGAAGCCAGGGGCCTTGACGGCCAGCACGTTGAGCATACCGCGCAGCTTGTTCAGCACCAGGGTCGCCAGCGCCTCGCCGTCTACGTCCTCGGCCAGGATCACCAGCTCGCGCTTGCCGCGGTTGATCAGCTTCTCCAGCACGGGCATGATGTCGGCTGCCGCGCTGATCTTCTTGTCGTGGATCAGGATGTAAGGCTCCTCGATCACCGCTTCCATGCTCTCAGGGCTGGTCACGAAATACGCGCTGATGTAGCCCCGGTCGAACTGCATGCCCTCGACGTACTCGGTCTCGAATAGCAGCCCCTTGCTCTCCTCGACCGTGATCACGCCGTCCTTCCCCACCTTCCACATCACGTCCGAGATCAGCTCCCCGATCTCGGTGTCCTGGGCGGAGATGCTCGCCACGCTGGCGATCTCTTCTTTGGTGTCGATCTCGACGGCCTGCTCGCTGATCGCCTCGGCGATGCGCTGGGTGGCGGCCTCGATGCCGCGCTTGAGCAGCATTGGGTTCGCCCCGGCGGCAACATTCTTCAGGCCCTGGTTGACCATCGTCTGGGCGAGCACGATGCTGGTCGTGGTGCCATCACCGGCGATGTCGTTTGTCTTGGTCGCCGCTTCCTTCAATAACTGGGCCCCCATGTTCTCATACGGGTCTTCCAGCTCGATTTCTTTCGCCACCGTCACGCCGTCGTGGGTGATCGTGGGCGCGCCCCACTTCTTGTCCAGGGCGACGTTGCGCCCCTTCGGGCCGAGGGTGGTCGTCACCGCGTCGGCCAGGGTGTCGACGCCGACCTTGAGGCGGCGGCGGGCTTCCTCAGAAAACGCTAACTGCTTAGCCATAGGTTCTGTTCCTCCGTGAAACGGTTAGTCGTAAGTTGACCTGAAAACGCTTACTCGACGATCGCCAGGACGTCGGACTCTTTGAGAATCAGCACTTTCTTGCCCTCGAGCTTGATCTCGGTGCCCGCGTACTTGGCGAACAGCACCGTCTGGCCGACCTCGACATCCATCGGGATGCGCTTCCCATCGTCGTCGCGCTTGCCAGCGCCTACCGCCACGATGGTGCCTTCCTGCGGCTTTTCTTTGACGGTCTCTGGGATGAACAGGCCGCTCTCGGTGCGCTCATCCTTTTCCGACGGCTCGATGACGACGCGGTCTCCCAGGGGTCGCAGATTCATCGCCATAAGGTATACCCTCCTACGGTTTTACAGGGAATGAATAGCTCTGGTGTGTGTCAATTTCTCTCGTAGTGATTCTAGCACTCGGATGCTTCGAGTGCCAAAACCGCCGCCAGTATAGCATGCGGGTAAGATTTGTCAAGGGGGGTATGGGACGTTTGTTGGCGTTTCTTATGAAAGTCTTATACAGGCTTCAGAAAGTGCGGAAGGCGGTCTTGTCCATTACCGGGTGAAGGTCAGCAGGATCGTCAGCCAGAGCGGGATCAGCCCCAACACGGCCACCGCTGCCAGCACCCCCAGCACGATGCCGTACACGTCCACGCCCGGCACGAACTCCTCCTCGAAGTACTCGTCGGGGATGTCCGCCCCGGATGCGCCCGGATAGTAGCGCGATTGGAACGTGGGGCGAGCGTAGGCTTCCGGGTTGGCGCGGGGGCGTGGTGTATAGCCGCTGCTGCTGATGGTCGGCTCGGCGGCGGGTGCCTGCTGGGTGGAGGGCGACGGGATCGTATCGCCCGGTTTGGGCGCGGGCGGCGGCGACACGTGGGACGGCTTGACCACGAACGACGAGGTGGTCGGCTGCTCGCCCTGCTGGCGGTACTGCGTCAGGATGCGGCCCAGTTGGTCCGCCGTGCGATAGCGGGTGGCCGGTTCCTTCGCCATCAGCTTGCGGACGATCCGGTCAAGCTCCTGGGGCAGCGCCGGGTTCACGTCGATGATCGAGGGCGGGTCTTGTTTGAGGTGGGCCAGCGCCAGCTCCTGGTAGTCCTGCCCGGTGAAGGGCAGCCGCCCGGTGAGCAGCTCGAACAGCACCACGCCGATTGAATACACGTCTGAGGCCGGGGTAGGCGGCTCTCCGGCGGCCTGCTCCGGCGAGAAGTAGTGCGGGCTGCCCCACACCACGTCCTCGATCTCCTCGCCCGTCCGCGCGGCGGAGAAGGCCCGCGCGATGCCGAAATCCACCACCTTGATGCTGTTCTCCGGCGTCACCAGGATGTTCTGCGGCTTGATGTCGCAGTGCACCAGCCCCGCCCGGTGGGCGTACCCGACCCCCTTGCACACCTCGATGATGATTCCCAGCGCCGGGTCGACCTCGAACGCGCCCCGCGCCCGGATCAGCTTCTTGAGGTTCTGCCCCGCCACGTACTCCATCACGATGTAATGGGTCTTGGGGCCGTCCTGGCCCACGTCGTGCACCGTGACGATGTTCGGGTGCGAGAGGTTGGCGGCAGCCTGGGCCTCGCGCCGGAAGCGCATCAGGAACTCCGGGTCGCTCACCAGGCTGGGGCGCAGCACCTTGACCGCCACGATCCGGTTGAGGTCGAGGTCCTGGGCCTTGTAGATCACCGCCATCCCGCCCGACCCGATCTGCTCGATCAGGCGGTAGCGTTCGTTGAGAATCGGGTTTTCGGCCATGCCCGTATTGTACTCAGATTTTTTTGTGGCACAAAATACGTGGCGGATTATCATAATGATCAGACAATCCGTTGTCCGAGCAAAACGGGA
>Ga0315536_1001221_pt1 | contig 12996 bp, 12 predicted proteins | sample SalMarSW160230MG_FD_203093 | JGI IMG/M metagenome (GOLD analysis project Ga0315536, IMG submission 203093) | Salt marsh sediment microbial communities from the Plum Island Ecosystem LTER, Massachusetts, United States - Salt Marsh Sediment SW1602-30 ... | reverse complement strand
TATCAAGGGCATAGACGAGCTGAGCTATATCAAGGATGGCAAGGACGGGCTGAAAATCGGCGCCACCACCACCCACCGGGCCATAGAGAAATCAGCGGTAATCAAGCGGAAGTACCCGGTGCTGGCCGAGATGGAAACCAGGCTGGCTTCTATTCAGACCCGCAACTGGGGCACCATCGGCGGTAATATCTGCCACGGCGACCCGGCGGGAGACCCGGTGCCGGTGTTAATTGCCCTTAACGCCACCCTGACCGTGGCCGGCGCCAAGGGCACCCGGAATATCCCGGTGGAGAATTTCTCCCTGGACTACTTTGAGGTTGACCTTAAAGACGGCGAATTGCTTGCCGAGATTACCATACCGCCGCCCCCGCCGCGCACCGGCACCGCCTATACCAAGTTTAATGTGATTGAGAGCGATTTGGCCACCGCGAGTGTGGCCGCTTCCGTGACCCTGGGCCCCGGTGACGGCGTCTGCCAGGACGTGCGCATCGCCCTGGGGGCGGCGGCACCGACGGCCATAAGAGCCAAGAAGGCGGAGAAGGTGCTTAAGGGGAAGAAGATTACCGATGCCCTGCTAAAGCAGGCCGGTGAGGTGGCCGCTACCGAAGCGGAGCCGATATCCGATATCTATGCTTCCGAGGAGTACCGGCTGGAGCTGGTTAAGGTTTTGGTGCCCAGAATGACTAAGGAAGCCCTGGCCAGGGCCAAGAAGGCTTAAGAGGGAGAGTGACGATATGAAAAAACAGCTGAAATTTAAAGTTAACGGTCAGCCTTATGAGCTTTTCGTAGAGCCCAAAAAGCTGCTGGTGGAGGTCTTAAGAGACCTCGTCGGCCTGACCGGGACCAAGCGGGGCTGCAACAGCAGTTCCTGCGGGGCGTGCACGGTAATGCTCAACGGCATGTCGGTCAAGTCCTGCTCGGTACTGGCCCTCCAGGCCAACGGCGCGGAGGTGGTGACCGTGGAGGGGCTGGCTAAAGGCAATGAGCTGAGCCCGTTGCAGAAAGCCTTCCTTGACCACGGCGCTTTCCAGTGCGGCTTCTGCACGCCGGGTATGCTGATGTCATCTACGGCACTGCTCACCGAAAACCCCAAGCCCACCAAGATGCAGATAAAAGAGGGTATTGACGGCAATATCTGCCGCTGTACCGGCTATAACAGCATTGTCCGCGCCGTAACCGCCGTGGTTAAGGGTGAGTATAAGGAGGCGAAATGAGCGACTATACAGTAATCGGTAAACGGGTACATAATATTGACGGAACGGAAAAAGTAACCGGCAGTGGCAAATATACCTTTGACGTGGTGCTGCCTAACATGCTCTACGGGAAAGTCCTGAGGAGCCCCCACCCCCACGCCAAGATTCTCAAGATTGACACCCGCCGCGCCAAAAGGCTGGTGGGGGTGAAGGCGGTGGTCACCGGTAAGGATACCCTGGGGCGCAAGCAGGGCATCTGGCGGCGTTTTCCCGAGCTCTGCGACGAGGAAATCCTCTGCCGGAGTAAAGTCCGCTACATCGGCGACCCGGTGGCTGCCGTGGCCGCCATCGATGAGGATACCGCCGAGGAGGCGCTGGACCTGATTGATGTTGAGTATGAGCCGCTGCCGGCCGTTTTCGACCCAATGGACGCCATTAAAGAGGGTGCGCCCCAGATTCACGAAGGCGTTGAGCTTAATATTAACATCAACCGCCATATTGAGTGGGGCGATGTTGACGAGGCCTTTGAGAAGTGTGACCACATCCGTGAAGATAAGTTCAAGTGCTGCTCGCAGGCGCATGTCTGCATGGAGACCCACGACGCCGTAGCCAGCTTCGGCCACAACGGTAAGCTCGAGGTGTGGACCTCAAGCCAGTCTTCATACTACATCCAGCGGCTGTATGCCGATATGCTGGATATGAGCGAGAGCGACATCAGGGTGCATAACCGGCACACCGGCGGCGGTTTCGGCAGCAAGTTTGAGCTGGATTCGGCCCAGTTCTGCGCCGCCATTCTTTCCCAGAAGCTGTGCCGTCCGGTGAAGATAGTTTTAACCCGGGAAGAGGAGTTCACCGCCACCAAGCGCCGCACCCCCATGTATTATTTCACCAAGCTGGGAGCCAAGAAGGACGGCACCATGCTGGCCAAAGAGGTGAGGGTTATTACCGAGGGCGGCGCCTATACCGCCATGGGGGCTACCGCTCTGTACCTGACCGGTTTCTTCTCCTCGTTCCCCTATAAGTATCCCAACTACCGCTACGACGGCTACCGGGCCTATACCAATACCGCTGTCACCTCCGCCATGCGCGGTTTCGGCGCTCCCCAGTCTACCTTTGTCGGCGAGTCCCAGATAGACATGATGGCCGACGACCTGGGGATAGACCCCGTTGAAATCAGACGCAAGAATGGCATGACGCCCAACTACGAGGTGCCGGGACAGGCCTTTATCCAGAGCTGCGGGCTGCACCAGTGCCTGGACAAGATTGAGGCGCACATCAACAAGCAGGGCAAGCTGCCCCCCAACCACGGCATCGGCGTTTCCGCCTACGGCTTTATGTCCGGCGGTATCTTTAACTGGTTTAATACCCCCTACGCCTTTTCGGCGGCGGTGGTCAGGATAAACATCGACGGCAAGGTTGATGTTTATACCGGCGCCTGTGATATCGGCCAGGGCTCCAATACCACCCTGGCTATGATATGCGCCGAGGAGCTGGGGGTGCGCCTTGAGGATGTGAGGTTGTTCTCCGGCGATACCGGTATCTGCCCCCCCGACCTGGGTGCCTGGGGCAGCCGGCAGACGCTGATGAGCGGTAACGCCGTTAAGCGAGCCGCCGCCGAGTGCAAGCAGCAGCTCCTGGAGTTTGCCGCCGCCAAGATGGGGGCTAACATTGTCTACGACCTGGATATCAAGGACCGCTGGGTCCACCTGGTTGACCGCCCGGAGAGGGGCGTCTCCTATTTTGATATCGTTAAAGAGGCGATAAGGGGCAAGGACGGCGTGGCTATCATGGGGCGGGGACACTATACCCCCCACCGCAAGGGGATGATATCCCCCGCCTACAGCTTCGGCGTGCAGGCGGCCGAAGTAGCTGTGGATGTGGAGACCGGTAGGTATAAGCTGGTAAATGTTACCACCGCCCATGAAAGCGGCACGGTAATTAACCCTGTAGGCATTGAAGGGCAGCTGGAGGGCGCTATCATGATGGCCGGAGGCTACGGCTTCTGTGAAGACCAGCCTATGGACGATGGTAAGATACTTAACCCGTCTATTGCCGACTACAAGCTTATCCGCTCCCTGGATATGCCCGAGACCGATATTCTGGAGATTGATACCTATGAGCCCGAGGGGCCGTTCGGGGCTAAGGAGGCCGGCGAGGGGTTGACCAATCCCACCGCCGGCGCCATCGGTAATGCGGTGTATAAGGCAGTGGGCGTTAGAATCTATGATTTGCCCATAACCCCGGAGAAGGTCTTAAGGGCCCTCAAAGAGAAAGAGAAAACAGAGAAGAAGGCTAAAAAATAAGGCGTTAACGTAAACAAGCTAGGCGGGAGGTTTGCTATGAGTTATCACTGCCCGGTGTGTAATAAGGTTTCTAACAAGAGTGCCCTTGATTTAGCCCGCCATATGATTGGGCGGGGGGATAAGGTGCACAGGGATTGGATTACCTCCAAGGGTTTTAAGTATTCGGAGTTGCTTGCTTTGCAGTTAAGCTCTTTCGGCGGCGAGGGTTTTAAGGCCCTGGCCGAGGTGCTGGAGAAAGAGACTAAAGTTAAGGACTAGCGTCTCTTTAGTGGCTTTATCTGCAATCAATGAATGATGTGGCATGACATCGTAGTTGTTGGCGCCGGACCTGCGGGGAGCCGTGTTGCCCAGAGGTTGAGCCAGCTTGGCTATGTTGTTGTTGTTGACAAGAATCTCTCGTTGGGTGATGACGTCTGCTGTACCGGCATCCTCAGTCAGGAATGCCTGAGCGCCTTTGGCCTGGATAACGGACTTGTCTTGAGACAGGCCAGTTCGGCCAAGTTTCTCTCTCCCTCCGGGGAATACCTCCGTCTGTCCCGCCAGTCCCCCGTAGCCGCCGTGGTTGACCGTGCCCGTCTTAATATGCACCTGGCGGAAGCTGCCGAGGCCAGCGGCGCCCGCTACCTTTTCGGCGCCAGAGTCAGCGATATTTCACTTAAGTCCGGCGGCGTAGAGGTTATATTAAACGGTCAGGCCGAGAAGAGGGTTCTCCGGGCTAGAGCCGCCGTAATCTCTACCGGCTTTGGTTCTACCCTGCCGGCCAGACTGGGGCTGGGGGAGATAAAGCAGTTCGTCCTCGGCGCTCAAGTCCAGGTGGCTATCAACGGCATCGATGAGGTGGAAGTCTACTTTGACCAGAAGCTTACCCCGGGCGGCTTTGCCTGGCTGGTGCCTACCACCGACGGCCGGGGACTGGTCGGCCTGCTTACCCGGGGCCAGGCTGATAGCTCCCTTGAAAATCTGCTGGAAGCCTTGTCTTCTCAGGGTAAGATAGCCTCCAACCATGTTGCCCCCAGCTATGATGTTGTCCCCCTGAAACCGCTGCCCCGGACCTACGCTGACCGGGTGCTGGTGGTGGGTGAGGCGGCGGGGCAGGTAAAGCCGACCACCGGCGGGGGCGTCTATTACGGGCTGTTGTGCGCCGACATCGCCGCCGGGGTGCTCCAGCGCTCTTTAGAGGCCAATGACTTTTCGGCTAAAGCTCTCTCAGCCTACGAGGTGGAGTGGCGGGCTAAATTGAAGCGGGAGATGGTTATTGGCTACTGGGCCCGGAATTTGCTGATGGGCTTAAGCAATAGCCGCATCGACAGCCTGTTCCGACTGGCCGGCAAAAAGGGACTGCCGGAGCTTATCAGCAACGGCAACGGTTTTTCCTTTGACTGGCACAGCCGGCTCCTGCTCAAGATGGCCGGCTCAATACTGCCTTTCTAAAGGACTTGCGGGTAAGGAGGCGGGTTAGTTGGGTTTCTTGCTGAGGAGAGCCAGGGAAATTTTCCAGACGGAAGGGCTGCTGCCCCTGCTCCGGCGAGGGTTTATTTTCCTTATAGGTTACGTCTTCCGGTATCAGCGCTATTACCTCTACGAGCATACTATGAAGCCGAGGAACGAGGCTGACTTCATACCTGAAAACAGGGATTTTATCTTTAAGATGGTAACCACCACCCGGCAGGCCGATGAGCTGGCGGCGGCCGGTTTTAACTTCGGCACACACCACCCCAATGCCAGGGGGGGTCTGGATAAGGGGGGAGTGGCCTTTTGCTTTTTTATCAACGGCCAGCTGGCCCACCTCGGCCATGTGGCCATGAATGAGGCGGCTAAAAATTGCTTTGATTCGCTCCCCTACCGGGTTGATTTCGCCGCCAAACAGGCGTGCACCGGAGGCACCTGGACCAACCCCAAATACCGGGGGAGGGGGCTGATGGTTTACGGCTATTTTAAGCGGTTTGAGTATTTAAGGGAGCAGGGAATAAAAACATCGCGCAACGGGGTGGAGGTGGGTAACATTGCCTCTAATAAGGGGCACGCCAGGTTCGGGCCTAAAATATTAGCCAGAGCCCGCCGTATTAAAATCTTTGGCTGGAAATCCTGGAAAGAAACACCCATTGCATAGATTTTCAAAGGGTAATCCGCCAAAAACTCCGGCAGCTAAGATGAGCCAAGCGACTATAAGAGTTATCAACGACCCCGGGGAATTTGAGCCTTTAGCCCCCCTCTGGAACAATCTCTTGGAAAAGTGCTTCGATGAGAGCACCATGTACCTTACCCATGAGTGGCTAACCACCCGGTGGCGGTACTTCGGGGAGGGGCAGAGACTGAACCTTTTACTGGCCGAGAAAGACGGGCGGGTCATCGGGATTATTCCGCTGGTGAGGAACGAGTACCGACTGGGGCCTTTCAGGCTTTATGCCCTGGAATCTATAGGCGGGACAAGCCGTAATTACGTGGGGCTGATGGAGCCGGAAGACCGCCAGGAGGTAATATCCGCCCTGCTGGACTACCTAAAGGAGAATCTGCATGGTCTTGGACTTATTCTCAGGTTTTCCCTGGTGCCCGCCGATAGCCATTTCCTGAGCGGGCTAAAAAGCGGCCTGAGCCAGCTTTCTAAAGATTTAGCTTTTGAGGAAAGGTTCAAAACGCTGGCACCTTACATCGACCTCCCGGTGAGCTGGGATGAGTATTTCGGCTCGCTGCGGGGGAAAAGGCGGAAGGTGCTGGGGAGAATGTTGCGAAAGCTGGAAAAGGAACACGGTTCGGTCAACTTCCAGCAGTGTGACGCCGATTCCCTGGAGGTGGGGTTAAATCGCTTCTTTGACCTGCACCAGGAGCGCTGGCAGGCGGTGGGTATCAGCGGCAGCTTTGCTGACCCCAGGGTAAAGGATTTCTATAGAGAAGCGGCCTGGAAGTTCCTCAAGCGGGGCTGGCTTTACTTCTCCTCGGTGAACGTAGGTGGCAGGCTGGTGTCAGCCAAGTACGGTTGTATCTTCAACCGGAAGATGTACTTTATTGCCGCCGGACGCGATACCCGCTATTCAAAGTACGGCGTGGGGCAGCTGCAAATGATGCACGTGATAAAGGATGCTATCAGCCGGGGCCTGACTGAGTTTGATTTCCTGCAGGGTGACGAGCCGTATAAGTTCTACTGGACCAGGTCCGCCCGGAAGTATATGAGGGTTACTGTTATCAAGAAAGGCTTTCTGCCGGCGCTGCGCATGCAGCTGCTGCGCGCCTTTCTGCGGCTCTGGGATGTAAGGCAGTACAGCCCGAGGGAAATCTGGGCTATATTTTCGATAAGAAGAAGAGAGAGAAAAGAACATAAGCAGATGGGATTAGCCGAGAAGTTAGAGAAGCTGAGGAGAGGCTAAGAAGTCTCCGCCTTTTCATAGACCCGGCCGTAGCGCCCGTTGCCTGCCTCCAGTTTTAGCAGTTTTCTCATCTCCTGGGGGGTCATAATCTCTCTTTCGTTGGCTTCGGCCAGGCGGTGGATGCGGATGACCAGGTCGGCATTGTTGGCCAGCCTGGTGCGGGCGAAGTCGTACCAGATATCGTCTTCCAGCCCGACCCTGACCCCGCCGCCGCTTGCGATGGCGATGGAGTTCATCATCAGCTGGTAATCGCCCACCCCGCCCAGAGACCAGAATGATTTGGGGGGCAGGTCGTGAATCATGACGCTGGCGTGCAGCAGGTCGGCCTGGGCGCAGGCGATGTTGCCCAGTATAAGGTTAAAGTAGTGCGGCGGCTCCAGTAGCCCCTTCTCCTCTAGGTACTTGGCGTAGTTTATCATGCCCGAATCAAAGGCCTCCAACTCGGCCAGTATGCCGCGGCGCTTCATCTCCTCAGCCAGCGCCTGTATCATATCGGGGGTGTTAACGCTGGCCTGCTTGTTAAAGTTAACCGAACTTAAGGTAAGGCTGCCCATGTCCGGCTTGACGCCGCCTTCCAGCTTTAGGACATCGGCGCGCTTTTCAAACTCGCTGAAGTTGCGCCCGCTCAGAGAGACGCAGATAATCAGGTCGGGGGCGAAGCGGCGGATGCCGGCGATAATCTGTTCGTATAGCTCCGCCTTATAGGTCGGCTCGCCGGTCTTCTCATCGCGGGCGTGCAGGTGAACCATAGTGATGCCCACCTCCACCGCCCGGTGCACGTCCTCTATAATTTCTTTAACGCTGACCGGAACGTGGGGCGTCATCTCTTTGGTGGGAATCATGCCCGTTGGCGTTAGATTTATTACCAGCTTCAACTTTATCTTCCCGGTGAATGAATACTATACCTTGTCATATTATTCCCCCGGTTGTCAATATCCTTCCCGCCCTTTACCCCATAGGGTAAAACCTTTATACTGATTCTACAAAATGAGTGTGAGCCAGCCGGAAATATTAATCGTGCTGCCCACCCTGAACGAGGAGCCGACTATCGGCCGGGTGATTGACGAGATACCCCGCTCATCCCTGGAGGGGGCAGGGTATAGAGTTAAGCTGCTGGTGGTTGACGGTAACAGCACCGACAGGACCAGGCAAATCGCTAAAAGCAAGGGCGCCGGCATTGTTAATGAGCGGCGGAAGGGCAAGGGCATCGCCGTGAGCCGGGCTTTAAGCACGCTGGAATCCGACTTTATCTTTATGATCGATGCCGACTATACCTATCCCGCCGGCTATATCCCCGATATGCTGAAGCTGCTGGATGAGCACCACGCCGTTATCGGCTCCAGGATGAGGGGGCGCCGGCAAAAGGGGGCGATGAGCCGGCTTAACCTGGTGGGCAACTATCTGCTCAGCCTGATAGCTACCGTGTTCTACGGGAAGAAGATAAGCGATGTCTGCTCCGGCTTCTGGGGGTTCAGGGGGGAGGTGATAAAGAATTTGCCCTTAAGGGCTACCGCCTTTGACCTGGAAGCCGAGATATTCAGCCAGCTGGCCAGAAGGGGCTATTCCATAGCCGAAATTCCCATTGATTACCGGCGGCGCTCCAGTCCCCCCAAGCTGAGGTCGCTGCGGGACGGCACCAGAATCGGCTGGGCGCTGATAACCAGACGTTTCCACCGGCTGGATAAGCCGGGGGAGAAGGGGAGGTGAGGCTTCCCAAGATTTCCGCCCGGCAGGCGGCGCTGTTGCTGCTACTGCTGATTCTGGCTCTGGGCATTTTCCTCAGAATCTATGACCTCGGTGCGGAAAGCTTATGGCTGGATGAGGCTTGCAGTATACATGAATCGTCCCTGAGCCCGCAGGAAATAGCCGAGTGCGCTAATCACCCTCCCCTGTATTTCTTCATTCTCAGATTCTGGATGCACCTTTTCGGCACCAGTGAGGTGGCGCTGAGGTCTCTATCGGCGATTTTCGGTGTTATATCAATATTGCTCATCTACCTGGTGGGGAGCACCCTTTTCAATAGAAAAGTCGGGCTGATAGCCGGATTGCTATCGGCGATATCCTACTACCACATATATTACTCTCAGGAGGCAAGAGCCTACAGCCTGCTTCTTCTCCTGTCGTTGCTGTCATACCTGTTCTTTATAAAAATCCTGCAAGGGGATAGAAAGTGGTATTATCCCGCTTATTTCCTGGCCGCCCTTCTGCTGGGATATACTCATATCTATGGCCTGTTCATAATAGCCTCGCAAGTACTGTTCTTCCTCTTGTTCTGGAAGAAGTATAAGGCGCAAAGAGTCAAGTTTGCCGTTACGGCGGCGGTTGCCATCTTGGCTCTGCTGCCGCTGGTTCCCCTGATGGGGGGACGGGTGGTTTCCATCGCTCAAGAAGGTTTTTGGATTGCTATGCCCCATCTGAGGGATCTTCGGTTTACCTTTTCTCTGTTTGCCGGTTATGGCTTAGGGACAACTTTTATCCTTGAAATCTTCTTACTGCTGGCTATAATCGGTTTCTTATCGATAGAGACGGCAAAGAGCCAGTGGAATTGGAAAGAACCTCGGCAGAGCCTGAGTGGCCTGGTTCGTAGCATCAGCTTGGAATCTATCGAGCCGGGATTGCTGTTGATAGTATGGTTGTTTTTCTCCATCTTAATACCCTTCATACTATCCCAGTTTATGACCCCCATCTACCTGACCAGATATGTGATTGGCGCCTCGCCAGCATTCTACTTGTTAGTGGCCAGGGGCATAGGGAAACTAAACCGGAAGTGGCTTTTCTATCCCGTTCTAATATTAATTATTCTACTGTCATCACTTGGGCTACAGTCCTACTATAAGAATGATGTGAAGACACAATGGCGGGAGGTAGCCGACTTCATCGAGCAAAATTCTCTGAGGAATGATGCCATCATTTTCTGTAGCGATTTGTACCAAGTTCCTTTTGACTATTACTACCAAGGGGAAATGGCCGAGTTTGGAATAAAAGGAGATGCGGAAGAAGCTGGAGTAGCCGCTGTTATGGATAACGCGGTTTACGGAAAAGACAGGCTGTGGCTGGTTCTGAGCCATGAGAATTCAGGGGCATCAATAATCAGGTGTCTGGCAGATAGGTATAATGTCTGGAAAAGAATAATGGTGAAGTATTTTGTTGGTGTTCGGGTCCTTCTGTACGACTTATCTCCACCCTGATGTGCCACTTAAACTTTAATGTGACCGAAAGGTGGCTATTTGTGCTATCATGTTGGCGATGTTTTTGGATATCGGCTATTCCGTAAACGGGGCAGTAAGCTGTCTATTTCGCAGGCAATCATGGGGCAAATAAAGGTATCTATCATAACCACCGTCTACACGCCGGAGCGGCTTAAAGACATCAGCGAGCTGCTGGACAGCCTGGCGGCCCAGACCTATAAAAATACCGAGACCCTGGTTGTGGCCGAGAGGTCGGTTGAGCTGGCCGACAGCATCAAGAAATATATCGCCGATAAGGGCTACCCCAGTATGCGGGTGCTCTTTAACGAGGGGGAGTGGGGCTCTTACCCCTCCCGCAACCTGGCCATCGGCGAGGCAAGGGGGGATATAATCGCCTTTGTTGATGATGACGCCCTGCCTTTCCCCAACTGGGTTGAGCAAACGGTGAAGGTCTATGATGAGGACAGCTCGGTGGCGGGCGTTACCGGCCCCATCCTGCCCCTGTGGCAGGATAAGTCTATGAAGTGGTTTCCCCGCGAGCTTTACTGGATATTTTCCTGCACCTACCGGGAGGTGGCCGGCAGGACCGAGGTGCGGAACGGCTTCTGCACCAACCTCTCTTTCCGCCGGGAGGCCTTTGATAGCTGCGGCCGGTTTAAGCCCAGCCTGGTGGGTGGGGGGTGGGGCAGGAGCGACTGGCAGCAGCCGGCGGCCCAGGAGACCGAGTTCTGCCTCCGGGTAAAAAGGGGTATCGGTAAGCGGATTGTCTATGACCCTAATGTCAGGGTGAGGCACAAGGTATATGGCTACCGGCTTTCAAGCGGCTTTCTGGCCCGGCGGGCTTACTGGGAGGGCTACGCCAAGGCGATGCTCAACCGCTGGTACCGCGACGACGATGGGGAGGTGCTGGCTACCGAGTATGCGCTGCTGCGCCGTATTCTGCTGGGGCGCCTGCCGATGACGCTGGGGCGCCTCTTCCGCCGGCCGGCCACAGCCTGGCGCCAGCTCTGGGTGGTGATGGTGGTGCTTTCCGGCGTAGCCGGCGGTTACTTTAGCTATAAATTTTTAAGCCTTTTCCGGCGGGGGGAGCCTTATAGCGATGGCTAAAAAAGGCGCTAAATATTTCGTTACCGGCGGGGCCGGTTTTATCGGCAGCCACCTGGTGGACCGGCTGGTGGCCAGGGGTGGGGTGACCGTCTATGATAATTTAAGCTCGGGGCGGCGGGATTTTCTTGAGCAGCATTTTAACCGGGATGATTTTAGGCTGATTGAGGCCGACCTGCTTGACTTTGACACCCTGAAAGGGGCTATGGGGGGGCATGATGTGGTATTTCACCTGGCGGCCAACCCCGACGTCAGGGCCGGTATTACCGCTACCGGCCTCGATTTAAGGGCGGGGACGATGGCCAGCTACAACGTCCTGGAGGCAATGAGGCAGAATCAGGTTAAACAGGTGGTCTTTGCCTCCAGCTCCACCGTTTACGGGGATGCCGGTATAACTCCGGTTAAAGAGGACTACGGCCCGCTGGAGCCGATATCACTATATGGCGCCAGCAAGCTGGGTAGCGAGGGGCTTATCTCCGCCTTCTGCCACCTGTTTGGCATGCAGGGCTGGATATTCCGGATGGCTAATATTGTAGGCTCAAGGCTGAACCACGGAGTTATCTTTGATTTCATAAATAAGCTAAAGCAAAATCCGGGGCAACTGGAGATACTGGGCGACGGCCGTCAGCAAAAGCCCTACCTGTATATTGATGACTGCCTTGACGGCATGCTTCTGGCTATGGAGAAATCAGGGGAGCCGCTTAACGTTTTTAACCTCGGCCCTGACTCTTCCACCAGCGTGGCTGATATCGCCGGGATAATAGTGACGGAGATGGGCTTAAAAGATGTGGCCTTTAGTTATGCCGGCGGCGACCGGGGCTGGGTGGGGGATGTCCCCCAGGTAAGGTTTGATGTGAGCGCCCTGGGCCGCCTGGGCTGGGAACTGCGCTATACCTCAGACCAGGCCGTGGAGCGGACGGTACGGGAGATGCTGGGTGGAGGTGTTAATGGCTAGGCCGGATGTGATAGTGGGGGCGCCAATCTGCCGGCGCACCGCTTTTGCCCTGGACGAGTTCCTGGCCAACCAGCAGGAAATCCAGCGGGCTTACCCCGGTTGCGAGCTGCTCCTGGCTACCGAGGAGCCCGACTTTATCGCTGAGCTGAAAGAGCGGATTTCCCAATATAACTTGAAGGGAGACGCCATCGCCTTTGAGCTGGTGAGGCCGGAGTATGCCCGGCACTGGTCGTGGGCGGTGGCCGGGGGCCGGGAGGCGATGCGGCAGTACATTCTTTCGGGGGGAGCGGAACACTTTTTATCAGTTGACGGCGATATGACCTATGACCCGTTGGTTATCAGCATCATGAAGGAGAAGATTAAGGGCTTTGACGTCGTATCCAGCGGCTACAGGCTGCCCCGTTACGGGGCGTGGGGATTCGGCGGCGGCTGTGTGCTGATTAATAGAAAGACCCTGAATAAAATCACCTTCCGCTGCTATGAATTCAAGAGGGGCTTTGCCATAACCGAGGACGAGTGGCTGGATGTTGACCTGTTTACCGGCCGTGCCCGGGTTAAAAAGGGCATATTTGTCCCTATCAAGCACTATATAGAGGGCGGGCAATATTATGCCATTGAGCCGCAGCCGGTGGGCTGGTTGCGGAGAATTAGCAACAGCCTTCTGGTGAGATACGTTCTGGTCAGGATGAGCCTCCTTTTTGGGCGTAATATCGCCGGCTGGCTGCACATCTTATTTTACCGCAAGAGAATATTTCTACCCAGGCGCCCCCGCTAAAGCTGGCTTGCCCGGGCGGTTTGGCCAGAGTATAATCAGCAGGTGCGCAAGGATATCCAGTACGTAGCGGGGCATATCAGAAGCCCCCTCTATCGCAACTCCTTTTTCCTGATGGC
>Ga0315536_1001220_pt1 | contig 13011 bp, 11 predicted proteins | sample SalMarSW160230MG_FD_203093 | JGI IMG/M metagenome (GOLD analysis project Ga0315536, IMG submission 203093) | Salt marsh sediment microbial communities from the Plum Island Ecosystem LTER, Massachusetts, United States - Salt Marsh Sediment SW1602-30 ... | reverse complement strand
GTGAGATCATGCTGCGCTTGTCCCCGCCGGGCTTCCAGCGCTTCCGGCAGGCGCATGCCTTTGATATCGTCTACGGGGGAGGGGAATCGAATGTGGCGGTGACCCTCGCGGATTTTGGGGAAACGGCCGAGTTCGTGACCCGTCTTCCGAAAAACGATCTGGGCGAGGCGTGCCTTGCCGCGCTGCGCGCGCGCGGCGTACTGACCGGTCATGTGGCGCGGGGCGGGGAGAGGCTCGGAATCTATTTCCTCGAAAATGGCGCCGCGCTGCGCGGCAGCAAAGTTATTTACGACCGGACGGGATCCAGCTTCGCCGGCATCCAGTCCGGCATGATCGACTGGCCATCCGTCCTGGCGGACGCCGACGGATTTCATTGGACCGGGATCACGCCGGCCGTCTCGCAAAGCGCAGCGGAGACCTGCCTCGAGGCGGTCAAGACCGCCCGGCGGCTTGAAAAAACCGTGTCCTGCGATCTGAACTATAGGTCCAAGCTCTGGAAATGGGGAAAGCCGGCCGGTGAGATTATGGCGGAGCTCGTAGCCCAGTGCGATATTACCGTCGGTAACGAGGAAGACGCCGACAAGGTATTCGGCATTCGCGCTCCGGAGTCCGACATCGCGGCTGGCAAAGTGGAGGCGGATACATACAAGTTCGTATGCGAAGCGCTGGTTAAGCGGTTCCCCAATCTGCAGGCGGTTGCCGTCACACTGCGCGGTTCGCTTTCCGCCAGCCATAACACCTGGTCGGGCGTGTTGTGGACGAAAAGTGGATTCTATACCGCGCCGGTATATGACATTCTGCCGATCGTGGACCGTGTCGGAGCGGGAGACGCGTTCACCGGCGGATTACTCCACGGCTTGCATGCCTATCCGGACGATCCGGAAAAAGCGCTGCGATTTGCCGCGGCCGCCTCGTGCCTCAAGCACAGCATCTCCGGGGATGCCAACGTCGTTTTCGCCGCCGAAGTGGAGCAGTTGATGGCGGGCGATGCCTCCGGGCGGGTCTCGCGGTAAAAACGAATGCGACTCGTGACGTTTGTCCTCGATGGTCAGGCACGGATAGGAGCCCAGGTTGCGCGTTCCGGGGGTATTTGCGTGCTTGATTTGAATCAAGCCCTCTCGACGCTTCCGGTTGAAATGAATGCCTTCCTGACCGCCGGCGAACCGGCTTTGCTTATGGCTCGCAGGGCGCTGCAGGAAGCGAAGGACGGCGATTTCCTGTATGAAGCGGAAATTCAATTGACGGCGCCGGTTCCCCATCCGGGGAAAATCATCTGCCTCGGGCATAACTACCATGATCATATGGGCAAGGATCGGACCCAACCCTCCGAATTCCCGACCTTCTATTGCAAGACCGGCAATACGGTCATCGGACCGGGCGCGCCGATCGTAATCCCGCCGGAAACGGTGAAGGCCGATTTCGAAGCCGAACTGGCGGTGGTGATCGGACGGCGGGCGCGGCGTATTCCCGAACGGGATGCGTTCTCCTGCGTCGCCGGCTACACCATCTTCAACGACGTCAGCGCGCGCGATTTCCAGAAGCGCACCAGCCAGTGGATGATCGGAAAATCGTTCGACACCTTTGGCCCGATGGGGCCGGTTCTGGTCATGACCGACGAAATCCCCGATCCGCACGCATTGGATCTGGCGCTCACCCTGAACGGCGTTCCACGGCAGAAGGCCAACACCGGCCGCATGATTTTCACTATTCCATTCCTGATCGCAACCCTGAGCGCGGTCATGACGCTCGAGCCGGGAGATGTGATTGCCACCGGAACGCCGGCCCGTACCCCGGCTGCGCCGGGCGCGTCCGAATTCATGCAGCCGGGCGATATCGTACGGATCACTGTCGAAAAGATCGGCGAACTGGTAAATCCCGTGATTGCCGAAGAAGATCTCTCTTATTGAATGGAGTGGAAAGGGTGCACCCATGACGCGATTCCAACGATTGGAAGTGACGAACACCCTGCTTGAATCCGGGTTGTTGCCGCTTTTTTACAACAGTGATGTGAATGCGGCCGTCGAATTGGCGACGGCATGCGCCCGGGGCGGCGCGCGGGTGGTGGAATTCACCAACCGCGGCGAAGCGGCGTATCCGGTTTTCACCGACTTGGTGCGGCATTTTGCCAAGGCGGATCCGGCGGTGATCCTGGGCATTGGTTCAGTGATGGATGCGCCGACCGCGGCACTGTACCTCGCCGCCGGCGCGAATTTCATCGTCGGACCCAGCCTCAACCCCGAGATCATGCGTCTGTGCAACCGGCGCAAGATTCTGTATATTCCCGGGTGCGCGACCGAGACGGAGATCGCGACGGCCGAGGAACTCGGCGCGGAAATCTGCAAGATCTTCCCGGCCGACTCTGTCGGCGGGCCGAAATTCATCCGCGCAGTCATGGCGCCGTGTCCGTGGCACCGGCTGCTGCCGACCGGCGGGGTCAATGCGACCGAGGCGAATGTTTCGGAATGGATCCAGGCCGGCGCGGCGGCCCTGGGAATGGGAAGCAAACTCGTCACGAAGGATTTGGTTGCGACGGGGGATTTCGACAGCCTGGCCGCCAAGACCGCCGAATGCATCGGCTGGGTTAAGAAAGCACGCGCCTGACGGCATACCGAAAATCTTTTTCCAAGAAAGGCGATGACCATGTCTTACTTTGAATCCGTTGCCGTGAAAGAAGGATTGAACCGTGTTGCGGGGAGTCCGTTTACTTTGCTCGATTTTCAATTGCTTGTTCTCTCCGATGGCGAAAGCCAAACGGCCGCTGCCGGCGGCCGCGAAGTTCTGCTCGTCATTCTCGGCGGCAGAGCGAATGTTAAAGCCGGGGCCAAGACATTCACCGGCGTCGGCGGACGGCCGAATCCGTTTTCCGGAAAGCCGCATTCAGTGTATATACCGTGCGGGACCGAATACTCCGTCACCGCCAAGGGGCGTTTGGAAGCGGCCTTGGTTAGCGCGCCTTCGGAATTGAAAACCGATCCGTACGTCATCGGTCCGGAAAAGATCACAACCGGCGTGTGGGGCGCGGCGAACTTCAGCCGCAATTTTCATCAGATTCTTACCCTGGCCGGCCAACCGGACCTCCCGGCGCAAAGGCTCATCGTCGGAGAAACGTTTACACCGTCGGGGAATTGGAGCACGTTCCCGCCCCACAGACACGAGAAGGAAGATTTGCCGCGGGAAGCGTACCACGAGGAGCTGTACTTCTTTAAAGTTGCGCCTTCCGACGGGTTCGGTCTGACACGGTACTACAACGGCGAGGTGGACACCGGTTTTGTGGTGCGGGATAACACCATCCTGATGGCGCCGAACGGCTTCCATACCGTCGTCAGCGCGCCGGGGTACACGACCTATTATCTTTGGGCGTTGGCGGGCAACCACCGCGTACAGGCCACTGCCGACGATCCGGCCCTGGGCTGGGTCGGCCGCACGGTGCCGATGTTGAAGGCGCTTGGACATTAACCAACTCTTCCCCTCATCCCCCGTCCCCTTCTCCCAGCATGAGCTGGGAGAAGGGGATTGAGGGGATGAGGGGAAGCCTGGAGTGAAAATCATGATCCTTGATTCTTTTCGTCTGGATGGAAAAGTCGCACTGGTGACCGGGGCCCGGCAGGGGTTGGGGCAGGCGCTGGCACTCGCGCTCGCGGAAGCCGGAGCCGACATCGCCGCGCTCGGCCGCAACGATGTCGCCGAGACCTGTGCCGCGGCGGGCGCGCTGAAGCGGCGCGCGATTCCCATCACATGCGACTTGCGCGAGGCGACGCCGGCCGACCTGGCGCAAATTGTGGACCGTGTGACCGCCGAACTCGGCCGGCTGGATATTCTGATCAACAACGCTGGTATCATCCGCCGTGCGCCGGCGGCCGATTTTAGCGAGCCCGATTGGGATGACGTCCTGGCCATCAACCTTAAAGCGGTTTTCTTCCTCTCCCAGGCGGCGGGCCGCGTGATGCTCGCGCAGGGTGGGGGGAAAATCATCAATATCGCCTCGATGCTCTCGTTCCAGGGCGGAATCCTGGTTCCCTCGTATACCGCCGCGAAGAGCGGCGTAGCCGGGATCACGCGCGCGCTGGCCAACGAATGGGCCGGGCGCGGGGTCAATGTCAATGCCATCGCGCCCGGCTACATGGCGACGGAAAACACCGCGCCTCTACGCGCGGATCCCAAACGCTCGGCATCGATCCTGGAACGGATTCCGGCTGGCCGATGGGGAACCCCGGAGGACCTCAAGGGTACGGTGGTTTTTCTCGCATCGTCCGCTTCCGATTACCTGCACGGCGCGATTCTGCCGGTCGATGGCGGATGGCTGACCCGATAGGATGCGCATGGAAATAACTCACCTGCCGCCCGAGCGTTGTTTCGGAACCAATCCCTGATCGCCCGGCGCCTCTTCGGCCTGACTGCCTAGCTTCTGAGCATCCCCGATTAGTTCTTCACGCGCACGCTCAACCTGCCGGGAGTCCCGCTTGAGCGGCTGGGCGTGTCGCGCCGCGACGGCCGTCCGATCGAGACCGATCACCACCGGATCTGGTAGTTGCTGTAGAAGAGTTTTCTCTTTTTCCGAAAAGACACCCCAAAATATTGCTAAATCCAACCCATTATTGAAGGAAATGGTGAATAACGATTGACAGGGCCGGATTCCGGAATATAATCCCGTTAGCGCTACCGTTAGCGCTAACGGGATTATATCCAAAATGGCACGCAAAATCACCGTTGCAGATATCGCCCGCAAGGCGGGTGTTTCCATCATGACCGTCTCCCGGGTTCTTAACCACAAGGGGGATGTCAGCCCCGCAACCCGCCGGCGGGTGCAGGAAATCATAAACCGCCAGCATTACCGCCCCAGCGGCATCGCCCGCGGCCTGGCCACCCGCCATTCCGGCACCATCGGCTTAGTAATCCCCGATGTTTCCAACCCCTTCTTTGCCGATGTCGCCCTCGGCGCCGAGCATGTTGCCCGCGCCGAAGGCTATAACATCTTCCTTTGCAATACCGAGGAGGATCCAAGCCGGGAATTGACGGTGATGTACTCGCTGGAAGAAATGCGGGTGGATGGGGTGGTGCTGTTCAGCCGGTTGGATCCGCAGAAGCTGGTCAACGCGGTGAAGTACCACACGGCGGTCGTGCTCATCAATCGCCGGATGCCGGAAAGGAAAAAAGCCCATGCCATCGGCACGGTGCGGTTGGACGATGCGATGGGAGGCCGCTTGGTCACAGGGCATTTGATCGAGAGCGGCCATCGATCGATCGGGTTTCTTGCAGGCCCATCCACATCCCATTCCGGCCGCGACCGGTCCAAAGGGTACCGCCAAAGCATGTCGGCGGCGGGGTTGACGGCCCTGGAACATACCTGCGCTCCGACAGTCGAAGGCGGCCAGGTTGGCGCCCGCGAGCTGTTGAAGGCCCACCCGAAGCTGACCGCCCTGTTCTGCTTCAACGATCTGGTTGCCGTGGGAGCCCTGCAGGCTTGCGCCGAGACGGGGGTTTCCGTTCCGCGCGACCTGGCGGTCGTCGGCTGCGACGACATCCCCCTAGCCGCACTGGTTACTCCGCCGCTCACCACTTGCCGTGCGCCCCGTTACGAGCTCGGCGCCGAGGCGGTGCGCCTTCTCCTAAACCGAATTCGCGGCTCCGTCAAAGACTCCTGGGACGTCATTCTGCAGCCCCAATTGGTTATCCGGAAGAGCGCGCCTTGACCAAAAGAAATTGGATCGAGGAGGAGAAAGGAGGAAAAAAGTCTTATAGCAAGTCGAAATCCGCACGTTGACTTCGTGTATGAAAAAGCATCAACTGGTGTTTTTTCCCATATTCATGAGGAGAGTAAAATGCACAAAACAGACAGAATATCCCGCTTCCTCGCGGCGTTTGGATGCATCCTGCTCCTGTCGCTGCTGATCGCCGGTTGCGGACCGACTGCCACCCCCGCGGCCGTCGCGACCACCAAACCCCAGGCGACCAGTACCAAGGCGCCCACCGCCGAGGTTTTCACATACAAACAAGCCCCCATCCTGGACGAGCCGGTGAATTCGGGGGACCTGCCGCCGGTGGTGGAGCGGCTGCCTGAGAACCCGCTCGTGGAGGAAGCCGAGAGCCTCGGCACCTATGGCGGAACCTGGCGGCGCGGCTTCCTTGGCCCATCGGACTACAATGGCTATATTCGCATCGTCGCCGATTCACTGCTGGTTTTCTCGCCCGACGGCACCAAGGTCTTGCCGAAGATCGCCGAATCCTATGAATCCTCGGCCGATTTCACGACGTGGACGCTCCACCTCCGCAAGGGCGGCAAATGGTCCGACGGATCGCCGCTCACCGCCGACGACATCATGTTCTGGTATGAAGACATTCTCCAGAATACTGACTTAATGCCATCCACCCCGTCGTGGATGAAGAATAGTGACGGCTCGACCGTAAAGGTGACCAAGGTCGACGACTACACCGTCACCTGGACCTACCTCGGACCCAACACTACCTGGCCGCTGGAGATGGCCAATAAAGACAACGGCGACCGAGCCTACCCGGCCTTCCTGCCCGCGGCGTACATGAAGCAGTTCCATGCCAAATACGCCGATGCGGCAACACTGGATAAGATGGTTGCCGACGCCGGCTTTAAAACCTGGGCCGAGCTGTTCGCGATGAAGAAGAATCAAGCGGAAAATCCGGAACGGCCTGGCACGGCGGCCTGGATCCCGACCACGGCGGTCGGCAAAGAAGTCATGGTGATGAAGCGCAATCCCTACTATATGGGCGTCGATACGGCCGGCAACCAGCTGCCGTACATCGACGAAGTGCGCTTGATCTACTTCGCCGACGCCGCTTCGCTCAACGTGGCCGCAATCGCCGGCGAGTTCGATGAACAAGAACGGCAGATCAACCTCATGAACTACCCCGTCTTCAAGGAGGAGGAGTTAAAGGGCAAATACAAGATCCTCACCTGGTCCGGCTTCGGCGGCGGAGATGCGGACGTATCATTCAACCAAACCTATATCAAAGACGCCGATCTCGGCGCGCTGATGCAGAACAAGGACTTCCGCATCGCGATGTCGTACGCGATCGACCGCGGCGCAATCAAGGAATCGGCGTTCATGGGCCTCGGCGAAGCGCGCCAGCCCGTCCCCGCCCCCAACCATCCGTTCTACCCGGGCGACGAGTACGCCTATAAGTACACCGAATACGACACGGCCAAAGCCAACGAGTTGCTCGACGGGATCGGCCTCGACAAGAAGAACGCCGACGGGATACGGCTTTACCCGGGCACCAACAAGCCGGTCCAGATCGAAATATCCGTCGTGCCGGCGTTCGGCCCATGGCCGGACGTGGCCCAGTTGATCGCGGCGGACTGGAACAAGGTCGGCGTCCAGGCAATCGTCCAGGTCCGTGAACGCGCGCTGCACTTCCAGATGCGCTCCTCCAACGACCTGCAGACCGAGATCTGGAATCAGGACACCACCGGCTTCCCGTTCACCGGGAACCCCAAGCTTGATCCGCGCACGATGCTCGCCGGCGGCATCACCGTCTGGCCGCTGTTCAACACCTGGTACAACACCGACGGCGCAGACGGACTGGAACCGTCGGCCGATGCCAAGAAGATCGTCGATCTGATCAATACGGCCCGGACCGTCGGCGGCGCCGAACAGGCGGCGGTCGCCCAGGAACTGTTCAAACTCTGGGTCGATAACTGCTACGAGATCGGAACGATCGGCCTCACCCCGATGGTGCAGGGCGTCGTGGTGGTCAGCAACAATATGATGAACGTTCCGACCGCTCTGGGAAATGACTGGCCGCTGCGCACGCCCGGCAACGGCAAGCCGGAAACGTGGTATTTTAAGCCGTAACAACGAATCCGGCGGTATATAAAAAGATAGCAGGGGAGCCGGTTTTCCCCTGCTATCTTTCTTTCCGTCCGCAACCGCAGAACGAGGTGCCGGAGTGTTGCGAATCATCCTACAGCGTTTGATCCTTCTGCCCATCTTGCTGATCCTGTTTTCGGTTATCGTCTTCTGGCTGATCCAGGCGCCGCCCGGTGACTTTCTCACCAGCTACCTGGCGACCGTGGCATCCTCCGGCTCCTCCATCGACGCGTCACAGGTCGAAGCGATGAAGACCCAATTCGGGTTGGATCAGCCCTTCCACATCCAATATCTGCGGTGGATGGAGAACCTGCTGCACGGCAATCTGGGCCTCTCCTTGGAATACCAGCTGCCCAACACCCAGCTCATCGGCGAACGGCTGCTATTGACCGTGATCCTGGCGTTGTTGTCTTTTCTCTTCACTTGGGCGATCGCCATCCCGGCCGGGATCTACTCGGCACTGCATAAAAATTCCGTATTGGATTACTTCTTCACCGTTATCAACTACTTCGGCGTCGCGACGCCGAACTTCATGCTCGCCCTGATCCTCATGTGGCTGGCCTTCTCGAAATTCGGGGTCAGCATCACCAACCTCTTTTCCTCGGAATTCATCGACGCGCCCTGGAGTTGGGCGCGCGTCGTCGACTTGACGAAACACATCTGGCTGCCGATGATCATCCTCGGGATCGCGGGGACGGCTCGCCTGACCCGCATCATGCGCGCCAACCTGCTGGACGAACTCAACAAGCCATACGTCGTCTCCGCCCGCGCCAAGGGGCTTCCCGAATGGAAGTTGATCCTCCGCTACCCGGTCCGCCTGGCGCTTAATCCGCTTATCAGCACCATCGGCTGGTACCTTCCCCAGCTTTTTTCCGGCAGTTTGATCGTCGCCACAGTGATGAACCTGCCGAACATCGGACCGCTCCTCCTGCACGCCCTTACCCAACAGGACATGTACCTGTCCGGGAGCATCCTGCTGATCTATTGTTTCCTCACCATCCTCGGAACGCTGATCTCCGACATCCTGCTGGCGTGGCTCGATCCGCGCATCCGCATGGAAGGCGCCTAATCCATGACTGCCAACCCGCCCCCGACGCCTTCCCCGGAGGAACGCATCCTGCCAGTGAGTTCCAAAGCTGAAGAGCGCATATCCGTCGCCTCCAACTGGCAGCTGGTCTGGTGGCGTTTCCGCAAGCACCGCTTGGCCATGATCAGCGCCGTCGTGTTGATCATTTTCTATATTGTCGTGTTGTTCCCGGATTTCTTCTCGGTAATCAATCCGGAGGAGACCAACCAACGGCTGATGTTCATCCCCATCCAGCCGATCCACCTGATACGGGATGGCAAACTCGATCCATGGGTTCCCGGCATCACCGGGAAACGCAACCCCGTCACGCTGCGGATGGAATGGACGGTGGACGAAACGGTTCAGAACCGGGTCCGGTTCTTCGTAAAAGGATATGAATACAAAATCCTTGGGTTGATAAAATCGGATTTGCATCTGATCGGGGCGGATAGTTCGAACCAGGACGGCACGCTGTTCCTGCTCGGCACAGACCGTCTGGGGCGCGACGAGTGGTCACGGCTGATGTTCGGCACGCGGACTTCGATGGTCGTCGGGCTGGTGTCCGTAGCCCTAAGCGTGGTGCTGGGGGTCCTGCTGGGCGGCATTTCCGGGTATTTCGGGGGCGTCATCGACATGGTCATTCAGCGCCTGATCGAACTGTTGCAGTCGCTGCCGACCATCCCGATCTGGCTGGCGATGACGGCCGCTCTGCCTCAGGACTGGCGTCCCGAGCAGGTGTTCTTCGCGATTACGATCATACTGGCCTTCATCGGGTGGACGACCCTGGGACGCGAAGTGCGGGGGCGGTTCCTCTCTCTGCGCGAGGAGGATTTTGTTGTGGCGGCCGAACTGGCCGGTTGCAGCCGGCTGCGGATCATCACCCGACACATGGCGCCGGCGTTCATGAGCCACATCATCGCCGCCAGCACACTGGCCATCCCGGTGATGATCATCAACGAAACGACCCTCAGTTTCCTCGGCTTGGGCATCCGCCCGCCGGCCATCAGCTGGGGAGTGTTGCTGCAGGAAGCGCAGAATGTTCAGACGATTGCACTCGCGCCCTGGCTGCTGACGCCCGGCCTGGCGGTTATCGCAGCCGTGCTGGCATTCAACCTGGTAGGGGACGGCTTGCGCGACGCGGCCGATCCCTATGGTCATTAGAAAGCCGTCGATGGATCACGAGACGAAACCCCTGTTGTCGGTGCACGATCTGAAAACCTACTTTCCGCTGGATGAAGGGCTGGTAAGAGCGGTCGACGGCGTATCGTTCGAGATCTCCCCCGGCCAGGTGCTGGGCATCGTCGGCGAAAGCGGCTGCGGGAAATCCGTGGCCATGAAAGCCGTGCTGCAGATAATCGAGCCCCCCGGACGCATCGTGAGCGGTGAAATTTGGCTGGCCGGCCGGAACGGCGGCTGCGCCGTCGATATCGCGAAACTTAAACCCGGGAGCGAGGCCATGCGCCGGATCCGCGGCGCGGAGATAGCGCTCATCCCGCAGGAGCCAATGTCGTCGTTCAGCCCGGTTCACACGATCGGGGGGCAGATTGTCGAAGCCATCCAGATGCACCGGTCGGTGGACAAGAAGCAGGCGCGGGAGATGGCCATCGAACTGCTGCAGGCGGTGGGCGTTCCCATGCCCGAACAGCGGATCGATGCGTATTCCTGGCAGCTCAGCGGCGGCCTGCGGCAGCGCGCCATTATCGCGATGGGGCTCTCGTCTAACCCGCGCCTGCTGATCGCCGACGAGCCGACAACCGCCATCGACGTGACCACCCAGGCGCAGATTCTCAACCTGCTGCGCCGGCTACAGGAGCAGCGCAACATGGCGATCATCTTCATCACCCACGACCTGGGGGTGATCGCCCAAATGGCTTCCCACGTAGTGGTTATGTATCTGGGCCGGGTGATGGAACGGGGTACGGTCAACGACATTTTCCATGCACCCAAACATCCCTACACCCAGGCACTGCTACGCTCGATTCCAAACGTCAGATCCGAACCGCACGTCAAACTGCCGATCATCAGCGGATCGATCCCCCATCCCTTCAACCGGCCGGAAGGCTGCCCGTTCCATCCGCGCTGTGAAAGTTTCATGGCCGGGAAATGCGACATCCAAATCCCACCGCTTGTGCCAGTGGGGGATAACCAGTTCGCCAGCTGCCTGCGGTATTCCGGTGCCGCGGAGGCCGCGCTCGGTTCTGCGAACGGGCACCGCATCCGAAAGGGCAAATCGTGATGGCCGAACAATCCGCTTCCAATTCCGTGCTGCTGGAACTCCGGCACCTGCGGAAATTCTTCCCCATTCAAAAAGGATTCTTCCGGCGTACCGTCGGGAACGTGCGCGCGGTGGATGATGTCAGTTTCCTTATCCGGGAAGGTGAGACGCTCGGGCTGGTGGGCGAAAGCGGCTGCGGGAAGACCACCACCGCGCGCTGCATCCTGCGCGCCATGAAGCCCACCAGCGGTGAGATCTTGTTTCAACCCCGCGACGGGCAAACGGTAGATCTGGCGCAGCTTTCGCGCAGCCAGCTTCGGCCGATCCGGCCGCAGATCCAAATGATCTTCCAAGATCCGTTTGGTTCGTTGAATCCGCGGATGAATCTGTTCGATATCGTCGGCGAACCGCTACTGGTCAACGGGATGACCAACCGCAAACAACGCACCGAGCAGGTGGCGGAGATTCTACGGCTGGTAGGCCTGCGCCCCGAATACATGCAGCGATTCCCGCACGCTTTCAGCGGCGGCCAACGCCAGCGAATCGGAATTGCCCGCGCGCTTGCGCTTCACCCGCGCCTGGTGGTAGCCGACGAGCCGGTCTCGGCGTTGGATGTTTCCGTACAGGCGCAGGTGCTTAACCTGCTGATGGATCTGCAGAATCAGCTCGGTCTGACGTACCTGTTTGTGGCCCACAATCTGAGCGTGGTTAAGCACATCTGCGATAATGTGGCGGTGATGTACGTGGGCAAGCTGGTCGAAAAGGCGGCGGCCGAAGAAATCTTCAACTACCCGCGCCACCCTTACACCGCCGCGTTGATGGCCGCGGTACCCGTGTCCGATCCGCGCGTGCCGGTGGGCGATGTGGAGCTTAAGGGCGAGGTGCCCAACCCGGCCGATCCGCCGTCGGGCTGCTACTTCCATCCGCGCTGCGGCTGCGCCATCGACCGCTGCCGGGCCGAACCGCCGCTTCTGCGCGAGGTTTTTCCGGAACACTTTGTCGCCTGCCATCGTGCCGAGGAGCTCAGTCTGCCGGGGATATGCAGCACGTAACGCGCATCCGGCCTGCGCGGGACAGCTCCCGCCGCGCACCACGGAGACGCCCAAGCGAGAAGAAACCATGAGAGATCCATGGGAGAATTTCCAGTGTCCCCCCGACGCCGGCCGATGGAATCGATACCGATCGCGCGGATCGTGGAATCCCCAGGCCGCCCGGACGGTTTCTGGGTGGAGCAAGGCCAAGCGATCGAACGTCTGGCGCAGGTTCTTGGTATTCCAGACGGACCGGAAGCAGGCAAACTCGCGGGAAGAGGGTTTGATGTCGCTGATCCTTCGGATGCACAAGGTAAGGAACAAACGGCTGGCGGTCAAGGGATTCGAGATTCACATCGCGGCAGCCCGTGTCCCGATGACGGTTGTTTCCCCGGCGGGCGGGTATCACACTGCTGATGATGGACGTTGCGATGATACCGGGAAAGGTGTCGTCAATTCTTTACACAATGACCACGACAATCATCCGTGGGTTACCCCCCAGTTTGATCCCTTCCGGCGGTCGGAGAGCGTCCTGTTGCCGGACGATATGGCAGAGGTGTTCCCGAAGGAGCAACACGAGACGATCGTACGTCCGCCTTTTACACGGATCCTCGACGAGTTCGATGGGGTGACCCGCATCCACCACATCGACACTCCCTTCGTTCGGGAGCGGCGTTTCGCCTGGCACTCCGCCCAAAAACAACAACTCATTGGCGCGGGCGGCGTGCGAGGGATCCGCCCCCCGGAGAATGAACGCGAGCATAGACGGAGATGAGCGGTCGAATGAAAATTCACTTGCCGGAAGACCGATATTTCGGGCCGGATCCCCGACAGAAGCGCATCGCCCAGAAACTTTAC
>Ga0315536_1001218_pt1 | contig 13024 bp, 11 predicted proteins | sample SalMarSW160230MG_FD_203093 | JGI IMG/M metagenome (GOLD analysis project Ga0315536, IMG submission 203093) | Salt marsh sediment microbial communities from the Plum Island Ecosystem LTER, Massachusetts, United States - Salt Marsh Sediment SW1602-30 ... | reverse complement strand
GTGAGTGATCTAACCCGGCAGCTGCAAGAGGGAATCGCCCGGCGAGCCCGGCGGGTGTTGGGGCCGCTGCCTGGAAGGTGGTTCTCGCTGCGTGCCCGTCTGAGTTCCCGTCCGGCGGTGGCCTATCTGGCCGAGGGCACCGGCTGGGTGATCGACGAGATCGGGGAGGTGCTGCAACGCGAGCTTGGCGGGCGCTGCCTGATGCACGTCGGACACGATCTGCGCGGTTACCGGGGCGTGACCCTCCACTATGGTTCCCCACCGCTTTACCTGAAAAATGCCCGTTTTCGGGCGGCACATCCCTCAAACCGGCTGCTGTTTACCTGGAGCCACGGCCTGCCCTCCAACCCCGATCCCAACATCCAGGAGCAGATCGCCCGTTTGCAAGAGGGCGCAGCACGAGCCGACTGCATTCATGTTTGGACGACCACCGCCCGTGATTTTTTGCTCTCCAATGACATCCCCCTGGAAAAGATCGTTCATATCCCACTGGGCGTTGACACCCATTTGTTCCATCCCCCCACAGCCGCCGAACGCGCCGCCGCCCGGATGCGCCTGGGGGTGCCGGATGATGCGGTGTGCATCGGGTCGTTTCAGAAAGACAGCCCCGGCTGGGATAACACGAGTCGTGAGATGAAGTGGATCAAAGGGCCGGACGTGCTGGCAGACGTGTTGGAACGCCTGGCGCAGCACCGCCGCCTGTTCGTGCTGCTGACCAGCCCGGCGCGCGGCTATTTGATCGAGCGCCTACAAAGGGCTGGAATTGCCTATCGACACGACGTCCTGCCCGACCAGGCTGCGCTCGCCGCGTATTATCACGCGCTCGATCTGTACCTGATCACCTCACGCGATGAAGGCGGCCCGATGTCGCTGTTGGAAGGCATGGCGAGCGGCCTGCCGCTGGTCTCGACTCGTATGGGGATGCCCAAAGACGTGATAAAACAGGGCGCGACCGGCCTATTGGCCGACGTCGATGATGTGGATGGGCTGGCGAGTGCTGCCCGCCGCCTGATCGGTGACCGCGACCTGGCGGCCCGAATGGGCCAGGAGGCGCACAGCGTCGTTCTTTCCTACGATTGGGCACTGATCGCGGACAAATATGCCCTGATGTTGTACAATCTTCCCCCGAAAACATAGTTGATTCTTGGCAAATGCAGGGACTTGATTGAGCGTCATAGAGCGTGGAATGGGCCAACTATCAGGCGGCATCATACGCCTGTTGGGTGGGTTGGTCGTCAGGTTGCCGGACGACACCTGGGGAAAGCTATGGGCAGTTGTGTATCCGGAGCGAGCGGGCGATGAATGACGGACGGCGTGGCCTTGCCCTGTTTTTTACCCTTGGCGTGTCACTTGTCGATTGGCAGGAAGCGGGCTATCTCCACCGGGAACTGTCCTACTACCGGCGTCTGGCCGAGCACGTCGGTCCGGTCACGCTGGTGACCTATGGCGGGGAGGAGGATGCCCGGCTTGGCGAGCAGCTTGAAGGCTTCCGTGTGTTGAACAACCCGGAACGTCTGCCGCCAGAGGAGTTCATGCAGCGCGCCCCTGATCTGTACCGCCGGGAGCTTGAAGGGCTGGCGATCTTCAAGAGCAACCAGATCAAAGGGGCACACGCGGTGATCCACGCCGCCGGACTGACAGGCGGATGTGCCATCGTCCGGGGAGGGTATCTGCTCTCGCGCTTTGTCTCCAATCGCCCCGTCTCCACCCGGATGCGCTTTGGGCTGTGGCGGCGCGAGCTGGCCCTCTTCCACCAGGCCGGGCGCGTGTTTTTACCAACGTCCGAAGATGCCCAGTATGCGCAGCGTTGGTATGCACTCCCGGCAGGCAAGGTGGTTGTCGTGCCCAATTTTGTGGATACCGACCTGTTCAGGCCGCGTGAAGACCTCGCCTGCGAGCCGGGGCTGGTGTGTTTCGTCGGAAGGCTCGCGCCACAGAAGAACCTCGCCGCGCTGATCGAGGCGATGGCCGGGCTGAAAGGGGCCAGGCTGCGACTGATTGGCGATGGCCCCCAGCGCAACAACCTGTTCCGCCTGGCTCAGGAGAAGGGCGTTCCCATTGAGATTCTGGGCACCGTCCCCCAGGAAGAGCTTCCCGTTTTGCTGGCCGAGTGTGAGGCATTTGTGCTGCCCTCGCTCTACGAGGGTTTGCCCAAGTCTCTCCTGGAGGCGATGGCCGCCGGGGTGCCGGTGGTGGCGACCCAGGTGCAGGGCAGCGCCTCTGTGATCCAGCACCGCGAGACCGGCTGGCTGTGTGAAGACACCTCGCCGGAGGCGCTTCACCGGGGCCTCAGCGCCCTCCTGCGCGAATCGCGCCTGCGGGCGAAGATCGGGCGGGCGGCTCGCCAGTATATGATCGAGAGCTTCTCCCTGGAGGGCGTGCTGGCGCGCGAGGTCGCCGTGTACAAGGAACTGGGCCTTGCCTGAACCGCTTCCCCTCAGTGTCGTGATCGCTGTCTATAATGGTGAAACGAGGCTATCCGCCACTATCGAGTGCCTGCGCAGGCAGACTTTCCTCGACTATGAGCTGATCGTGATCGACGATGGCTCGACCGATCACACCTGGGATTACCTCTCCGGCCTGGAGATCCCCCGCTTTCGCGCCCATCGTAACATCGCCAACCGGGGCCAGACCGCTGCCTTGAACCAGGGGTTGGCGCTGGCCCAGGGCCGCTACGTCGCCCGCCACGACGACGAAGACATATCTGACCCGAAGCGCCTTGAGAAGCAGGTTGCCTTCCTCGACGGTCACCCGGAGGTGGCGCTGGTTGGCACCCAGGTCGTGTGGATTGACGCGAGCGGCGAGCTGGTGTGGCAGTTTGAGTATCCCACCGAACACCAGGCGATCCGGGAACGGCTCAAAGAGAAGAACAGCTTCGCCCATGGCTCAGTGATGATCCGCCGGGAAGCGCTGGATCAAGTGGGGGGGTACCGCGAGGCCTTTCGGCTGGCCCAGGATTACGACCTCTGGCTGCGGCTTGCCGAGCAGCACCAGGTTGCCAATTTGCCCGAAACGCTATACAAAATGCGCTTCAGCGCCCAGATGGCGAGCGTGGCGCGGAACGCCGAGCAGGCGGCCTATGCCCAACTGGCGCGCCAGCTTGCCGTCGAGCGCGCCGAGTCTGGCGAGGAGAAAACCTCCCTAGAGGCTGCCGGGGAGGAGATCGCAGCCCGTTACACACAGATGAGCGCCCTTGCCCGCCGGGCCGAGCAGAGCCGCAACTTCGTCAACTGGGCGGAGCGTCTGTTGTGGTGGGGAGAGCCTGCCGCGCGTTACGCCTGGACGATGTGGAGCTACGCCCTCCTGGCCTGGCCGTTCGATCTGCGTGTGTGGAAGTTTGCCGCGCGTGAAGCTCGCCGACGTTTTCAAGGAGGCCAGGGCCAGACCGACCATGCGGATGCGGGGAAATCTGGAGATTGATCGGGCAGTTGGGATAGGTGTATGAGCAGACCCCCTCGTGTGCTGGTTGTAGCGACGAAGAACGTCCGTGAGAATCCGTTCCGGCATCTCTCCCTGGTGGATGCCCTGCTTGAGCGGGGCGCGCAGCCGTCGCTTGTCCTGCTCGGCAAGTCGCTGAGCAGCTTTGGTTATGCGTCGGCGGACGTGGAGTCGCCGCTGCTGGGGGATGCTGAGGTGTTTTACGTCGACCGACTGGCCGACTATCGGCGGCTGGCGCGCCGAGCCGACGCGGTGATGCTCGACATCTGGCGGGACAACAAGACCCTGGTGCGTCTGTCTCTGGCGCTGGGCAAGCTGGTGGTCGAGGTGGATACGGTGAGCGGTCTTGATGGCTGGTCGTTTGGTAGCCATGCCCTGCTGCTCAAGGGCGAGTTTCTCCGCCGCATGTATCAGACCACATATGCTGAGCGCTATCCCTGGATGGAGTATGCCGCCACCGGTTCTATCGCCCACGATCTGCCTGCCTCCCAGCGCCTTCCCGATCGAGAGGAATTCTGTGCTCGTTATGGCCTTGATCCGTCCAGGTCGGTGGCGGTGTTTTTCCCAAAGGGGATCAAGGTATTTGAAGATAAGTTGAAACTCTGGTTCGGGGAAAAAGGCGAGGAATACAATGCCTGGTATCTGGACCGCTACCGTGCGATCTGCCACGCCGTGCGCGATGCCGGGATGAATCTGGTGATCAAGCTGCACCCGTCGGCGTATGCTTCCTACCGCACCCGGCGCGATCACGAATACCGCTTCTGGGAGAACTTTCCCTGGGGGGGTGTCCTGGAGCCGGAGGATACCTACGCCTGTTACCGGCACGGTGGGGTGGGGTTGAGCGTGGTCAGCCACAGCGTTTTGGACTTTGGCTACTTCCGCCATCCCTTTGTCTACGTCGATGTGGATAAGGCCCCCATCCCCGACTCTGTCAACAACTTGCTTCAAAGAGGGAACTGCGCGCTGCCCCCTGGTCCCTCTCGCCACTGGGAAGCGGGGTCGTATGATAAACCGGTTCATTTTCCATCTTGGGTAGGGGCGGCCTGCCGGGCCGAAAACCTAGCTGACCTGCTCGCCAGTGGTGACTATGATGACCCGAACCCAGCACATTATGATCGGTTTATTGCGGAATTCTGGCACAAGGCTGATGGTCAATCAGCTGCACGTATTGTAGACCAAGTGCTGGAAAGGTTAGAGTCTCATCGGCCCCGCTTGCGCCTCCGTTCAATGGCCAGGTTGACCTGGCATATTTGGAGCGAACAAGCTAGAAATCGAATTGACGTTGAGCAATGATATTATCATACACTGATTGGATATGGGGGGCGGGGCTATGATGGCCCTGCGCGAGCATGGTTATGGGGAGTTCGCCTGTCGCAACACCCATACCGAGCCGGAGTTGGTATCGTGGATCCCGGCAGACGAACCTTTGCGTCACCTGCACGCCGACCGCGCGTTTGACGACGAGCGGAACGTGATCTTCACCCACCTGGGGCGGGGAACCCCCAAGTCGCTGGGCGCGTACGATAAGCCGGGCAAGACCTACCCGAAGCAGTGGCTGGCTTACGCTGAGGAGTATGTGCTGGCATGAGCGGCCCGCCGCTGGCGCTGCGCCTGGACGATGTGGGTGCGGCGTCGAAGCGCTACGAAGTCTACGCCCGGCGCGACCTGCGGCTCGGCCCGCTGCACCTGTCGGGGAACCTGCTGTTCCTGAAGGCGCTGCCGCCTTTCAAAGCCTGGGGGCCATATCGCGAGATGCGCCCGGCAGAGTGGACGGCGGTGTTCGCCGCGTTGGAAGAAGCAGGCGCGGTGCTGACCATCGGCGTGACGGCGGCCTGGGTCAATTGGGATGGGAGCCTCACGCCCTTCTCGGAGCGATTCCCCGGCGAGGCTGCCGCGCTGCGGGAAGGGGCCGAGGCGGGGCTGATCGAGATCGCCAACCACGGCCTGACGCACTGTATCCTGGACGGCCTCGCCTTTCGCCCGGCCTGGCGGCACGGCAACCGCAAGGCGCATCGCGAGTTCTGGGAGTCGGTGCCGGTCGCCGTGCAGGAGGAGCACCTCCGGCGCTCGCAGGCAATTTTGCAAGAAACCTTTGGTGTGGATGTGATCACCTTCGTCCCGCCGGGCAACGTGTTCACCGACAACACCCTCACCCTGGCGGCGCGCTGTGGGCTGCGGGTCGTCTCCTGTGATACGCCCCCCCGTGAGCACGCCGACCTGCACATTGTGGGGAATCGGGATGTGCTGGCCTTCCACGACCGCGAGATCGTGCTGGAAGGGGTGGGCTGGCTGCGGGCGCGGCTGGCCGAGCATCGGGGGCGGCGCTTCTGTTTTGTGCGCGATCTGGCCGAGGTGATGTGATGAAACGCTTCCTGCTGGCGATCTACCGGCGTTTACCCTGGCGGGCGCTCAACCGCTGGGTGGCCTACTCCGAGCGGCGGCGTCTGCTCGACCGGGCGCTGGCCGGGCAGGCTGACTTTCTGCGCGGGCGTGTGCTGGAGGTCGGCGCGGGGCGGGAGGGGCGGCGAGGCCGGTTCGTCCCCCCGGTGGAGGATGCCGGGTGCTGGGTTTCACTCGACCTGACGCGCGAACACCGCCCCCATCTGGCGGGAAATGTGCTTGCTCTGCCCTTCTCCGACGCTGCGTTTGATTCTGTTCTCTGCCTGGAAGTGCTTGAGTACGTCCCCGATTATCCGCGCGCGCTGGCCGAGTTGCGGCGGGCCATCGCGCCGGGAGGGACGCTGCTCCTTTCGGTGCCCTTTCTCCACCGGGCCGACACCCCGCAGGACACCTGGCGGCTGACCGAGAACGGCCTGCGCGCCGCGCTGGAGGCGGCTGGCTTCACGATTGAGCTGGTCGAGCCGCAGGGCGCGGCCCTGCTCGTTGCGACGAATGTGCTCAAGTACGCCGTACATCTGGCCCGACCGACGCTGCTGCGCACCCTCCTGGCCACGCTGGCCTGGCTTCCCCTGATGACTCTGCGCTGGCTTGACGGGCCAACTGCCCACTGGCAGCCCATTCTACGCTCATACAGTACCGGCTTCCTGGTGCGGGCGCGTCGCGTTGGAGGAGGGGGACGTGCGGATATGTAACCCGGTGCCCTTCCAGGCGGCGGGCGGCGGGTTCTACTTCATGCGCCGCTTCGAGGACTATCTGGAAGCGCACGGGCACACCATCACCCGCTCGCTGGTGGCGCGCTGTGACGTCCTGCTGGTGAACGGCTGGCAGGTCGACTACGACCAGGTGCTCGAAGTGATCCGCCGCAGCCCGCGCGTTCGGATCGTCCACCGAGTCGACGGCTCCTCGCAGGATTACGGGCGCGGCCCGAAGGGCGACCGGCGGCAGGGGCAGGTCAGCCGTTTTGCCGATCTGACGATCTTCCAGAGCGCCTACTGCCGCCACAGCACCCGCGAGAAGTTCCCGGTGATCGGCGCGGACGGCCCAGTGATCCCCAACCCGGTCGACGTCGACCTTTTTTCGCCGCAGGGTGAGCGGGCCGACCTGCCGGGCCGCAGCCCCCGGCTGGTCTACGTCACGCACAGCACCAACCCGATGAAAGGCTGGGGGGACGTGTACGCGCTGGCCGAAGGGCACCCCAACCTCTCCTTTATCCTGGTGGGCAATTACGACGACCCACCCGACCTGCCCAACTTGCACCTTTTGGGGGTGGTCGGACACGACGAGCTGCCCAGCCTGCTGCGCGCTTGCGACGTGTCGCTGGCTTTCCAGCGCAACGAAGCGTGCCCCAACGTCGTGCTGGAGGCGATGGCCTGCGGCCTGCCGACCCTCTATGTGGAGAGCGGAGCCACCCCGGAGCTGGTCGAGGGTTGCGGGCTGCCGGTTACAGTCGAGACTTTTTCCACTCAGCTGGAAGCGCTGCTGGCCCGCCGCGCGGAATATGCAGCCTGCGCCCGCCAGCGGGCGGTGAGCGTCTTCCATCCTGATGCAGCCTTTGGGGCCTACCTGGAGCATATTCAGGCCGCGCTGGCGCGCCCGCTGGGTTGGTGCGGCCTGCGGCGATGGCTATGGGCCTGGGCGGTGAGAGTGGGCCGTCCGCTTCGGGCGAGGCTGGCCGGATGAACGTCCTGGTGATGACCGACCATTTCCCCCCTGATAATCTGGGTGGGGCGGGACAGGTCGCCTGGATTCAGTGCCGGGCCTTGCAGCGGTTGGGCCTCCAGGTGCAGGTGCTCAGCGCACGGCGTGACAACTCTGCGCCCGCCGACCTCGATCTGGAGGGCGTGCCCGTCCACCGGCTCCCCATCGCCTACCCCCTTCGCTGGCAGGCTTACCTGAGCCTGTATAATCCGGCTGCCGCCCGCCGGGTGGGCGCTTATCTCGATTCGGTTAAGCCGGATTTGGTGCACGCGCACAACGTCCACACCTATCTGACCTATCACAGCCTTGCACTGGCGAAACAGCGCGGCCTGCCCGTTCTGCTCACCCTGCATGATACAATGGCCGTCACCTACCAGAAGTTTGACAGCTTCATCGACCCCACCTCGGTCGGTATCCCCCCTCAGATGGATTACCGCGTCCGGCCCTGGACGCAGGTGCGTAAGCAGCGCTTTCGTTATTTCCCGCCGCGTAATGCGATCATTCGATCCATGCTCCGGCGTTACGTGGATGCGATTATTACTCCCAGCCGCGCCTTGCAAGAGGTGCTGCACGCCAACCGGATTCAGGGGCCGGAGATGGTCCACCTGCCTAACGGGATCGACTCGGCCCGCTTTGAGAGCGACGAGGCCGAGCAGGCCGCCTTCCGTGCCGAGCACGATCTGGCAGGCAAACGCGTGATCCTGTTCGCCGGGCGCATCAACCGGGCGAAGGGCGGCGAGCAGATTCTGCGCGCCCTACCTCAGATCGTCGCCCAGGTGCCGGAGGCGCTGCTGTTAGTGCTCGCCCGCCCCGGCGGATACGGCGAAGGCATGCTGTCTATTGCGGAATCGCTGGGAATACGGCAACATATCCGCTTTGCCGGGTGGCTATCCGGTGAGACGCTGGCGGCGGCATTTAGCGCCGCCTGTGTGTGTGTGACGCCCTCGGTGTATTTCGACAACTTCCCCACCGTCAACCTGGAGGCACAGGCTGCCGGGACGCCTGTTGTGGGCACCTGCTTTGGCGGCACGCCGGAGGCGGTCGTCGATGGAGAGACGGGGTTCATCGTCAACCCCTACGATGTCGATGGGCTGGCCGGGCGGATCGGCCAACTGCTGAGCGACGACGCCCTGCGCGCCCGGATGGGTGAGCAGGCCCGCCAGCGCGTTCAGCAGCATTATGATTGGCTCATCCAGGGGGAAAAGCTGGTCAACCTGTATCGACGAATCGTGGATCGCACATGACCGATACCCAAGCGCACGCTGCCGAGTCCAATATTCCCCGCCTTTCTGCGATCCTGACCCCGGTTGGGCGCTGGTGGACGACGCTCGACCGCGTCCAGCGGGGTTTTGTGCTGCTGCTTGGCCTGCGGGTCGTGATCGCGCTGGTGTTCATGCTGAACATCCTGCCGCTCGACCTGCGCTTCCGCTGGTTCCTCCATCACGGGGGCGACCAGGACGATATGGTCGCGCTGGCGATCTCGATTTTGAAAGGCAGGCCTGAGCCTGCTTTTGTCGGCATCGGGCAGGCGCTAGTGATGATCCCGTTCCTGGAGCTTCTCAACACCGGCAACTACTTCAAGATCGTTGCCCCGCTGGTGGTGATCAATGGCTTCATCATGGGCGGGCTGTCCGTGCCGGTCACGGGGGGGATCGCGCGCCGGGTTACCGGCGATGACCGGACGGCGCTCTGGGCGGCGGGCCTGTGGGCGGTGCTGCCGCTGTTGACTTACTTCGCCTTCTTCTGGCACTTCGATCCGGTGATCTTGCGCAGCTCAAACGTCCCAAAAGTCGGCTGGCTGAACGGCCTGTCCGACGGCCCGGCGACCTTCTTCCTGATGGTGGCGGTCGTGCTGCTCGCCGCCGGGCTGAACCAGGAGGAGCGCCCCCCCTTCTGGCGGATGGTCGGCGTGGGCGCGGCGCTGAGCGCGGCGGTGATGTACCGCGTGCACATCGCCCCGATGGTAGCCTTCCTGCTGCTGTACGTGCTGATCGCGCATGGCTGGCGCAGCCTGTTGATCGTATGTGTGGCCGGTCTGGTGACCTACATCCCGCAGGGCTGGTACAATTGGGTCGTGTTCAAAAACCCGATCACGACCGGCTACCTCGCCACCTTTACGATACGCGCATGGGGCGGCCCGCTTCAACGCCCGATCCTGGACGTGCTGCGCAGCACGCCCTACCATCCACGCCACGTGATCGAGCTGCTGGCCTATTTCCTGGGGCCGCGCCCCTGGCTGATCGCGCCGCTGACGCTGGCGTTAGCTGCCGGGACATATGTGCTGGTTGTGCTCTGGAAGCGGCGCGGCTGGCGGGCGGTGGCGCTCCTGATTGCCGCGCCGATGGCTTATGTGGGGTCGATGGCGACCGCCTGGCCCTTCCGCGAGGATGTGATCCGCTTCCTGCTGCCAGCCGCCCCCTACTTCGTCATCATGGCCGTCTATGCGGCCTGGTCGGCCTGGGGGATGCTGAAGAGGACGCCGGAGCACGAGGCTGGCTGAGACGCCGAAGTGCTGACCGGCTGAATGCTATTTGAGGAGTTAATTATTTTATGCATATTCTGGTAACAGGCGGTCTGGGCGCGGTGGGCGCGCCGCTCGTGGGCGAGCTGCACAAGCGCGGTAACGAGGTCTGGGTGGCCGACCGGCCTCACGCGCCCGGCCCGAACTATCTGCGCTGCGACGTGGGCATCCACCGCCAGGTGGCGCGCTTGTTTGAGGATCGGCCCTTTGACCTGGTCTACCACCTCGCCGCCGAGTTCGGGCGCAACAATGGCGAGGATTTTTACGAGACGATGTGGGCGAGCAACGCTATCGGCACCAAGAACATCCTACGCTGCCAGGAGCAGCGCGGCTTTCGCCTGGTCTTCTTCAGCAGCTCGGAGGTCTATGGTGACTGGGACGGCGTGATGAGCGAGGAGGTGCTCGCCGAGCACCCGATCCGCCAGTTGAACGACTATGCGATCTCCAAGTGGGTGGGCGAGCAGCAGGTTATGAACTCGGCGGATCGCTTCGGCACCGAGTCGGTGCGCGTGCGGCTGTTCAACACCTATGGGCCGGGCGAGCCGTATTCCGAGTACCGGAGCGTGATCTGCAAATTCGTGTATCATGCGCTGCACGACCTGCCCTACACCGTCTACCTCAACCACCACCGCTCCTCGACCTTCATCGACGACACTGTGCGCACCCTGGCGAACATCGCCGAACGCTTCCACCCCGGCGAGGTCTACAACATTGCCGGGGATGAGTATCACGACATCAGGACGCTTTCCGACATGATCCTGGCCTATCTGGGCAAGGACGACCGCCTGGTCGAATACGTCGATTACGAGGCGCACAACACGCGGGACAAACGCTCCGACAACAGCAAGGCCAGGCGCGATCTCGATCACCGCTGCACGGTGACTCTGGAGGAAGGGATTCCCCGCACGATTGAGTGGCAAAAGAAGGTGTATGGCCGTGAGTGAGCCGCAAACGATCGTAGTCATCGGTACCGGATACGTAGGGCTGCCCGCCGCGCTGATGTTGGCGAAGGCCGACCATACGGTGGTTGGCGTGGACATCAACGAGAATATCGTCCGCGCGATCAATGAGGGCGTGCTGCTGATCAAGGAAGACCGGTTGCAAGCCCTGATGGACGACCCGGCGGTGAAGGCCAACCTGCGCGCCCAATCCACTCCCTGCGAGGGGGATGTGTTTATCATTGCGGTGCCCACCCCGCTTGATGACCGCAAAAAAGTGGCCGATATGTCCTATGTCGACGATGCGTTACAGAGCATCCTGCCGTATTTGCGGCCCGGAAACCTGGTCATCCTGGAGTCGACCGTGCCCCCGCTGACCTGCCGCGAGCGGCTGACCCCGGTCATCGAAGCGCAGACCGACCTGGTAGTGGGCGAGACGGTCTATCTGGCGCACTGCCCGGAGCGCATCCTGCCGGGCGACATATTCTACGAGATCGTACACAACGACCGCATCATCGGTGGGATCAACCGGGCCACCCAGGACAAGGCGGCTGCGGTCTATGCCAGCTTCGTCCAGGGCGACCTTTACAAGACCGACGACGTGACCGCCGAGCTGGTCAAGCTGATGGAGAACACCTACCGCGACGTGAACATCGCCCTGGCGAACGAGTTCAACGCGGTGGCAGGCTCGTTGGGCATCGACGGGCGTGAGGCGATCCAGCTTGCCAACAAACACCCGCGTGTCAACATCTTGATGCCCGGCATCGGCGTCGGCGGGCACTGCATCCCCATCGATCCCTGGTTCATCAAAGAGGTCGATCCTTCCAACTCGCGCCTGATCTTCACCTCGCGTCTGATCAACGACGAGATGCCTGCCCGCATCGCGGCCCGCATTCGCCAGGCCGTGCGCGAGGTGGAAAGCCCACGTATTGTGGCCGTAGGCGCGGCCTACAAGGCGAACACCGAGGACCTGCGAGAAAGCCCGGCGTTAGAGATCGTCGATGTCTTGCGTCAGGATGGCTACCAGGTGGCTCACTATGATCCGCTGGTGGACAGCATGGGTTACGACTCACTTGTCGAGGCCTGCCGGGACGCCGACCTGCTGGCAGTCCTGGTCCCACATGATATGGTGAACGAAGAATTAGACCGGGACCGGCAGGCGATTGCACGGGCGATGCGCACGCCCCTCATCCAGCGCTTCCAATAAGTTGGCTTATGCTCGCCCTGCCGCTCATCCTGTCAGGCTATCTGGCGCTCTGGCCCCTGGCCGACCGGCTGCTGCGTCGCGAGTCAGATGACTCCTCTCCCCTCCTGGTTGGCCTGACCACGATCTCCTTGAGTCTGGGCTGGCTGTCGCTGGGGATGTTCTGGCTGGGGATGCTGCCGGGGCGCTGGCTGGTTGGCCCCGCCGTGTTGGGGATCGTCGCCCTGGGCTGGGCGGTGGGGCTGGTCCTGAACTGGAAGTGGGTCGCCCCTCGCCGCTGGTGGGCCTATTGGCGTGAGAGGTGGGCGCGACTGTGGCGTTTCGACCTGGAAAGCCTGCTGGCCTGGACGATCCTTGGCTCGCTGCTCGTGATCGCCATCCACGCGCTGTACTATCCTTTCCTGGGTGACGATACGCTCTCGCGCTACGGGCTGCAGGCCCAGTTGATCTACCGCGCCGGGCACATTCCCCCTGCCGTGAGTGGCTATCCCCCGCTTGCACCCCTGACCTTTGTCGCCACCTGGCTGGCCGCCGGTCAGGCAAACGAGCACCTGGCGAAGATTCTGCCGGTGGTCATGGCTGCCGCCACCCTGGGCGCGACTTACCTGCTGGGCCGCCGCCTTTCGGGCCGCCGGGCCGGGTTGATCGCGGCGGCGCTGGTCGCCGTGACGCCGCTGTTCGTCCGCAACGCGACGCTGGCCTACACCGACATCCCCACCACCTTTCCCCTGACGCTGGCCGTGTTATACGTCCTGCGCTGGTGGGACTCCGGGCGGGCGCGCGACGCCGCCCTGGCCGGAGTGTTGATCGGGATTGCCCTGTTTA
>Ga0315536_1001215_pt1 | contig 13053 bp, 16 predicted proteins | sample SalMarSW160230MG_FD_203093 | JGI IMG/M metagenome (GOLD analysis project Ga0315536, IMG submission 203093) | Salt marsh sediment microbial communities from the Plum Island Ecosystem LTER, Massachusetts, United States - Salt Marsh Sediment SW1602-30 ... | reverse complement strand
CAGGACTACCCCGATAAGGTCAGCCCCGGCTTCTATTGCCGCCCGGGCATAAAAAACCTCGGTAATGCCGCAGATCTTAACCTTGGTCACAATAACTCCTTTATCTTGGCCGCCACGTCATTGGCGGTAACCAGCGCCTCGCCAACAAGTATGGCGTTAACTCTCCATTCCTTCAGCTTCTGGACCTCATCCCGCCCTTTTATGCCGCTTTCGCTGACCACTATTCGACCCCGGGGGATGGGGGGGCGAAGCTGCCTGGTGACATTTATGTCCACCGTCATAGTATCAAGGTCACGATTATTAATACCGATTATCTTGATATTGAGTGCCAGCGCCCTTTCGAGCTCATTCTGGTTGTGCACTTCAACCAGGCACTGCATTCCCAGAGCGTGGCTCAACGAGAGCAGTTCCTCGAGCTCGGTATCATCTAATATGGCCACAATCAGCAGTACGGCGTCGGCTCCCCAGGCACACGATTCAAATATCTGATAGGGCTCCAGTATAAAATCCTTCCTTAGTAGCGGGATATCGGGCAAGGTGCGCTTAATAGATTCGAGGTCTTCCCGGCTCCCCCCAAAATACCGCGACTCGGTAAGCACCGATATTGCCGCCGCCCCGCATTGGGCATAGGTGCTGGCGAGCTTGACCGGGTCGAGGTCAGCCCGTATCACTCCCCGGGAAGGCGATGCCCGCTTGACCTCGGCAATTAAACGAAGGCTATCACCGCTGAGAGCCGCCGCCAGGTCCAGGGGCACCGGTCTTTCCATAATGGCTGACCTGAGCTCAGGCAGAGGGACAGTTTCCTGCCTCTGTTTCAGCTCGTCTCGCTTTTCGGCAACAATCTTATCTAGAAACATAGCTCTTAACCGTAACTCTGGCTCAGTGTAATTAGTTTCTCCAGTTTGTCCAGTGCCCGTCCGCTGTCTATTGTCTCCTGGGCTATCCCGGCGCCTTCCTTCAAGGCGGGCAGCCCGGAGCGATTTTTGGTACGGTGACTAACCGCTATGCCGGCGGCGGCGTTCATCACCACGGCGTCCCTTCTCGGCCCCTTCTTTCCCTCCAGCACCGCGCGCAGTATGGCGGCATTCTCCCGGGGTGTACCTCCCACCAGTGTCTCTACTCCGGCCGCTACCAGCCCGAAGTCTTGGGGTGATACCTGGTAATCAGTTATCCTGCCGTCCCGTAGTTCCCACACCCGGGACTTGCCGGCTACCGAGATTTCATCCATTCCACTTAGACTATGGACTACTATGGCGTGCTTTGAGCTCAGGCGCTTGAGCACCTGAATCATCTTTTCGCCGAGTTCTTCACTGGGCACACCCAGAACCTGGGAATCAGCCAGCGCCGGGTTGGTCAGCGGGCCGAGGATGTTGAATATGGTGCGTATACCAATCTCGCGGCGGGGGACAGCGGCGAACTTCATTGCCGGGTGGAAGAGGGGAGCGAACATGAAGCCGATGCCTACCTTTTCCAGGCAGTCCTTTACTTGGCCGGCATCGAGTTCAATTTTCATGCCCAGTGCCTCCAGGACATCGGCACTGCCGCACTGACTGGTCATGGCGCGGTTGTTGTGTTTGGCTACTTTTATCCCGGCACCAGCGGCGACAAAAGCGGCGGCGGTTGATATGTTAAAACTCCGCGAGTTATCACCCCCGGTGCCGACAATATCAATCACCGGCCCGGTGGTCTTTACCCGGACTGACTTGGCCCGCATGACGCTGGCCAGCCCGGCAATCTCGTCGGCGGTTTCACCTTTGATTCTCAGGGCGGTGACAAAGGCACCGAACTGGGCGGGCGTTACCTGCCCCGTGGTCATCTCCTCCATTACCTCGGTGGCCTGCTCCATGGTAAGAGACTGCCCCGCAACCAGTAGGCTGATGGCTTCCTTAATCATGCCGAGCCACCTCCTTGGTTAAGAAATTGCTTAATACATCCTTCCCGGCGTGGGTCATGAAAGATTCCGGGTGGAACTGCACGCCTTCCACCGGGTATTGGCGGTGGCGAAGCCCCATGATGGTGTTATCTTCGGTCCAGGCGGTTACCTCCAGGCAGTCGGGGAGCTCTTCCCGGACTACGACCAGGGAGTGATAGCGGATGGCGGGGAAGGGGTTGGGGAGCCGGTGAAAAACACCGGTATTATTATGGTAGACCGGCGAAGACTTGCCGTGCATAATCGCCCGGGCGGGGCCAAAGGCGCCTCCGTAGCTATAGCCGATGCACTGGTGCCCCAGGCAGACGCCGAGTATGGGCAACTTATCCCCGAAGCGGCCGATAACATCGTTGGATATGCCGGCGTTTAAGGGGGTGGAGGGGCCGGGTGAGATTACGATGCGCTCCGGTTTCATCCCTTCAATCTCGTTCAGGGTTATCCTGTCGTTGCGGACTACTCGCACCTCTTCCCCCAGCTCGCTTAAGTACTGGAACAGATTATAGGTGAAGCTATCGTAGTTATCTATCAGTAACAGCATGGGTTATCTCCGTAGCCTCGGCCTGCTCAATAGCTTTTAGTAAAGCGCGGGCTTTGTTTAAGGTTTCCTCGTATTCCCGCGCCGGCACGCTGTCATAGACAATGCCGGCGCCAGCCTGGACGTGGGCGGTGCCGTTGGCCATGACGATAGTCCTTATGGTTATGGCGGTGTCCATGCCGCCGGAGAAGCTGAAGTAGCCCACGCAGCCGGCGTAGGGGCCTCTCTTGTCTGGCTCAAGCTCGGCGATAGCCTCTATGGCGCGGATTTTGGGCGCCCCGGAGACGGTGCCGGCGGGAAAGCAGGCGCGCAGGGCGTCAAAGGGGGTGAGTTCGGGGCGCAGCTTGCCTTCCACATTGGTGACCAGATGCATGACGTGGGAGTAGCGTTCCACATCCATAAGCTCGCTGACCTTAACCGTCCCCGGCAGGCTCACACGCCCGATGTCGTTGCGCCCCAGGTCTACCAGCATTATGTGCTCGGCTCGTTCCTTTTCGTCGTTACGGAGCTCTTTTTCCAGCCGTGCATCCTCGATGGGTGTCTTCCCCCTCGGCCTTGTCCCCGCCAGGGGGCGGGTGGTAGCCGTGCCGTTTACCGCTTTTACCAGGATTTCAGGGGAGGAGCCGATGAGATGGAAGTCCTTTAAATCCAGGAAGAACATATAGGGTGATGGGTTGATGCCCCGCAGGGCTCGGTAGATATTAAAGGGATGGGCGTTGGTGCGCCGGCTCAGTCGCTGGGAAAGCACAATCTGGATGGCTTCGCCCTCGGTTATATATTGCCTTGCCTTCTCGACATTGGCTTCAAACTCTTCTCTAGTGAGGTTGGAAGAGATTACGGCAGGTTGTGCCGGTGTGTCTGCTATCAGGTGCCGGGGGTTTTTTATGGGTTGGACGAGTCTTTTTACTAATTCCTCTATCTTTTCTATTGCTGCCTGGTAGGCGCTGTCTGCATCACCATCGGGGCGGGCGTGGCTGATGATTTTAATCTGGTGAGTAGCGTGGTCGAAGATGAGGAGGGTATCAACGAACATGAACACCGATTCGGGCAGGGCCAGGGGGTCAGAGTCTGGCGAAGGGAGCTCTTCTAAGCGCCGCACCGTTTCGTAGGCAAGGTAGCCGACGGCACCGCCGCAAAAATCGGGCAAGCCGCTTACCGGTATCAGTTGGCGCTTGTTCATTTCCTCGGCGATGAGATGCAGGGGGTCGGTTTTATCTCCCTCTCTGGTGCTGAGTACCCGGTAGGGCTCGGTGCCGATAAAGCTGTAGCGAGCCGCCTGTTTGCCGCCTTCCACGCTCTCCAGAAGGAAGGAATAACCGCCGCGTTTCACCTTCAAGAAGGCGGGAACCGGTGTATCCGAACCCGCCGCAACCTCGCGGTAGATGGGCACCAGATTTCCTCTCTTTCCCAGTGCTTTAAATTCTTCCAGTGTTGGATGGTACACAGTAAACTTAACTCCTTTTCCCCAAAAAAATAACCTCTCACCCCTATAGGGGCGAAAGGTTAATCCTTCGCGGTGCCACCCTAATTGATTACCAAAATGGCAACCATCTCTTTTCGGGTACAGCCTTAATATCTAAAGCGATACTCTGGGCTCTGCTAACGGTGCCCCTCCGTCAAAGCCTACTTGGGAATCCCTTTCGGTTTGCGGCTCCCGAGTCCATTCAACCCCAGCGCTGGCGCCGGCTTACACCTTACCCGGCTCTCTTTAGCCCCGCTTGGAGCCTACTAGTCTCATTCTCAGCCTTTATTCGATATTCAGTTTGGAGTTAGTATACATAATTACTCATTTGTTGTCAAGTAGGCAGGTTTCTGCTGTTGGAGCAGTGGTGGACAGCGGGTAAAACATGAGCCCAAACCCTATCACGCTTGACTTTTACCTCTTACGTTTTTATAATATTCCAGTTGACTTGCGTCAGAAATATTGCCCGAGTGGCGCAATGGAAGCGCAACCGACTTGTAATCGGTAGGTTAGTGGGTTCGAATCCCCTCTCGGGCTGGGATTTATTGGCGATGTGGGGAGGGGTGCCGGAGTGGTTAATCGGAGCAGACTGTAAATCTGCCGCCCAAAGGGCTACGTAGGTTCGAATCCTACCCCCTCCACCATGGCTTAAAAAATAGAAATGTGTTATCTTGGTCATAGTGCCCACATAGCTCAGCAGGTAGAGCACGTTCTTGGTAAGAACGGGGTCACCAGTTCGAATCTGGTTGTGGGCTTAAATAAAGGGGGTTAAAAATGGCAAAGAAGAAATTTGAGCGGACCAAGCCCCATTGCAATGTGGGCACTATCGGTCATGTCGACCATGGCAAGACAACCTTGACCGCGGCGATTACCCTGGTGTTATCCAAGGTAGGATTCGCTAGTTACCGTGAGTTTGCCTCTATTGATAATGCGCCTGAGGAGAAAGCACGGGGACTGACTATCGCCATTGCCCATATTGAGTATGAGACTGAGAAACGTCATTACGCTCATATCGATTGCCCAGGGCATGCCGATTATATCAAGAACATGATAACCGGTGCTGCCCAGATGGACGGTGCCATACTGGTGGTGGCGGCTGACGATGGCGTGATGCCCCAGACCCGGGAGCATCTCTTGCTGGCGCATCAGGTGGAGGTGCCGTATATAGTGGTCGCTCTGAATAAAATAGACCTGGTTGATGACCCGGAGCTTTTAGAGGTGACCGAAATGGAGCTCAGGGAGGAATTACTGCCTAAATACGGCTTCCCAGGCAGCGAGATTCCCATAATTAGAATAAGCGCCCTTAAGGTTCTGGAGTGCGGCTGTGGCAAGCGAGAGTGTGAGTGGTGTGGTGCTGTCTGGAAGTTGATGGATGCCGTTGATAGCTATATTCCGACCCCGGTGCGGCCTAAAGACAAACCCTTCTTGATGCCGGTGGAGGATGTCTTTAGTATCAAGGGGCGGGGTACCGTGCCCACGGGCAGGGTTGAGAGAGGAGTGATTAAAGCCGGGGATGAGATTGAGATAGTCGGCCTGCATCACGAGCCCCACAAGACGGTGGCTACCAGCCTGGAGATGTTCCACAAGATCCTGGATTATGCTGAGCCGGGAGATGCTGTCGGCATTCTGCTGCGGGGTATAGATCGGGAGGAGATAGAGCGGGGTCAGGTTTTAGCCGCCCCCGGCAGCATTAAGCCACATACCTACGCTGAGGCTCGGGTATATGTTTTGAGCAAGGAGGAGGGAGGCAGGCACACCCCCTTCTTTAATGGTTATAAACCCCAGTTTTATATCAGGACTACTGACGTTACCGGGACTATCGAGCTGCCGGAAGGGGTGGAAATGGTCATGCCCGGCGATAATATTGACATGAAGATAAAACTTATCTATCCGGTAGCCATGGAGCAAGGTCTGCGTTTTGCAATCAGGGAAGGGGGTAGAACGGTAGGTGCCGGTACCATTAACCGCATCATCGAGTAAAAATGGCGAGAAAGGCTGAAGCCAGGAATATTATCTATCTTGCCTGCACCGAGTGCAGGGAGAGAACATATACTACCAGTAAGAACAGACGCAACGATTCCCAGCGGTTAGAACTGAAGAAGTATTGTCCCCGTTGTCGCACTCATACCCTCCATAAGGAGACAAAGTAGTGGCCGGCAACTAAAGAGGTATGTGAGGCTCTTTCATGACGCATCGTGCTACTTCCAAGCGTTCTAGGTTTAGTTTTATTGGTGAAACCATAGCCGAGTTAAAAAAGGTAGTCTGGCTCACCAGACGAGAGGCGACTTATTTGACCTTTATGGTGCTAATTGTGGCTGTTATAGTGGCTATACTTCTGGGAGCCTTTGATTTTGGTTTTACCAACCTGGTCGACAAATTCTTTCTGGGCGGATAGAAGCTTATCGCCTGGCTTTTTTAAAGAATCCTGGTCTTAAATGAGGTTATCGGTGGAAGGGAATCAGAAAAGTTGGTTTGTAGTTCATACCTACTCCGGGTATGAAGAACGCGTTAAGAAGAATCTGGAGCAGCGCATCAAGTACATGGACAGCGGGGGGGAGATCTCCGAGGTAATCATACCTACTGAGGTGGAGATTGAGGTTAAGAATGGGCAGCGGCGCAACGTGGATAAGAAGATACTGCCCGGTTATATTTTGGTTCAGATGGAGCTGAGCGATCAGAGTTGGAATATAGTGCGTAATACCCCTGGTGTCACCGGTTTCGTTGGTAGCGGTAATAAGCCAACTCCTCTTGAGGAGGGGGAAGTTAATCAAATTCTGAAACAGATGGAAGCGGAAGCACCCCGGGTGAGGGTCGGTTTCCGCAAGGGGCAGAGCGTGCGGGTGACCAGCGGCCCCTTTATTGATTTTGTCGGGGTGGTGGATGAAATCAGCGTGGATAAAGGCAAGGTCAAGGTGCTTCTTTCCCTTTTTGGGCGGGAGACGCCGGTAGAGCTTGATTTTTTGCAGGTGGAGAAGCTTTAGGGAGGCAAAGTGGCCAAAAAGGTTAAGGCAATAATTAAACTACAGATTCCGGCGGGGAAGGCTAACCCAGCGCCGCCAGTAGGCCCTGCCTTGGGACAGCACGGGCTTAACATTATGGCTTTCTGCAAGGAGTACAACGAGCGTACTGCCAGCCAGGAAGGCTCTATTGTTCCGGTGGAAATAACCGTATTTGAGGATCGCTCTTTTACTTTTATTACCAAAACGCCGCCGGCTACCGATTTGCTTAAAAAAGTATTGGGTATAGAAAAGGGCTCCACCGGTACCGGGCATGAACAGGTGGGTAAGATAACTCGAGCCCAACTTAGAGAGATAGCTCAGCTTAAGGCTAAGGATTTGAATGCCGGCAGTATCGAAGGGGCAGAGCGAATCATAGAAGGCACCGCCCGAAGTATGGGTATTGAGGTGGAATAACGTTGGCTAAACACGGTAAGAAATATAACGAAGCGGTAGGTCTGGTAGACAGGAACAAGCTTTATCCCCCTCAGGAGGCTATTGAGCTGGCCAAGAAGGCGGCTTATTCCAAATTTGATGAGACGGTTGAGCTTCACCTGCGGATGGGTGTTGACCCCCGTGACGCTACCCAGCAGGTGCGCGGTGTAGCTCTATTACCTCATGGTTTGGGCAAGAAGGTGCGGGTTCTGGTTTTTGCTCAAGGTGAAGCGGCCAGAGACGCTGAGTCTGCCGGAGCCGACTTCGTTGGCGGTGATGATTTGATTAAGAAGATTGAGGGGGGATGGCTGGATTTTGATGTCACTATCGCTACCCCGGATGTGATGGGTAAGGTAGGTCGGCTGGGAAAAATCTTGGGGAGGAAGGGACTGATGCCCAACCCCAAGTCGGGGACGGTGGTAGCTGCTGCAGACATACCCCGGGCAATCAACGAAGCCCGACAGGGGCGGGTGGAGTTTAAGCTGGACAGGACAGCTATCATTCATGTCTCGCTGGGTAAGGTCAGTTTTGAGGCTGATAAGTTGATGGAAAACCTTACCGCTGTGATTGAAGCCATATCGCGGGCTAAACCCGCTGGTGCCAAAGGCCAGTATATCAAGACTGCCTCTTTAACCACCACCATGGGGCCTGGCGTTAAGCTGGACCTGAAACCAACCTTATCCTTAACGGCTAGTTGATAATCAGATAATCTAAAATAATCTAGATTGAAGGGGATGTCTAATGGAAGATGTTGCTGTTATCGGTGTTGGCCAGAGCGCTTTTACTCGCAGCTGCGGTGAATCTATCAGAGAGTTAAGTTTTGAAGCCTATAAGGAGGCTCTGGAGGGGCTGGATATCACCGGTAATGATATAGATGCCTCTATTATTTGTTCAGCGCCGGAGTATGATAAACAGCGCTCACCTTCGGGCTTAATATCGGAGTATCTGGAGCTAACCCCAAAGCCGACTTTCTATGTCGAAACGGTGTGTTCCTCCAGCAGTACGGGCTTAAGAGTGGCTTGGTCGCTGATAAAGGCGGGGCTGCACAAGGTGGTGGCGGTAATCGGTTTTCAGAAGATGTCTGAGCTTTCTTCCCGTGATGCTGCCGAGAGGATGGGCCGGGGTGGGGATATAATCTGGGAGTCACCGTTTGGGATAACCATGCCCGCCGGCTATGCCATGTACGCCCGGGCTCATATGGCCAAGTACGGAACCACCGAAGAACAGCTGGCCAAGGTGCGGGTAAAGAACTCTCACTACGGGGCTACCAATCCCAAGGCTAATTATCGCAAGGAACTGAGCCTGGAGGCTATTTTGAACTCGGAGATGATAACCAGCCCGCTGAAAAAGTTTGATTGCTGCGCCAATGCCGATGGCTCTTCCTGCATCATCCTGGCCAGAGGCGATGTCGCCAAGAGAGTAACTAAGGTTCCCATCTGGATTGCCGGTCTGGGGGCGGCTACTGATACCATGACCATGGCCGGAAGAGAATCGCTCACCGGACTGCGGTGTGCTCAGGAGGCTGCCCGGCAGGCTTATAAGATGGCTGGTATTAAACCTCAGGATATTGATGTGGCTGAGGTTCACGATTGTTTTACCGTCTCCGAGATTCTGGCTTATGAAGACTTGGGCTTTGCCAAGCCCGGTGAGGGGGCGGGATTGATTGAGGATAAAGAGACCTATGTTGATGGCAAGATACCGGTAAATGTTGACGGCGGCTTGTTATCCAAGGGACATCCGATAGGCGCTACCGGAGGCTCACAGATCAGGACTATTGTCCGCCAGCTCCGGGGGGAGGCTACTGAGGCTCAGGTGAAGGGAGCGGAGATAGGTCTGGTGCATAATATCGGTGGCGTTGGGCAATACGGTAATGTAACCATTTTGAGGAGGTAGCTCGATGGGCTTTGAGAATTTTGGCACAGTTAGCTTTACTGCCGAAGCCAAAGTGGCTGATTTCATAACCCAGTTGGAGGCAGGTAAAGTAATGGCGACCAGATGCCGAAAGTGCGGGGGTAGCTACTTCCCGCCCAAGGCGGATTGCCCAAGGTGCCTGTCCAGTGATGTAGAGTGGTTTGAGGTTAAGAGCAAGGGTAAGCTCGCCAGCTATACCGTGGTGAATTACGGTCCCAGCGGTTTCGAGAACGACGCTCCTTATATTCTGGCTCTGGCCAGGTTTGACGAGGGTATCCAGATTCTGGCCCGCTTGAGCCGGGATATTAGTGAGAAGGATATAAAGATTGGCATGAGTTTGATGGTTCATCCGGCAAAACTGCCTGATGACCGGATTGCCTATGAATTTGTAAAGGGTTAGGCCATATTTAAGGAGGTTTTGGATGGCAGATAGAAATGTTTGTATCATCGGCGCTGGTATGGATAAGTGGGGGGTGAGAGAGGCCAGCTTGGTTGATTTAGTTCAAGAAGCGGCGCAGGCTTGTTTCGACGACGTGCCGGCGCTGAAGAAAGAGGACATAGATGGCCTCTTGTTTGCCTCTTCCTACTGCGGGCGGAGTTCTTTTCAGGTTAACGCGGCTCCGGTCATCGCCGAGCGCATTGGCATTAAACCAACCAGTATCTGCACTAGGGTGGATACCTTATGTGCCGGTGGTAGCGCCGGCATTATCATGGCGACGGGACTGATAAGGTCTGGAATGGCCGATGTGGTCATGGTTACCGGCGGTGAGAAGCTTTATACGCCTCAAAGGTGGGAGACCTATTACAGCGAGATGGCTTCCATAGATCACGACTGGGACGGCGCTCAGGGAATGGGCCTGCCGCCCCCCTTCTTTAGCATGACTGCCCAGGAGCATATGGAGCGCTACGGGACGACCAAAGAACAGCTTTCGGCGGTCTCGGTGAAGAACCGCCGTAACGGTGCCAACAACCCCAATGCGCAGTTCCAGAAAGCGGTTACCATAGAAGAGGTGATAAATGCCAGGGCGGTGGTGCCGCCCCTCGGTCTCTTTGACTGCACGCCTATCACCGACGGCTGTGCCGCCGCGATACTGACCCATGAAGATAAAGCCAGGGAGCTCAGCGACAAGCCGTTGGTTTATGTCAGGGGGACGGCCCAGGCATCGCTTCACAGCATGTCAATGAACTGGCCTGGCGAGCATCTGGGTGACTGGGTCCACCTGAGAACAGCCGCTAAGAAGGCCTTCGAGAGGGCGCGGGTCAGTCCTGAAGATATCGACGTTGCCCAGACCCACGATTGCTTCACTATCTCGGAGATTATTGAGATGGAAGACCTGGGGTTCTGCAAGAAGGGGGAGGGGGGACCGTTCGTCGAGTCGGGACAGAGTGATTTCGGCGGTAAGCTTGCCGTAAACACTGATGGCGGGCTGCTCTCCTGCGGCCATCCCTTCGGCGCCACCGGCATCCGCCAGGCGATGGAAATTCTATTCCAGTTGCAGGGTAGGGCGATAAATCAGGTAAAGGACGCCAAGATAGGGTTGACCCATAACCTGAGCGGCCTTAACGTTGAGCATACCATACTCATCTACGGTAGAGAGCCTTAAGAGAGTATTAACGCTAGATTATAAGGGGGTAAGTTTATGCCAGTACCAGGAGTACCGATTTTAGAAGGTTTATATCCGTCGACTCTGGATATGTATCCTTTTGAGGCTAAAGAGTTTAACCGTGTTCACCAGTTTTACGAGAACCTGAGGGAGAACCGCTTTACCACCACCAAGTGCACCAAATGCGGCACTGTGTCTTTCCCGCCGCGGGTAGTATGCCCGAAGTGCAACTCCGATGCGCTGGAGTGGGTTGACTTGCCCACCCAGGGCAAGGTGCTAAGTTTTACCGAAGAGGTGGCCGGTGTGCCCCTCGGCTTTACTTCGCCCCTGATTCACGCCCGTATTGAACTGGAGGACGGGCGCAAGCTTATTTGCCGTATCGCTAATTGCAAGGAGGGGGAGCTTAAGGTGGGTGCCGCCGTCCGGTTGTTTACCTATGAGGTACCGCCGATGATAGTAGAGAAGAGGGGTGTCATGGAAGAGTCACCCAGGATGTTTTTTGCTTTTGAGCCAGTAAAGTAGTAAAATAGTTAAAATAATAAAATTAAATATTCCGGTGACAGCGGGTGCCGTTAAGGCTTAATAAACTGCCTGCCGAGGAGACAAAGGGCTTGAATTATAGGTCCTTGTGCGGCAGGCGCAGGGGCCTGCTTTTTTAGGCGAATGTTTGGTAGCGTTAATTGGGGGTAAAGGGATATGTCCAGGGAAAAGAAGACAGAGATTATCGATAGCCTGCAGGGGCTATTTTCTCGGTGCAGCGTTGCTATTCTGACCGATTACCGGGGTCAATCAGCTAATGAGATGACCCAGTTGCGGCGCCGGCTGAGGGAGGTGGGGATTGAGTATAAGGTAGTGAAGAATACGCTGGCCCGGTTTGCCGCCCAGAGGTCGGGCAGGGAGGAACTGTTCGGTTTCCTTGATGGTCCGGTGGCGATTGCTTTTGGCTATGGCGATATAACTGAGCCAGCTAAAGCTTTAGTCACCTACATGGAAGACTCAAAAGCCAGCATGAGTATCAAGGGAGGCTTTTTACCTGACAGGCTGCTTACCAAGGATGAGGTAACCACTCTTTCTGTCTTACCACCGAAAGAGGTGTTATTAGCCATGGTTGTGGGTGGGGTGCAAGGCCCCATCTCGGCTCTGGCGAGCCAGCTTGCTTCCCCAATGATGGGGGTTATAGCTGGGCTACAAGCGAGAATTCAACAATTGGAGGGAGAATAAGATGCCACAAGAGGAAGCTAAGGGCAAAAAGACAGCCAAGAAGCCCGCCGCCAAGGCTGAGGTTAAGGAACCGGTAGTTGAGGCTGAAGTAAAGGAAGCCGAGGCTAAGGCTAAAGAACCTGAAGCTAAAGAGCCCGAGGCCAAGGCCCAAGCCAAGGAACCCAAAGCTAAGGCTGAGGTCAAGAGTTCGGCAGTCGTTGAGGAGATAATGGCCAGCATCAAGAAGATGAATGTGCTTGAGCTATCAGAACTGGTCAAGGCGCTACAGACTGAGTTCGGCGTTAGCGCTCCGGTGGCGGTAGCGGCCCCGGCGGCGGCACCGGTTGGAGCAGCAGCTCCGGCGGCGGCTGAAGAGAAAACGGAGTTCAGCGTTATTCTCAAAGAAATCGGGGCTAATAAAATCAGCGTTATCAGGGCAGTGAGAGAAGTGACTACCCTGGGGCTGAAAGAGGCGAAGGACTTCGTGGAGAGTGCCCCTCAGACGGTAAAAGAGGGGATTAATCAAGAAGAGGCGACTACCATAAAGCAGAAACTCGAAGCTGCTGGAGCTACTGTAGAGGTTAAATAAAGCTAAGGGGTTTAAGTCATGCCTCTGAGCGATCATTTTATACTAATGTGCGTAGGTGGCATTTTCGTCATCCTGGGCATAATCCTGATTTTCTGGGGTAAGGGTGAAGAGAAGGGATATTACAGTTCTCTTGCCGGTCGTCCTGATGCCAGGGAGTTTCTGGAACACTGGCCGCAGCGACCCAGGATTGGGGCGGGGCAGATAGGCGGCTGGATATCCCTGTCGGTTGGCCTGGTTCTGGTGGTGGTGGGTGGTGTTCTGTGGTTCTTGGGTTGAAAGCAGCAGGGATATTTACCCCGGCGGCGGAATATACCCCCACTGTTTAGCTTCGCACCCCGGAAGGCGGCCTTCTGTCTTACCAGTTGGAGTAACGCCGGGATTCCTGTCTGCC
>Ga0315536_1001209_pt1 | contig 13114 bp, 10 predicted proteins | sample SalMarSW160230MG_FD_203093 | JGI IMG/M metagenome (GOLD analysis project Ga0315536, IMG submission 203093) | Salt marsh sediment microbial communities from the Plum Island Ecosystem LTER, Massachusetts, United States - Salt Marsh Sediment SW1602-30 ... | reverse complement strand
CGACGACTCGATCGCCGGGGGTCACGCCGCGGCGAGCAAGCGCCGCGGCCCGGCGCCGAACCAGCAGCGGCAGTTCGGCGTAGGACACGCTGCGCGCGGCGTCGCGCAGCGCTGTGCCGGGCCGGTTCGGGGACTCGAGCAGACCCAGCACGTCGGGTACCGGTGATACCGGACCCACGCGATGCCCCGAATGTGAACACATGCCACCATCACACGGGCTGCGGCCGCCCAGCGCTAGAGCGCGCGCGCAAAGCATGTTCTCAACCCTGGCTGCGATGACCCGTCGCGGCGATCGGCGAGGGAGGCACGCAACAGCGAAAGACCCGCCGTGGCCAGCGTTACAGTGTGACCTGAAACTGAGCAATAGGGAGATCTTTGCGATGACCACGGCCGGTCACGAGAGACGATCCGGATCCTGTCCCGCGGAAGGAGGCCCGGCAGGTCAACTCCCGGCCGACAGCGCGCGGCGTTGCGCCGAAAAGCCTGACGACGAACGCGAGCGACTGCTCACCGCGGCAATGCAGGTACTGGAACGCAGTGGCTGGTGGGGCTTCAAGGTTGAGAGTGTCCTCAGGCAGGCGAATCTGTCGACCCGCAGTTTCTACCGACACTTCGAGAAGAAGACCGACCTACTGCTGGCACTGCTGGAGGTCGAGCTCACCCGCGCTGCGGTTGCGCTTCGAAAACGCACCGCTGCAAGCGATCGCCCGCCGAACAAGGTCCGCGCCTACATCGCCGGCACCATCGACATGGCATACCGCGAAGACCTGGTCAAGCCGTCGTCCCTATTCGCCTCCCACTGGCGTGAGCTGTTGCCGGAGTACCCCGAGGCGATAAATCGTTGCACCGAGGACCTCATCGCCCCGTTGGCCGAGGCCATCGAAGCGGGCGTTGCCAGCGGCGACTTCACCTCCGCGGATTCCCTCGCCGATGCCCGGGCAATCTTCTATCTGGTTGCGGGCGTCACCGCGGACCAGGCGACTCTGGGCGGTGCCACACCCCGCGCGGAGATCGAACACATGGTGCTGCCATTCATCGGTCGCGCCATCGGACTGCGCTAGGCCGTTTCGACCACAAGCGTGCGGAGGTTGACGCGGGCCCCGCGGGTGAAATCTCCGTTCTCACCGCGCGATGCCTATTCCGGCGCGGAATCCAGCCATGCTTGGTGGCGACGGGCGTTGCGGGCGAAAGGGTGCCGATGGTGAGTCGACAGGGCCGGGTGGCGGGGAAGGTCGTGCTGATCACCGGAGCCGGTGTGGGACAAGGTCGCTCCCATGCTCAGCTGTTGGCCGAGGAGGGCGCCGACATCGTCGCGATCGATGTGTGCGCCCAGACCAGCGACCGGGTCCGGTATCCGGCGGCGACACGCGACGATCTGGAACACACCCGGGAGCTGGTCGAGAAAGCGGGGGGTCGCTGCCTGACGATCCGGGCCGATGTCCGCGATGCGGCCGCCATGGAAGCCGCCGCAGGTCAAGCGGTGCGACAGTTCGGCCGACTTGATGCGGTCATTGCAAACGCCGGTGTCATCACCTTTCATCCCGAGGGTTCGCTGGGCATTACCCCGGAGGTCTTCGACCTCGTCGTCGACACCAACCTCAAGGGCGTGTTCAACACGATCCGGGCCGCCGCGCCGCACCTCATCGCCGCGGGCGGCGGATCAATGGTGTTGACCAGTTCGGTGGCCGGCATCAAAGGCCAGGTGCCGTACGCCCACTATGTGGCCAGCAAGCACGGCGTCGTCGGGCTGATGAAGGCATTCGCCAACGAACTTGGCCCCCAACGGATCCGGGTCAACACGATCCACCCCACCGGTGTCAACAGCGCGATGGGCTCCGACCCGAGCGTTCCCGAAGTCGCCGTCGCGCAGCCCTTGTTCGCGCCCGGCGCGGCAAACGTTCTCCCCGACCTCGACACCCCGGCAGACGACGAGTACGTGCCGATCGGCGTCATCGAGCCCGAGGAGGTGTCAAAGACCGTGTTGTTCTTGATTTCCGACGACTCGCGGTACATCACCGGCGTTCAATTGCCGGTGGACGCAGGCAGCACCAACAAGCCCTGAGTGGTGGTGCGGTCCCGCACCAGAGAGGACTATCAGCGGTGGAACGGGAGTCTCTCGAGCGGTTCCGCACCCGTGTGCGCGGCTGGTGTGAGGAAAACGTTCCCAAGGGCTGGCGCGAAACCCAGGCCGGCGCCGACGACCAAGCGGTGGTCGCCTTCCAACGCCAGTGGCGCGCGACCCTGCAGTCGGGTGGTTTCCTGGCGCCGCACTGGCCCGAAAATCTGGGCGGCTGCGACATGCCGCTGGTCGAGCAGGCGATTTTGGCCGAGGAGCTGGCCCGCGCCGACGCCCCGCGCCTGAGCCTGTACCAGGTTGCGATCTACAACGCCGCTCCGGCAATTCTGCACTTCGGCACCGATGAGCAGAAGAACCGCTTTCTTCCCGGAATCCAGCACGGCGAAGTGTGGTGCCAGGGATTCTCCGAGCCCGGTGCCGGTTCGGACCTGGCATCGTTGTCGACACGAGCCGACCGCCGTGGCGACGCATACGTGCTCAACGGCCAGAAAATTTGGACCAGCTGGGCCATGCACGCCGACTGGTGCTTCATCCTCGTGCGAACCGACCGCAACGCTCCCAAGCGTCGCGGGATCAGCTATCTGCTGATGGATATGCGCAGCCCGGGCATCACCGTGCGACCTATCAAACAGGCCACCGGCGCCGCGGAGTTCTGCGAACTGTTCCTCAACGACGTCGAAGTCCCGATGGCCAATCGACTCGGCCCGGAGAATGAGGGCTGGCAGGTGGCCCAGACGACGCTCGCCTCCGAGCGCGGCGTCAGCATCCTCGAGCTCGCCGAGCGGCTGCACCGCAACGGGCTGGAGCACCTCATCGAAAGCGCCACGGGGTGGACGATGGAGGACGGCTCCCCCGTGTTGGCCGACCCGGCGGTCCGGGAGCGGCTGGCCGGCTTTCACGGTGAGGTACAAATTCTGCGGGCGATGTGTCAGCGCCTGATCGAGTCCATGGTGTCACGCGGAGGTGTGGGCACCGAGGCCTCGATCATCAAGCTGTACTACAGCGAGCTGCTGCAGCGCCTGATGGATTACGCAACACAACTGCGCGGACTGCCCGGCCAGCTCGAGTATCAGCTTCTACTGTCCGGCGGTTGGGAAACGGGCAATTGGCTGGGCGACTTCCTGAACTCTTTCTCGTGGACGATCGCCGGCGGCTCCAACGAGATTCAGCGCAACATCATCGGCGAGCAACACCTCGGATTGCCCCGCGAGCCGCGCGCGCCGGGCGAAAGCTAGGGAGACCACCGGTGGACGAACTCGACGACTTACGCGACATGGTGCGCAACCTGTTCGACGATCGAGCATCATCGGAACGGGTGCGCGCTGCGGTAGACACTCCGGGAGGTTACGACACCGGGCTCTGGCACACCGTCGCCGAGCTTGATCTCCTGGGTCTGCTGGTGCCCGAGGCCTTGGGCGGTGCGGGGGCCGGCCTTCCGGAAGTCGCCATCGTACTTCACGAACTGGGCCGTCGCACAGTACCTTTGCCGATCGTCTCCAGCGCGGTGCTGGCCCCGACCGCGCTGCTCGGCAGTGACAACTACGCGCTGGCCGCCGAGATGCTCCCCACCCTGACGACCGGCGAGCGCCGCGCCGCGGTGATCATCGGCGGCCCCGAAGGTCAGCTGAGCCCGGCATGTTGGGCGCTGCAATGGGTCGAACGGCACGGGCAGTATGTCCTTGACGGCATGGCCGGCTTCGTGCTCGATGCACCGGGCGCCGATGATCTCATCGTCGCCGCGCACGGCGAGGACGGGTTGCTTGTCGCCGCCGTCGACGCTCAGGAGGCAGCCGTCACCACCGCCGCCAGCACGGACCGGACCCGCAGGCTCGGCACGGTGAGCTTCGACGAGGTCGTTGTCCCCGCGGCGCGAGTGCTTGCCACCGCCGATGCCGCCGGCGTTCTGGTCGCCCGGGTGCAGTCGGTGGCCGCGTTCACGACGGCGTGCGACGCGGTGGGTGTGGCGGAACGGACCATGGAGCAGACCGCGGCGTATGCACAAGTGCGACAGCAGTTCGGCCGCCCAATCGGCTCGTTTCAGGCGGTCAAACACAAATGCGCCGATATGGCCGTTGCGGTCGAGTGCAGTCGGGCGGGCCTCTCTTTGGCCCTCGACGCGCTGCGACGACCGGGAGAGCGGGATGACGCTGCGGCAGTGGCGGCGGTCTCCACCGCGAAAGCGTATGCGTGCGATGCGGCGGTAGGGGTCTGCACCGACGCCGTGCAGGCACACGGGGGCATCGGCTTCACCTGGGAGCATGACGCGCACCTGTGGCTCAAGCGAGTCCTGCTCGACCGGGCGCTTTTCGGGTCGCCGTCCTGGCATCGCCGCCGCGTCGCCGATGCCGTCCTACCCGCCGAGACGGCCCTCGCCGTCAGCTAGAGTCGTGAGTCGTTAATTCACCGACACCGGAGGACGGCCGACTCGGCCTCCTATGCGGCCCGAGTGTGTTGGTTATGCACGGATTTCAAGGAATTTTGGTGCATATCACCCACAGTCGGCGGATGGATTAATGCCTCACGACGCTGGATCGTCATCGGCAGCTACCGCCACTGCCACTGCGGAGACCGACGCTCGAGAAATGCCCGACGCGCCTCGGCGGAGTCCTGCAGAGCCAGCAGCCGGTTGGTGTAGTCCTGCTCGATCCGGTAACCCTCGTGCACCGGAAGGTCTTCGGTGCGGTCCATGGCCTCCTTGGCCAGCCGCAACGCCAGGGGGCTTTTCGCTGCCAGCTCGGTGGCCACCCGCTGCACGGTCTCGTCGAGCTCGGCGTGGGGCACCAGGTAGGCGATTCCCCCGTATCCGGCCATCTCCTGTGCGTCGACAATCCGACCGGATAAGTACAGTTCGCGAGCGCGCATGGCACCGACCATTCGACGAAGGTGTGCGCTCGCGCCGAGCAGTCCGACGTTGATCTCTGTGGTTCCGAAACGCGCCCGCTCGCTGGCGATCACGATGTCGCTCAACGCCGCAAACGACAAACCGCCACCGATCGCCGGCCCGTCAACGGCCACCACGACGGGCACGGCGCAGTCGGCCACCGCCTCCAGCGCCCGACGCGCCAGCGCGCCGCGGTCCACTGCCTCGGCCGGACCGATATCCCGCTCGGCGTCGATCTCCTTGAGATCAGCTCCGGCGATGAAAGCCTTATCACCGCCGGTGCGGAACACCGCAACCGAAACCTTTTGTTCGGCCAGGGATTCGAATGCGACGGCGATTTCCTCGAGCGCTTGGCGGTTCAGCGCGTTGACCGGCGGCCTCGAGAACGTCACCGTGGCGATCGGGCCCTCGATGACCGTGTCGACAAACTCCATGAAGCACGCTCCCATGGTCACTCGGTGGACTTCTCCAGGCGCCAACCCGCGCGTGCCAGCACCAGCCGATGCCGGCCGCCTGGGGCCGCGGCGTCCGCGGTGTCGTATCCGGCGTCGCCGTGCCACAGCACGGCGTGGCCCTCGTCGGTCACCACCAGTCGGCTCTCGTAGCTCTCCACCGGGGTCCGCTCAATGCCCGCGATAGCGGCGGCGCAGTCGGGATAGCCGCTCAAAAAGCGCAGTGTCATCCACGTGGGCGGGAGCAGCAAGAACTCGCGGCGCGCGTGCGCGCTCAGGGCGTCACTCGGGCGCAGCCAGCGGTAGTCGACGATTTCCGCCCCGTCGACGGACACCTGCATGCGCTCCGGAGCGCGGCCGAACAACATCCAGGTCACGAACCGCTTCGGCACCTCGATGCTCGGGCTCCACCGCGCCATCGGATACAACTCCGCTGCGCCCAGATCGATCCCGGCCTCTTCGGCGGTTTCGCGCACCGCGGCCCGCCTGGCCGCCTCGAGGCTGTCCCTCGGGTAGGCCTCGGCGTCGACCGGGTCGACCCGCCCACCGGGAAACACCCACGCCCCCGCCGCGAAGGACGCGGCGCGGGTGCGCCTCAGCATCAGCACTTCCAGACCGGTCCCGGTGTCGCGGCCGACTACCACCGTCGCTGCGGGCACCGCCACCGAGTCGTTCACCGGGGGGGCATCGCCGGATCGTAGGGCAAACCGAGGACCTGTTCCGCGATAGTGTTGCGCTGGATCTCGGAGGTGCCGGTGCCGATCGTCGACGCCCGGGTCCGCAGAAATCCCCACACCCAGCGCCCCCGCTCGACACTGTGCACATCGGTCCGGCCCAGCGTCCCATAACTGCCGAGCAGGTCCACGGCGAATTCGTGCAGATCCTGCTCGAAGGCCGTGATGAACAGCCGCGACGTCGACGCGCCGGGGCCGGGTTCCCCCTTGGCCAGGATCGACTCGATGGTCCGCATGCCCTGATAGCGCATGATGCGCACACGAATCTCGAAGTCCGCCAACCGGTCTCGCACTAACGGGTCGGCGGTGGCGCCCCGCGACCTGGCCAGTGCGATGAGTTCGTTCAAGACCCGCCGATACAGGGCGGCCTGGTTCATGGTGCCGGCTGCCCGCTCGTGACCAAGGCTGGTCCGCACCAGACGCCAGCCGTCGTTCTCCTCGCCGATACGGTTGCCCACCGGCACCCGCACGTCCTCGAAGAAGATCTCGGAGAAGTCCGCGCCCCCGGTGAGGTCCCGCAACGGGCGGATGGTCACCCCGGGCGCGTGCGCGTCGATCAGGAGGTAAGTGATACCCCTGGCTCGGGACTCCCGTGATCCCGTCCGCACCAGGGTGAACAGGATGTCGGCGATGTCAGCGGAGGTGTTCCACACCTTCTGCCCGTTGACGACGTACTCGTCGCCATCCCGGCGCGCCGTGGCGCGCAGCGCCGGCAGATCCGATCCGGCTTCGGGTTCGGAGAATCCCTGCGCCCACACCGTGTCCCCGCGCAGCATGGACGGCAGAAACCGGCGCTTCTGCTCGTCGGTGCCGTAGGTGATCAGGGTCGGCCCCACGATGCCCAGACCCGTGCCCAGCGGCCCGGGGACACGGGCGCTTGCGTACTCCTCTTGGTAAATGATTTGACGGGCGAACGGCAGATCCATTCCCCCATATGCGCGGGGCCAACTCGGTCCGGCGAAACCGGCGTCGTAAAGTTTTGCCAGCCAAGCCTTTTGCCACACCTGACGTTCTCCGGGATCCTTCGGGCGTTTGCCCGGGTGGTTGTCGGTCAGCCAGGATCGCAGGGCCTTCCGGAACTCGTCATCGGTGCCGGCAGCCGCGGCTCGCGCACCGGCCGCGTCCGCATCGGTGATCACTTCGGTCAAGTCAGACCTCCTTTCAGATGCCCACCAGCTCGGCGATCCGGGCCCGCTGCGCCGCCGGCGCCCCGAAAAGCAGCTCGGAGGTCTTGGCGCGTTTCAGATACAGATGTGCGTCGTGCTCCCAGGTGAAGCCGATGCCACCGTGAATCTGGATGTTCTCCTTGGCTGCGTGGGTGTAGGCGGTGGAACAGTACGCCGAAACCAGCGCCGCACAGATCGCGAATTCCTCCTCGGCGGGGGCGTCGTCGGCCGCCTCGGTTGTCAGTGAGGCGGCGTAGAGCACGGCGGCCTTGGCCGATTCGATCTCGAGCAGCATGTCCGCACACTTGTGCTTGATCGCTTGGAACGATCCTATCGGCCGATTGAACTGCACGCGGACTTTGGCATATGCGACCGCATCGTCGAGACAGGCCTGCGCACCGCCGACCTGTTCGGCGGCCAGCGCGACGGTCGCCATGTCGAGGGCCTTGCGCAGAAACGGCGCGGCGTCACCCGCGGGCCCGACCCGCTCGGCTTGGCAGTCCTGCAAGTCCACGCGGGCGAGGCGTCGCGTCGGGTCCAGCGCGTCCAGACGTGTCGCCGTGAAACCCGCCGAGTTGCCGTCGACGGCGAAGAGGCCGAGCCCGTCGCCGGTGCGGGCGACGACCAGGATCACGTCGGCGGTCTCGCCGTCGATGACGAACATCTTGGTTCCCGACAGACGCCAGTCACCGTCGCCATCGCGCTGCGCCGTCGCGGTGATGTCGGAAAGCTCCCACGATCCGTTCACGTCGCAGACCGCCACGGTCGCGGTCAGCTCGCCCTCGGCGATGCCCGGCAGGTATCGGCGGCACGCCTGGTCGTCCCCGCTGGCCAGCAGCGTCTGCGCGGCAAGAGCGATCGTGGCGAAGAACGGTGCGGGAAGCAGCCTGCGGCCCATCTCTTCCAGGACGACGGCAAGCTCAGGAAGTCCATACCCGGCTCCGCCGTATTGTTCGGGCAGCACCAGGCCGTGCAGCCCCAATTGCCGGGCCATCTGGTGCCACAAGTCGGGGTCGTAGCCGTCGTCGGAGTCCATCCAACGCCGTACCGCCTCGCTGGGCGCCTTCTCGGCCAAGAAGCCCCTCACCAGATCGCGAAGCTCCTCTTGCGCGTCGGTCAATGTGATGCCCATGCAAGCCTCCGGGTCCGGATTGTCTTTCGACCGATTTCCGCAAAGCTGAGATCAGCCGCAACGGCATTGCACAATGCGTGGCGCGCGCACTTTGATCGGTGCAACCCGATTTCCATCACAAAACCTTCCTGCCACTGCGTCAGCAGGTTACCGCCGACGCAGAACCGCTCGGGTACTCCGCGGTGCAAACGCGCTTTGCGCTGCGGGGGCCGCGCGCGGCCCGGCGATGTGACCGTCCGTGACGTCGGCGGGTCGACACCAAGTATTAAACTAAGTAACCTATGTCTGACCCGTTGTCCAGTGCCACGGGCCGCGTCGCGCAGCGGGCTCGACGAGAGGTGACAAATGCCAGAGACGCGAAAGGCATCGGCTCACATGGGCGACCCGACCGTGGCGGACGTCGATGACACCGAGCGCCTGCGGCTGATGGCCGCCGCCGAACAGGTGCTGGCCCGCGGCGGGTGGTGGGGCTTCAAACTGGAGAGTGTGCTGCGCCAGGCGCGGCTGTCCACGAGAAGCTTCTACCGTCACTTCGACGGCAAGGACGATCTACTGTCGGCCCTGCTCGAAGGTGAACTGCTCGCCATTGCCGATTACCTGAGGTCGCTGGGCGACAAAACCAACTCGTCCGTCGAGCGGGTCTGGCTTTACATCGAGGCGCTTATCGACCTGTCCTTCGATCAACGCATCATCAAGCCGGCGTCATTGTTCGCCGTGCACTGGCGCAAGCTGCTGCCCGAACACACCGAGGTGGTCGAACGGTGCACGCAGGCGCTGACGGCGCCGCTGGCCGACGCGCTCGGTGAGGGGTGCCGGGCGGGGTCCCTGGTGTGTTCGGACCCCGCTACCGAAGCCAAGGCCATCTTCTTCCTCATCTCGAGCATGGTTTTCGACCGCCCGAATGTCACCGGGCAAGACCCTCGGGCGCTGGCCGAGCGGACCGTCCTGCCTTTCGTGGCCCGGGCCCTGCGGCTGGACCTCGAACGGCGGGTATCGCGGCGGTCGCGACCCGCGCAGCCCGAACGACCGGACACCGGCCCGGCGGGGTTGCAGTTCACGCTGGCCAGATACGCCTGGGATGCCGCCAGCTACGCGAGCTGAATTCCTGGACGGCGGTCGCCGGATCGGTGTTCAGGTCGCCCGCCGGAGATTGCGCAGTTCCTCCAGGATTTCGTCGGTGTGTTCGCCGAGCGACGGCGCTCCCCGCGGGGATTCGTAGGGCTGACCGGATACGATCACCGGCTCACCGATGTAGGTGAAGTCGCCGGCCACGGGGTGGTGCCCGGGCACCAGGATCTGGCGCGCGGACAGGTGCGGATCGGCGAGCAGGTCGGCGGCGGAGTGTGCGGGACCGATAGGCAGATCCTGCGCGGCGGCGATCCGGATCCATTCAGACTGGGTCTTGGTAGCGAGGATATCCCTGAGCTCGCGGCGCAGCGCATCTTGACCGGTGGCGAAATCGACTGGCCCGCTTCGGTCTCCACCGGACTCAATGAGGTCATCGCGGCCGGCGACGCGGCAGAACGCGTTCCAGAACTTGGGCTCGATGCAGCAGAACAGGACGAACTTGTCGTCGGCGGTGCGGTAGAACTCGTACTTGGCGCTGGCCTGCCCGGCCGAGTCAGCGCCGGGCAAGCTAGTCCGGTCAATGATCCGGTGCTCGTTGAGCGCATAGGTGGCGGCGATCCACGCCGAGGACAAGACCGCGTCGGCGGCCGAGGCGTCCAGAAAGCAACCGCGCCCGCTGCGTTCCCGGGCGAACAGCGCAGCCGCCACGTGAAACGCCGCGTGCACCGCCCCGGCAGCGGTGCCTTCCCCGCCGCTTTCGATGCCACCCATCAGGCGCGGTGTCGTGTCGGGCTCGGCGAACCCGTCGGCGCCGGCCTGTTGGGGGGCGCCACCCGCCAGCGCATTCATCATCCGGCCGTGTGTCGGGATGGTGGCGTAGGGCCCCGTCGAGCCGAATCCGCTGTACTGGCAGTAGATGATGTCGGGCTTGGCCTGCTGCTGGGCGATATAGCCGATGCCCAGCTTCTCGCAGGCGTCACCGGCGAATCCGTCGACGAAAACGTCAGCAGTAGAGAGCAACTCGAAGAACGCGGCCCGGTGGGCCTCGTCGCGCAGGTCGAGCACCACGCTGCGCTTGTTCTTGTTGACCTGTAGATGCGCGGGGCTGTGATGCGGAACGACCTGGCCGAGAAAATCTCGCAGATAGTCCCCGCGTCCCGGCGCCTCCACCTTGATGACATCGGCCCCGAGATCGGCTAGCAGCATGCCGAGGCTATCCCCGTTGAACAGCACCGCGGCCTCGATGACCCGGACACCGTCGAGCAGCCGGCTCATAACGTCACCTCGGTCCCGATGACATGTTTGGCCTCCAATTCGGCTATCTGCCGCTCGGAGTATCCGCAGAGCTCACGCAGGATCTCATGGTTATCCTGGCCGAGCAGCGGTGATGGCGAGCGGTTGAGCCGATGCGGTCCGGCCGAGAACCGCGCCGGGTAGCCGCAGTGCACAATCGGCCCGAGAATCGGGTGATCGACCTTTTCGAAGAACCGGCGGTGTCGTAGCTGCGGATTACGGTCCTGCTGCTCGGCTTTCACTGCCTTGCCGACCGGCACGCCGGCGTTCCACAGCGTCTCGACGATGTCGTCGCCGCTGCGTGCCGATGTCCACGCTGTGATCGCCGCATCGAGCACGGCCTGCGCGTTCCGCCGGCCCTGCGGAGTGCGAAGGCGGGGGTCCTCGAGCCACTCGGGGTGGCCCAGGGTGTGGGCCAGCCCGGCCCACTGGTCTTCGGTGGCCACGGCGATCGCAATCCAGCAATCTTGTCGACCCCGGTCGTCCATGTCGGCCGACAGGTACAGGTTCTGTGGTGCGGCGGCCGGACCCCGATTGCCTTCGCGCTCCAGCAGATTCCCGTATGCGCTGTACTCCACCAGCTGCTCGGCGGCGATGGCCAGGGCCGCTCCCACCATCGGTGACTCCACCAGGGCGCCCTCTCCGGTGCGCCGCCGGTGTTCCAACGCCATCAGCAGCGCGATGGTGGCGTGCGAACCCGCGACCGGATCACCGGGACCATTGGGAAATTGTGGTTCTTCGTCGGGATAGCCGGTGAGCCAAGCCAGCCCGGACACCGCTTCCATCGTCTGGGCATACCCCGACCGGTCGCGCCATGGGCCGCCGAGTCCGAACGCCGGCATCCGCACAAAGATCGCGTCAGGTCTGAGTTCTCTGATCTTGTCGTATGTCAGGCCCCACGACTCGGTAACCCGGGGGGTGTAGTTCTCGATGACGACATCGCAGCTCTTGATGAGTTCGAAGGCGGCGGCTTTGCCCTCCGCGATCGACATGTCCAGGGTCAGGCCACGCTTGTTGGTGTTGCCGCCCTGGTAACTGGGGCCGGTCTCCCACCAGTGCGGGGTATCGAACGGCTTGTTCGCGCGGAAGCGCATTCCATCGGGGCGCTGGACCGATTCGATGTGGATCACGTCGGCGCCGAGCAGGCCGAGCACATGCCCGACGATCGGCCCTGCCCAGAAGGCAGTGAAGTCGGCGACGCGCAGGCCGGCGAAGGGCAACGTGGGGTCCAGTCCCTCTGGCGCCGGTGCCGGTGTGCGGCGGGGCTGGATGGACAGGCCTTGCAACAGATCGTTGTGTTCGCCGAGCCGCGGCGCCGGCCGGGCGGGTGCGATGCCGGCCGACGTGTGGTGGAAACGATACGGCGGGGTGGGTTGCAGGAAGGCGTCCCCGGGATGGGTGGTGAAATAGCCGCCTTCGATGAAGTGGTCGAAGGTCTGCACGGCGTGCCCGTTGCCGACGGGGGCCACGGGAATCCGCAACAGCGTTGCCAGCTCGATGATTTCGTCTACCGTGCGCTCGGCCATCCACGCATCGATGTCTTTGGCCATTGAGTCTCGCTGCAGAATCCGATGGCTGAAGTACATCAGCGACTCGTCCTCGGCCCAGCCGGGTTTGTCCACCATCGCGCAGAAGTCGAGCCATTGCTGTCCGGTGACCACCATGAAGGCGACCAGTCCGTCCTTGGCCCGTTCGATTCCCGGGAAGTTCTTGATCCGGTCGGTGTAGGTGGGCGTGCCGGTGACGCTGTGGTAGGTGACCGGATACATCGTGTGTGTGAGAATCATCGATTCCAGGGCCGACAGGTCAACCAATTCGCCGGTACCGGTTCGTAGCGCTCGCCATCGAGCTGACAACGCGGCTACGGCGCCGATCATGCCGGTCAGCCAGTCGCCGGTGCGGCCACCGACCGACACCGGCGGGCGCGCCGGGTCCCCGCGGCCCGCGATGCCTCCGCACCATGCCTGCAGGGTGAATTCTGTGGACGGACGTTGCGCCCACGGGCCGTCAAGCCCGAATGGGGTGATACCGACGACGACGGCCAGCGGTGCAACCGCGCGCACCCGCTCGGGTGGGAAGGCTTCCGCCAGAGCCGATCCGGGTGACCAAATGACAATGTCGGTGCCGCGCAGCAACTCGGTGACGCGCTGTCGCTGTGCGGCGAAGTCGGTGATCACCACGCTGCGCTTGCCACCGGCCAGGAACTTGAACAGCGCGCCGTCATTGTCACCAAGGTCTGCTCCACAGGCCGACCAGCGCCGCAACCAGTCGCCGCCGGGACTTTCGAGCTTGACAACGTCGGCCCCGCCGT
>Ga0315536_1001206_pt1 | contig 13136 bp, 12 predicted proteins | sample SalMarSW160230MG_FD_203093 | JGI IMG/M metagenome (GOLD analysis project Ga0315536, IMG submission 203093) | Salt marsh sediment microbial communities from the Plum Island Ecosystem LTER, Massachusetts, United States - Salt Marsh Sediment SW1602-30 ... | reverse complement strand
GCACATCGCTCCAGCGGATGAAATTCATCTCCCGGTCCTTGACCTGGGAGAGGGTCTCGATATACAACCTGAACTTCCGTTCATCCGGAATCCCCGCGGTCATCTCCTCAAACAGCCCGTGCAGCGAGTCGATCAGGATGATCCCGTTTTTGGGCAGGGTCATCTCCCCGGCCGTTCCGTTACGCTTCCCGGTTTTAAAATCGTAATTAGGCACACTGACGGTTTCTCCCCGGACAAGCGCGGCAAGGTGCTTGTTCACCAGTTTCAGGTCGATGGCCTGGGGGGTCTCAAAATCATAGTCCCCGTGACTGTCCTTGGGATGACGATCGAGGTCGAAAAAGTAATTGTCGATATTCAAAGCCACCAGGCTGTAACCCAGGGATTTTAATTTCTCTTCCAGTTTTATGGTGGTGGTGGTCTTGCCCGAGGCCGAAGGCCCGGCAATGATGATGAGTTTAATCTCCGACAAGCGTTCCTCGATTTTAGAAAAAGCGTTCAGTACCTCTTCGGCATAAAACGTTTCTGATTTTTGCACCAAAGAACTGTATTGGCCGCGGTCAAAAATACTTCTGAGTTGGGCCGTGGTCACGCATTCATTGTCCACCGCCCAGGAGAGGGCCTGCCACAGTTTGCGGTACGGGACATTATCACGGGAATAGGTAAGGCTGCTCTTGCCGGCGCGTTTTAAGGCGTGCTCATAACGGTATACAATATAGGCTTTGGCGGTTTTGGCGTGCCCCCGCTCTATCAGACATTTTTCCACCAGGTCCTGAACCTCTTCAACGGTCGGAACGCTGCCGCGGCAATCGCGTCCGTCCAGCAGCGTCAGCACATCACCGGCCACCGCTTCCGCGGTCCTGCGGTCACGGCCGCCTACCGCCACCGCGGCCTGCAGAATCGCGAATACTATTTTTTCTTTATCAAAAGGAACGATTCTGCCGTCTCGTTTTACTATTCTTTTTACCATAGGTTGCGCTTAAATCAGATTTTTTCCCACAACTTTTTGCCGGACAAACTCTATGAACTCATCTATGGGAAGATCATTTATTTTTTCTCCGGTACGCGTTCTTACCGACACGGAGCGTGCCCCCTGCTCATGTTCCCCCACGATCAGCATATAGGGTATTTTTTGTTGCTGCGCCCTGCGGATTTTGGCATTCATTCTCTCATCACTCAGGTCCGCCAGTACGCGTATATCGGCCTTCCGCAGCATATCATATACCTCCCCCGCGTATTCCATAAACGGTACGGCAACCGGAATAACCATGGCCTGTACCGGGGCCAGCCAAACCGGGAAAGCGCCGCCGTAATGTTCAATCAGCACACCGAAAAAGCGTTCAATCGAGCCCAGCAGGGCACGGTGGATCATGAAGGGACGCTTTTCCCGGCCGTCGCTGTCCGTAAAACGCATATTAAAACGTTCCGGTTCGTTGAAGTCGAATTGGATGGTGGACATCTGCCATTCCCTTCCCAGGGCGTCCCTTACCTTCAGATCGATCTTCGGGCCGTAGAAAGCCCCGCCGCCCTCGTCAAGCACATACGGCAGGCCTTCGGCCTCAATCGCCGCCTGCAGAGAAGCGGTTGCCTTTTCCCATTCATCGTCATGCCCCACACTTTTTTCCGGTTTTGTGGCAAGATAGGCCTTTATTTCCGGGAAGCCGAAGGTTTTCCAGATAAACAACGAAAACTTCAGTACCCGGGCTATTTCTTCCTCAACCTGGTCCGGGGTGCAGATGATATGCGCGTCATCCTGGGTAAAACCGCGTACCCGCAGCAGGCCGTGCAGTACGCCCGAACGCTCATAACGATAGACCGTCCCCAACTCGGCCCAGCGCAGCGGCAGCTCACGGTAGGATCGCAGGGAATTCTTATATATCAGAATGTGAAAAGGGCAGTTCATGGGTTTGATATAATAGTCGGCCTTGTCAATCTCCATGGGCGCATACATATTTTCATTGTAAAATCCCAGGTGCCCGGAGGTTTCCCACAGCCACGACTTTCCGATATGCGGGGTATACAGCAGCTCATACCCGTTTCTGAAATGTTCGGTTTTCCAGAAGGCCTCGATAATATGACGAATACGCGCTCCCTTGGGATGCCAGTAGATCAACCCCGCACCCGCCTCTTCATGTGTGGAAAAAAGGTCCAGCTCTTTGCCCAGGCGCCGGTGATCACGGCGTTCGATTTCTTTGCGCTTTTCCAGGTATTCACGCAGCTCTTTCGGCGTACTCCACACCGTCCCGTAAATACGCTGCAGCATGGGATTCTTTTCATTTCCCCGCCAGTACGCACCGGCCACGGAAAGCAGCTTGAAGGCTTTGGGATGAATCAGGGAGGTATTCTTTATATGCGGTCCCCGGCAGAGGTCCGTGAACGCATTATGCACATAGATTGAAATCTCCTGGTCGGGAGGAAGATCATCTATCAGTTCAAGTTTATACGGTTGGGTCTTAAACATTTTTTTTGCTTCCGCCCGTGAGACCACCTTCTTTTCAAACGCATAATCACCTTTCAGTATCTCACGCATTTTTTCTTCGATTATTTCAAGATCATCGGTAGTCAGGTTTCGCGGAAGGTCAAAATCATAATAAAATCCGTCCTCGATTGCCGGTCCGATGGCAATCTTGGCGTCGGGAAACAGGGAAAGCACCGCGTCCGCCATCACATGGGCGGTTGAGTGCCGTAATAGAGCGAGTGCATCGTGTTCTTCAGACATAGAAGTATCTCCTTTGTGGATTACCGCACGCAGCAATTGTATTAATTTATACGATCAAGGGCTTTGTTTGTCAAGCAAACTCAGCGATTCTAAATTCGGACCATTTGTATCATAGAGAACTGCTGAAGCAAACCGCAACAGGCGCTGCGGCGGAAAAGCGGACGAACCGCTTTCATTTCATGTTTCCGATAAGTTCATCGATCCAGTCGAGCAGCGCATCGGTCACATGTTCCGCTTCGGAAAGAAGTGCCGCCCCTGTCCTGCTGACACTGCGCAAAGCCTCGGCCCCCTGTTTCAACTCCGACCGTCGCTTTTCTATTTTGGCCTTCAACTGCAGCGCCAACTCATGCCCCCGTTTTTTCGGCAGTTTGTCCAGGTTTACTATCACCGGGTTGAATTCAAAGTGATACCTGATGTCCTCATTGACGTACTTGCCCATTAATTCATAAAACAGTTTTTTCCCCTGTTCGGTAACCGAGTAAAGGGTCTTTTCCGGCATTACCCCGTACCTGACCGTGGTGGAGGCCAGATAGCCCTGTTGTTCAAGTTTTTTGATGTTCTTATAGATGGCGGGAATGCTCAGGCGGATCAGATCCGTCAGGCTGTGCGTTTCCACAAACTTGGCCATATCATACGCACTGATGGGTTCGGGAATGGCCAATCCCAATAAGGTAAGATTTATGGACGACACGTACAGTTCCCCTCCCAGTTCACTGTAATCGGATAAACAAAAACGGAACCGGGCAGGCAGAGAACCCCCCCAGTCCCCGCCGCGGAAAACATGCTCATACCCTTGCTTCCCCGGCAGGCTATCCTCTACCCTTTTTACCCAATTCCCTTTTACTATAAATTATAGTACTATACTTTATAGTAATTGTCAAGAGTTTTTTTATTTTTTTCTTAGTGGGACAAAGATTGCGCCTGTTGATTGCCGGCAAATATTTTTTATTTGATTGACGAAAATCCCATATTTTATTTAAATATTTCCATGGTCAAAGTATGTGTGGGCACAAGCGGCTATTCATATGCGGACTGGGTAGGCCCCTTCTATCCCCGGGGAATGCAAAGTGCGGACTACCTGGCGTTTTACAGCAAAGAGTTTGATTTTGTGGAGCTTAATTTCTCCTATTATAGGCAGCCGGATGCCTATATACTGCAAAAAATGTGTAAGAAAACTCCCTCCGGGTTCCTGTTTACCATCAAGGCCCACAAAAGCATCACCCATGAAGCGGGTGATGATCTTGACAAGAATGTCGACATCTATAAAAAAGGGATTACCCCGCTTGCGGAAGCGCAAAAACTCGGCGTGGTGCTGCTGCAGTTCCCCTACAGCTTTCACTACAATCCGCAAAACCGGAAACACCTGGACAGTGTGTGTATCGGCCTGCGCGATTTTCCCCTGACCGTGGAGTTTCGCAATAAAGCCTGGCATAATGAACGCGTTTTCACCGCATTGCAGGAGCGCGGAATCGGGTATGTAAATCCCGATATGCCCGACCTCCCCGGATTATTGCCCGTCTCGCAGGTGGTTACCGCGAACACCGCCTATATCCGTTTCCACGGGAGAAATAAAAAAATGTGGTGGAAGGGCGACAACATCAGCCGCTACGATTACCTGTACAGCGACGAGGAACTTGAGGAATGGCTTGATCGGGTAAAAAAAATGCTGGAAAAGACCAAAATCCTGTTTATTGCCTTTAACAACCATTCACGCGGGCAGGCCGTCAGCAATGCCCGGGCCATGAAGCGGCTCCTGCAGCAATGGTAATTTTGTTCCATCTAAGAATTGCTGCGGCGCCTGTCCGGCGCCTGGTGAAATAATGCAATAACACTATACTCCTCAAACAATAGATACTATATTTAATATAGTAGATACGTTATATACTAAAAGTGAGGAATATATGAAACTGATTACCTTTTATAGTATAGTGTTTTTGAATATCAGCCTGCTTTTATCAGGCTGTTTTCAGTCCGCCGGAGCCGAGACATCCGATCCGCAAACAGGGGAGACGCATGCAGTCGCCGGGAGTATCTATGCCTCAGAAAACAATCCGCTTTGGATCGAATCCCTGCGAGCCGCCACCCATAACGGATCGGATTTAAAAATCATCAAAACATTGCTGCGGACAAAAACCGTAACCAATAAACTGATCTCCTATAAGGTTGACGGATTAACGCTCTATGCCCTGCTTTCCATTCCCCGGCAAAAAATGCCCGCCAACGGATTCCCGGTTATCATGCTGGATCACGGTCATATCACTCCCAGTAAATATTCCACCCTCAATTCATACAAGGCCGTCGTGGATTATTATGCGGCACACGGTTTTCTGGTGTTAAAACCGGATTACCGCGGACACGGTAATTCCCAATCCGGTCCGGAAAAATACGGTCTTGAACGGATGTCGTATTCTCTTGACGTGTTGGGTTTGCTTTCACTGGTACCTCAAATCAAAGAGGCTGATATGAACAATATCTTCATGGTCGGACATTCCATGGGCGGGGCGATTGCCCTTACGGTACTCGAGGTTGACCCGAACATAAAGGCGGCAGTGCTGTGGGCGGCGGTTTCCGCGCCCTTTCCGGAAAGCAGTCTGTACTTTATCCGCAAGCATGATAAGGTCTTGGCCGAGGAGCGCGCAGCCGCTTACAAACGACTGTTCGGAGAAAAAAACTTCGCCAAGTTTTCCCCGATAAACTATACAAAATACATCACCGCGCCCCTGCTGGTGCAGCACGGTACGGCGGATGAGTCGGTTCCGTACGCCTGGACCATACACATGCTGAAGGTTTTTGACAAAACCAATGTTACGTACACATTCCACTCGTATCCGAACGAAAATCATAACCTTTCCCGGCACTCGTTCTATATCGCCCTGAAAGAAGATCTGCAGTTTTTCCGAAAGCATATGACAAACAAATAAATTCATGAATACTCATTCGCTTTAGTCCCTTGACTTTCTACCGGTTTTCCAGTTTTATGTGAACGAGGTTGTTAAATGGAATATGATGTACTGGTGGCGGGAGCGGGACTGGCGGGAAGCACGGCGGCGCGTTTACTGGCCGAACAAAACAAAACGGTGCTTGTTGTCGAACGGCTGCAGCACATAGCGGGCCATTGTTTTGACTTTGAGAATGAATATGGTATCACCATTCATAAATACGGGCCGCATATTTTTCATACGAACATGGACCGGGTGTGGAATTTCGTGGGGCGTTTTAGCCGTTTTAGACCATATGAGCACAGGGTATTAAGCTCGGTAGAGAACATGCTGCTCCCGTTTCCGATCAACCGTGACACCATCTCCAGGTTGTTCGGCGTGGAGCTTAATGAGAACAGCGTAAAAGCGTTTTTACAGCAGGAGATAAAAAAGGCCCGGTTTTCACATCCGCCCAAAAATTTCCGGGACCAGGTTGTTTCTCAGGTGGGAGAACGCTTATATGAAACCTTTTATAAAAATTATACTATAAAACAGTGGCAGAAAAATCCCAAAGAGTTGTCGGCAGAAATTGCCACCCGTATCCCTGTACGCAGCAATTCCGACGACCGCTATTTCTCGGATACCTACCAGGGCATTCCCCTGCCCGGCTATGCCTCGCTGGTGGAGGTGATGCTTTCCCATCCCAACATCAGTCTGAAGCTGAATACTGATTTTTTTGCCATTGAACCCCATATCAAGCGCAACATCACTATTTTTACCGGAGAACTGGACGCCTATTTCAAGCATAAATACGGCCACCTTGAATACCGCTCTTTAGACCTCAAAACAGAAACCCTTCACCGGGAGCGATTTCAGCCGGTGGCGGTCGTCAACTATCCGAATGATAATGCCTGGACGCGTATCACCGAGTTTAAGCACTTCAGCGCGGAGGATTCACCCTATACCACCATATGCTACGAATATCCCAAAGCAAACGGTGATCCGTACTATGTGGTCGTAAATCCTGAAAACAACAGGAAACGTGAAAAATACATGGCTGATGCCGATAACCTTGAAAAAAACGGGAGCTGCTTTTTTATCGGCAGGCTGGCCGAATATAAATACTACAATATGGATCAGGTCATTGCGGAGGCTTTCAGAAAAACGGATGAAATTCTAAAAATCCACAACACTAACTTTCAAAATACGTATACCCCGCAAGCCCCTCCTCATAGGCGTCCATAATTGTCTTACGCTCCAGGGCGGTGATGCGCTTCTGTTTCACGGCCCGTTCCGCCGTCTGTTTTATGTTTTCCAGAATAAGTTTTGGAGTATATTCCACATAGCTTAACACATCGGAAACCGAATCCCCGATAAGTTCCTTTTTATATTCCACCTCCCCGTTCTCATCCAGGGAAATATTCACCGCATGGGTGTCGCCGAACAGGTTATGCAGGTCACCCAGAGTTTCCTGGTAAGCGCCGACCAGAAAGACCCCCACCAGGTAATCCTGATCGGCCTTAAGTTTGTGCAGCAGTAAAAAGCGTTTTATGTCGTAAAGGTCGATAAACTTATCTATTTTACCGTCGCAATCACAGGTTGTATCGGCAACAATAGCGGGGTTTAGCGGTCTTTCCGTCAGCCGATGGATGGGCATTATGGGAAACAGTTGATCGATCGCCCAACTGTCGGGCATGGACTGGAAGAGGCTGAAGTTTCCGTAGTAGATATCGGTCATAATTCGGTTCAGGTCCTGGATCTCTTCGGGGACATACTTCAAGGATTTAGAGAGTTTGTATATCTTTTCGATGATTTTCCAGAAAAGCTGGTCCGCCTCACTACGCTCCCGGATTCCCACCTCACCGATCAAAAACAGGGAGCGGATCTCATCCCGGTAATGAATGGCATCATGATAGTTTTCCTGGAGTTTTTTCACCGAAATGGAATTATATACTTCCACCAGGTTTTTACATACCGCAAAATCGGAGGTCTGGGGGTTTTGTTTTTTTTCAACCTGGGTAAGCCTGTTTACGTCAAGAATGTTGAACAAGAGCACGGAATAGTACGCCACAATCGCCCTTCCTGCTTCCGCCACAATAATCGGATGCGGAATCTCTTTTTCATCCAGGGTTTCCATGATCACTTCAATAATATCGGCACAGTATTCATCGACCGAGTAGTTCCGGCTGCTGACAAAATTTGTTTTGGACCCGTCGTAATCCACGGCCAGGCCGCCGCCGATATCCAGGTACCCCATGGCCGCTCCCTCGCCTACCAGCTCGATATAATAGTGACTGGCCTCACTCACGGCGTTTCGGATGTCCTTTATATCGGGTATCTGCGAGCCGAGATGATAATGCAGAAGCTTTAAGATATGCAGCATCTCCTCCTGTTTCAACTGGTCGATGATGGCCACAATCTGTGAAGCGGTAAGCCCGAACACCGAATGATCGCCCGCGGACTCGGCCCATTTGCCGCCCACGGTTGCGGACAGCTTTACCCTGATCCCGATCTGCGGCTCCACCTTCAAAATCCTGGAACGCTTCAAAATCATACTGAGTTCCCCGGGACGTTCCACAACCAGAAAAATATTCAGCCCCATCTTTAATCCGTAAAGCGCCAGATCAATAAACTCACTGTCCTTATACCCGTTACAGATGATCATGGCCTTGGGATCCTTTATATATGCCAGGGCGATCATTAATTCGGCCTTGCTTCCCGCTTCCAATCCATGGTGAAAGGGTCTCCCGAAGTGCGTTATCTCTTCGATTACCTGCTCCTGCTGGTTCACCTTGATGGGGTAAACACCGCGGAACCCTCCTTTATATTTGTATTCATTTATTTTTTTCTGGAAGGCGTGATTGATATATTCGATCCGCCACCGCAGCATGTCGGAAAACCGCAGCAGTACCGGGAAGGAAAAGCCCCTTTCCTTTATACCTCTGGCAATCTCATACAAACTGATCCAGTTTTCCCGGTCGGAATTACTCAGTTTTATCAAAAGTTCACCCTTATCGGAAATATCAAAAATGCCCTTTCCCCAATAATCAACGCCGTAAAGCTCTTTGGCATCCGCATGGGTCCAATTTTTTATCCCCTTGGATCTTTCCATGTTTTTACGCCCACCTCCGTTTAATTCGTGCAATTTTTGCTGTAATTATTATACTAAAAAATGTGATAAAAGAGTATCAGAGAAAATTAAAAATTAAAATTACTGAAATGGAAATGCATGTAATTGACTCTACGGCGAAAAAGGAATACATTAGGCCAGTTTTATTTATGGATACAAAATGAAATATTTTTTGGATATAGAGCAGCAGTACCGCGACCCGCAACAGTCCCGGTATACGGTACTCCTGGTACCCTATGACGGTACCAGCACCTGGCGCAAGGGTGCGGACCGGGGACCGGAAGCCGTGGTAGAGGCCTCGTGTTATGTGGAACTCTATGATCTTGAGACCCAAACCCAGGCATATACACAGGGCATCTGTACCCAAAGACCGCGTTTCGATTTTAGATCACCGGAAGGGATGGTACATGAGGTCGCAGAGCAGGTACATGCCGTGATGGAACGCGGCAGCATGCCTGTCTTAATCGGTGGGGAGCACTCGATTTCAATCGGTGCGGTAAAGGCCATGGCCGCCGGCGTTCCGAATGTAAGCGTGCTGCAGCTGGACGCGCACGCAGACCTGCGGAATGAGTACAGGGGATCGGCCTTTAATCATGCGTGTGCCATGGCGCGAATCAGGGAGGTTTGCCCGATAGTACAGGTGGGCATCCGCTCCATGGACGGCAGTGAGAAGGCGGCCATAGAGTCTGACCGGTTTTTCCCGGCATACCGTATTCATGATACAACGGAATGGATGGAAAAGGCGGTAGGACAGCTTTCGCAGAATGTGTATCTCACCATCGATCTTGATGTGTTCGATCCCGCAATTATGCCCGATACCGGGACACCGGAGCCGGGAGGACTAACCTGGTACCCGGTGCTTGATTTCCTGCGCAGGGTGATCGCGGAAAAAAATATCGTGGGGTTTGATGTGGTGGAGCTCTGCCCGGGAGACAATCCTCATCCCGCGTTTCTGGCGGCCAAACTCATTTATAAAATCATCACCTATCACACATTGACCGGGAAGAGGGCCCGGTGAAAAAGGGGGGCAAAAATAATGGAAAAACATGACCTGCTAAAAGATGAGATACAGCATATTGATATCAAAGCAATCGACTCCACCGAAATTATAGAAGCCATGGGACGGATGTCCTTCAGCTCACGGGCTACGGCCAATGCGGCGTTCATTCTGGAAAAAATGATCACCGATCCGGCCTGCGCGATTATTCTTACCATTGCCGGAAGCGCCTCGGCCGCGGGCTGCATGAACATTTTTATTGATATGGTACGCAGCAACATGGTTGACGCAATTGTGGCAACCGGCGCGTCTATTGTTGATATGGATTTTTTTGAAGCCCTGGGCTTCAAACACTATCGGGGCACCCCCGACATCGATGATAAAATGCTTCGGGATAATTATATCGATCGTATCTATGATACCTATATCGATGAAAAACAGCTTCAGGTCTGTGACCGGACCATTAAAGAGATAGCGGACACGCTGCCGCCGCGCGCTTACAGCTCCAGGGAGTTTATTGCGAAAATGGGCGAGTACCTGCTGCAAAACGGGAAAAAACACGATTCTCTGGTCCGGGCATGCTATGAAACGGATGTTCCGGTCTTTTGCCCGGCTTTTTCCGATTCCAGTGCCGGATTCGGCCTCGTCCTGCACCAGGCAGAGAACAAGAATCATGTCAGTATTGACAGTGTAAAGGATTTTCGGGAACTCACCCAGGTCAAAATTAATGCACAAAAGAGCGGGTTGTTTATGGTGGGAGGCGGCGTACCGAAAAACTTCGCCCAGGATACCGTTATCTGCGCCGAGGTGCTGGGGCAGGACGTCCCCATGCATGAATACGCGGTCCAGATAACCGTGGCCGATGTAAGAGACGGCGCCTGCTCCAGCTCCACCCTCAAGGAAGCCAGCTCCTGGGGCAAGGTTGATACGGTCAGTGAACAGATGGTGTTTGCCGAGGCCACAACGGTACTGCCGCTTATTGCGAGTTATGTGTACCACCGGGGAAGCTGGAAAAAAAGAACACCGAGGCGTTTCTCCCGTCTGTTTAAGTGATATACTGTACGTAAGGGGGTTTTGTATGTACCACAACACAAGATTGCCCTTCACCATACTTCTCTTGTTGTTTCTATTCCCATCTATCGGAGGTGAACACCCATCGCTTGGGGCCCAGGAGGCAGACGGCGGGCCTGACCTTCCACATTTGAGTATTACCGACGCCCGGGCCGGCACCCCGATTTTTTCTCCCTGCAGCGGGGAGTTACTTGCCGTAGAGTCCGACGCGCCATGGGGATTACGAGTCATTATTTCCACTACGGAAAATTACTTTCTTAACGGCGAAAAGAAACGTGATCTTGTATTGGCAAAAGGGTTTTGACGGGTACCTGCGCAAGGAATATACTTTGGGACAGGATCTCTGGCTTTACCTTTCGATCGTCGCGCTGAATCATGAACGGGATGCCATCCTGGTATTTATCCGTGATTTCTCCCAGGCCCCGGATGAAAAGGTAATAGAAAAGCGATTGGAAATTATCAAGGAGAAGCAAAACAAAATCAATGATTCGACAACCTGAGCAAGACTTCAGCGGCCGCGCTCCAGGGCCAGCAGAAACGTTTTCCGGTGATCACCCCAGCGATAACCGCCGTTTTTGCCCGACCCCCGCACCACCCGGTGACACGGCACAAGAATGGCGGTTTTATTCGCCCCGAGCGCATTGCCGACGGCGCGAACCGCCTGCGGCCTGCCGACGCGCCGGGCAAGCTCCGCATAGCTGATAACCTCACCATAGGGAACAGCAGCCACGGCCTGCAGGACCTGCCGCTGAAACTCAGTGCCCGCGATTACAGGTGCAAAATCAAAATTTCGCCTTTGCCCGTTAAAATATTCGGTCAACTGTTTTTTTAGCGCGGCACACTGTCCGCGGGATTTGTGAAGACCTTCGGCCGCAGCATCGGGGCCCATAGCAACAGGGTACCTGGGGTCCCCGGCGGCGGAATCCATATCAGCCGGACCCCCGGTAGTAAGGTCCCCGGCAGCGTAATCCCCATCGGTAAAACCGATAAAGCACACCCTCCCCTGCCCGTCAACGCCCAGGATAAGGCATCCGATTTCCGTTTGTAACAGATCATTACAGACAGCAGACATCTCTGTTAAAAAATATACTCCATTCCCAACAGAAGGGCAACATCTCCTTCGCGGTCCCAGCCGAAGACATCGTTCGTGTCTCCCACCTGTACGGCGACCGTTCCCAGCACCGACAGCCCCTGGTATATAGTATAGGTAAGCCCCAGGGAGATAAGCGCGGACCCGTCCAGCGGGGAGATTATGGAGCGCAGTTGAAAGGTCAAAAAATCATCGGGCGCATAATCAATCTCGGGATAGAGCAGCAGTCCGTAGTGTGTGGTCTCGTCCGGATGTGCCTCTTCATGCCAGGAGGCAAAAGGGCGCAGCGCACCTTCCAGGCGAACCGTCCAGGTGCCGGCCTCCTCCGTGGAAAAAATACGGAACAGTCCGAACGAAACCGCGAACCCCCGCTCTAAATCCTCTTCAGTCGGATTTTCATTCGGAATCTCCATAGAGGCGGAAAGCTGAAGATCGAAATACAGGTTACCCTGCAGGCTGATATAAGGCTGGTGGATGTGTCGGTCCGCCTCGAACAGATACCCGCCTTCAAGTTTGATATCCCACAGTTTGGTGACAATCCTGCCGCCGCACCGCATTTCATCCACCGGATTCAGCAGTGCGGTTCCGGATGAATCCGGGGCATAAGGCAGTACCAGCGCCTCTACGTGGGAAAACTGCCCCAGGGGAACATACAGGTCTAAAAGCCATGCGGTTTCATCGCGCAGGATGGTTTGGCTGAGGTCGGTAACCGGGTCCATACTGCCGAAGATGACGTCCCCGGCATTAAACAGAAACCCCTCGCCCCATGACTCCCGGGTTTTCCCGATGGTCACGCGAAAACCCGGGAAGCGCGCCTTGATAAACGCCCGCTTTACATCAGGCGTTACCGAGTCGGAAACAATCGAATCGAGCTCCAGTCCCGCGCGCACATCCGGATTGCCGCGGGAATCAAAACTGAGCGCGGTTTTCCCTACCCCGTACACCGCGGCCTGCTGTGAGGCATCCCGGGTAATCCCGGCAAGAATCAATATATCAACGGACGTGGCAACATCCGCGTAACCTCCGGACGCGGTCAATACGACACATAGAATTACGCATAATCGGGTCCTCAAAACGACAACCTTTCCAGGGAGAACTCATCCTTGCGTAACGGTACGTCAATCCGCAGGTTTTTTAAGATAAAGCGGGTTGCGGAATTTTTTTTCAGTCTGTCGATCATATTGAACTGCACGGGGACATTTTTACCGCTGATG
>Ga0315536_1001205_pt1 | contig 13138 bp, 12 predicted proteins | sample SalMarSW160230MG_FD_203093 | JGI IMG/M metagenome (GOLD analysis project Ga0315536, IMG submission 203093) | Salt marsh sediment microbial communities from the Plum Island Ecosystem LTER, Massachusetts, United States - Salt Marsh Sediment SW1602-30 ... | reverse complement strand
CGGCCTCGATCCGCGCCTGGCGCGCCTCGTCGTCGGCCAGGCGCACCGCCCCGCTCAGCCGCTCGTCCGCGTCCACACAGGCGCGGGCCTGGTTGAGGTAGGCGTTGGGGAACAGCTCACGGCAGCTGAAGATGTCGGCCAGCCAGTGATAGGCGTCCGGATAATCGGCCTCCCAGGTCAGGATCGCCAATCCGGGGCGGCGATCCTCCAGCCCGACGGGCGGCTCTTGCAGCGCGACGAGCAGCTCGTGCAGCGGGCGCTGCTCGACGGTGAACAGCCCTTCGGGGCAGCCCAGCGTCTCCTCCCACATCGCCGTGTAGCGATCCGCCAGGGCCAGCGCCAGGTCGGACTGGTAGGTCAGGATGGTTGTGGGCGGGATACCCGCGCAATTGCTGAACCCCCCGCCGCTCATCACGTCGGCAGCGGCCCCCGGATTGTACCCCAGGCCCACCGTGCCATAAGCCGGGGAGGCGGCGCTCCCCGGAGGCGTGATCGAGGTGGCGGGCAGCGCGGCCTGCCCGGCGGGCAGCAGGACGTCCTCGACAACCGCCTCGCGGTCGAGCGCAAGCGAAAACGCCTCGCGCACCGCCTGGTTGTTGAAGGGTGGGGTGTCGTAGGAGAAGACCACCATGCCGGTCACCGGTTGGCCGAGCAACCAGTAGGAGGGGTTATCGCCAAAAGGCACGGACGATAGGGCCGAGCCGGGGACGACCGTCAGGTCGAGGCGTTCCTCCTGCCAGGCGGCGAACGCCTCGGACGGGCCGACAGCCGCCGAATCGAAGCTAACCTGCACCGTGTCGAGGTTGCCCGCGCGCGGCAGCGGCCAGAAGGGGTTGGCGACCAGCGTCGCCCCTTCCGCCAGCGGGGTCGACGGCTCAACAGCGAACGCCCCGCTCGTCCAGATCGTCTCCGGGGCCGTCCAGCCCTCCCCCTCAGATTCGATCAGGTCGGCGGGCACCGGGTAGAGCAGCGGCATCGCCAGGATCGAGGGGAAATGGGCCGTCTCGCCCCCCAGCCGGAACTCGACCACCACGTCGTTCAGCACGCGCGCGCCGAGCGTCTGCTCGATCACCTCCGGGGTGAGCAGGCCGGGGTCCTGCGCGTGGAGGAAGCGGCAGCCCGCGATCACGAAGGCGGCGCTGGCCTGCGGCGCGACGGTGTCCGCCCGACAGGCGCGGCGCACGGCGGCCACCACGTCACCCGCCGTCACCGGGCGCACCCGCTCCACCTCGCCGCTCTCCGGGTTGACCTGCACCCAATACACGTCGTCACGCAGGTAGACCGTCCACGTCCGCCCGTCGTCCGAGACCTCCCAATGGGACGCCAGGGCAGGCTCCACCCGGCGCGTGTCCGGGTCGAGCGCCGTCAGGCCAACGAACAGGTTCGCCACCAGGTCACTCGCCGCGCCGTCGAGTTGGATGGCCGCGCCAGGGTCGATCGTCACCGGCGGCGCGCCCAGGTGCACCCGCCCGATCGCCGGCTCGACTAAAGGCGGCGCTCCGGTCTCCTCCGGCGGCTCTGTCTCGTCGGGGGGCAGCGTGGCGGTCACGATCAGCAGGTTATCCGGGGTCGGGGTATCACCCGCGCCATTCCCGGCGCAGGCGGCAAGCAGGCAGACAGCTAACAGCAGCGGCAGCGGGATTCGTCTGATCATCGGTTTGGTTGTTCCTGGTTGAGAGGCAGGGTCATCTCGTGCTGGCTCAGCGTGCTCCTGAAGCCCAGCCCGCGCAGCAGCGGGAAGAGCGGGTCGTCCTCGGCGATGTTCAGGTAGGTTATCCGGGCCAGGGGGAACTCGGCCAGCAGATGGGCCAGCAGCGCGCTGCCTGCTTCGAGCGTGTCGGCAGCGACGTCCACCAGGCCGACGTGGTAGCGCTCCGCGTGGTAGAAACACACCCCTACCGGTGCCTGTGTCCCCTCCCGAAAGGCGGCGACGCCCCGCAGATCGCGGCCCAGCGCATAGATAGACTCGGCCTCACGCTGCCAGGGGCGGGGAGTACCGGCCAGGGCGGGCAGGCGGGCCAGCAGCCTGCCGACCGCCGCCGGTTTAACGATCAGCCCGGTTCCGTTAGGTGCGGGAGGCGAGGGTCCTTCCTCGCGGACGAGCACATGAAGCTGGCGCTCGACCTGGAACCCCAGCGACTCGTACAGGTGATACGCCCCGCTGTTCTCGACGATGACCTCCAATTGGAGGCGGCGCAGACCGGCATCCACTCCCTGCCCGATCAGGTATTTCATCACCCGGCGGGCGATGCCCTGCCGCCGGTAGGCCGGGATCACGCCCATGCCGCCGATCCAGCCGTGCGCTCCGCGCACGCCCAGCAGCCCCATGCCGACCACCCGACCGCCATCCAGGGCCGCCGCCGAGCGAGACAGCTCGACCGATTCGCGCCGCACCAGCTCGCCAAACGAGTGGGGCGTCAGCACGATGGGCACGTAGTAACCCTCATAAGCCGCGTTCACGGCGCGGACGAACGCGGCGCGCCTGACTCTGGAGACGGGTTGGATGGTGATCGTCGGCATCATTATGCCGGAATGGTATCACGCCGTGGGAGGCCGCACAACCACTCATCCCAACAAAAATGAGGGGCCGAAGCCCCTCGTCACCATCCCAAATCTGGCGGGCTGGCTACGACCCTGCCCCGCGCCCCTGCCCGGCCCAATAGGGGCGGCCACCCTCGTCGCGCACGGTGACGCTGCCCCCGGCGGTCGTATCCACCAGCTCCACGGGCTTGAACTCGCCGTCCTCCCAGAAGCCGGTGACGGCGACCGCGTGGCCTTCTTCGGTGGAGAATCCCTGCTCCAGAGCGTACAGCCAGGCACGGCCATCAACAATCAGCTCGCCATCCGCCACCTGGAGAACCAGCGCGCTCTCGTCCACTGCCGTGACGGCCCCTTCGAGCGTCAGCCAATCCTCCACGTTCTCAAGTCCGATCCCGTCACCCTGTCCGACGCTGTTGGTCTGCCCGTTGCCGCCCTGCCCATTGCCACCCTGCCCGTTACCCCCATTCCCCTGGCGGCTGCCGTCCCCGGCGCTGCTCTGGACATTACCACCCTGGCCGTTCCCCTGCCCACCGCCGCCGTTCTCACCCTGGCCGCTGCCCTGGCCGCTCCCCACGCCCCCGCCAGAGCGGCCCACCTGGCGGCCCTGCTCGCCGACTTCGGCCTGAGCATTCCGCCCGCGGCCCAGGCCGTCCCCATCTCCGGTCTGGTCGATCCGGTCGGCGGTGCGGATGACCGCCCCCGCCACCAGTGCGCTGAGCAGGCCGGTAAATAACGTCCCCAGAACGATTTTCTTCAACATGGTCACACCCTTTCGTCGAGTTAAGTTAACAACGGATAATCAGTTTTGCTGCGGATACCGGCTGCTCAGGCATCCGGGGCCAGCTTCGGCTGGCGCGGGGCCGGACGCTGCCAGAGCGAGCGGGCCAAGCGTCCGGTCACCTTGCTGACCCATCCCCAGTGCATGGCGAAATGGATCGCGACGGCGCTGACCAGGGTCACCCCGGCCCAGGTGTGGATCAAATCCCAGGTCGTCCGGCTGAAGAGGAACGCCGCGTCCCAGCCAGGATTATGCCCGCCCTGGTAGCCGCCGGTCGGCGCGAACAGGAAGTAGATGCCGGAGCCAGCCGTCACCAGGAAGCTGAGAGCCACCACCACGTCCACGGCCAGGTTCAGCCTGGCCCCGCCGGACATGTGCGTGCCGCGCCCGCCCAGCCATTTGACCAGCCGCCGGGCCATCGTCTTGACCCAGGCCCAGTGGATGGCGAGGTGAAGGATCGCGGCGGCGACCATCAGCACGCCCGCCCAGGTGTGCAGGTCAGCCCAGGTCGCCCGGTCGAACAGGAAAGTGACCCCATAGGCCGGGTTCAGCCCACCCCGGTAGCCGCCCGAAGGCAGGTAGAGAAAGTAGAGGCCGGTCAGGGCGGCGAGCAGGCCGCCCGCAAAAACGGCGAAGTCGATCAGCCAGTTGGCCCGCGTGCGAGCCGAAAAAGTGTTTTGTCCGGTCATTGGTTCTCCTGACAGCGTTTCGTTCATCTTAGATGTCCCTATCGTAGCCTCGGATTGTGTATGAATTGTGAGGGGTCGATTAAGATATTTCTAAGCTGGCCGCGCCTCGCCCCGCCGTTTGCAACTCGTTTCACAGTGGTGCGTAGAATATGGTGAAACCTGATTGGAAAACCAAGATTTGTTTTGAAGAGGGAGATAGAGAACATGTCTGAGCAGAAGAGACTTTATCGCAGCAGTGACGATCGGATGATCGCCGGTGTGTGCGCTGGCCTGGCCGAATACATGAACGTCGATCCGGTGCTGGTGCGGCTAGCGATGGTATTGTTCACCCTGGCGGGTGGCTCCGGGATCATCATCTACGTAATCGCCTGGATCATCATGCCAGAGCGCCCGGAAGAGCTGCCGAACGTTTGATGACGTTCGCCTGACTGCGAGGGGGGACACGGCGAGCCGTGTCCCTACTTGTTGCAATTTTTGACCGATCATTCAATCATTCATGGTACAAGCTGGTAAGAGAGAGGTGAAGGGATGTCCGAGCAAAAACCACTGACCCGCTCCTCAGAGCGCATGCTCGGAGGCGTGTGCGCTGGCCTGGCCGAGCACCTGAACGTCGACCCAACGCTTGTGCGGCTGGCCTTCGTCGCGCTGGGGCTGGTTTACGGGTTCGGCGCGCTGATTTACCTCGTGATGTGGATCGTGATCCCCGACGAAAACGGGCAGCAACTGCTCAGCGAGGACGCCGTGCGGGCCAACCTGGAAGACATCCGCAGCCAGGCACGGCGGCTAGGCGAATCGTCGCAAGGCCCGGTGCTGATCGGCCTGATCCTGGTGGGGGTGGGCGCGCTGGCCCTGGTGCGGAACCTGGTGCCTGGCTTCCAGTTCCGCTTCGGGCTGCCGCTGCTCCTGATCCTGGTCGGCGGCTACCTGCTGCTCAGACGTCGCTAGCGCGTGCGTCCGGGCGACGGTTTATGACTCTGTCGAGCCTCGTCCGAGGCTCTTTTTGAGGAGAGAGGTCAGATGAGTATGGAAGAGAACGGGTCAGCCGCGCCCCGGCGGCATACATCCGGGCTGACCTGGGCCATTATCTTGATCGGGGTCGGCGTCGCCCTGCTGCTGCAAAACATGGGCGTGATACAGATCAACTGGCTGTACCTGGTACACTTCTGGCCGGTGCTGCTGATCCTGGCCGGGCTGGACTTTTTGCTGGGCCGCCGCTCGTTCGTCGGCGGACTGCTGACGGCGGCACTCGGCCTGGCAATCGTGGCCGGAATCCTGTGGCTGGCGACCGGCCCCGCCAACCTGTCGGGCTGGGCGGCCTCCCTGCGAGGCAACACGGTTACACGCGAGGTGCAGACCGAGCTGGGTGGGGCGGAAGCACTTGAAGTCAGCATGAACCTGGGGGCTGGCACCACCACGATCGACGCGCATGAGGGCACCACCTACGCCCTGCAGGGCGAGTACACCACCGACGAGCGGATCAACCTGAACGTGGCGTACGAGGTGAACAACGGCACAGGCGACCTGCGGCTGGAGGAGCGCGGCATAGACGAACTCCTCGGCGGGGCCTACGTCGGCGAGTTAGACCTGAGCCTGACCGACGCGCTGCCGATCGACCTGACGGTCGACCTGGGTGTGGGCGAGTCCACGCTCGACCTGGAGCAGCTTGAGATCACGACCCTCGACGTGAGCACCGGGGTTGGCTCGACCGACATCATCCTGGGGGAGGGCAGCTACACGGCGGACATCAACGCCGGGGTCGGCGAGATGACCATCGAACTGCCTGAGAACGCCGCCGTGCGGCTCGAATTGGACGGCGGGCTGGGATCGACACACTTCCCCGATCGGTTTGAGAAGATCGACGACGGCGTCTGGGAGACCCCCGGCTACAGCACGGCGACGGAGCAGATCCTGCTGCGGGTCAACGCCGGTGTCGGGGACCTCAGCATCACCGAGTAGCGCCGCTTCACTCATCGGGCACCTGGGGGTATCATGGGGCGGCGGCAGCCTGCCGCTCCGTGGCTCCCTTTTATTTTGCATCGACGCCTTATTAAGGATCGATGTGCGACCAGGCCGTTTATCATCATTACCTTAGCGGCTCATAAGGTATAATGGCATCATTCGTCTTTAATTCGCGTAAGGAATTAGGGACATTATGGAACAACCACAGACAATAGGCCGGTACCGGATCACCACCGAGATCGGGCGGGGCGGCATGGCGACCGTCTACCTGGCCCACGACCCTTCATTCGACCGTGACGTCGCGGTCAAGGTGCTCCCCCGCGAGTTCTCCCACGACCCGACCTTCCGGGAGCGCTTCGAGCGGGAGGCGCGCACCATTGCCCAGCTTGAGCACAACGCGATCGTGCCGGTCTACGACGTGGGCACCGAGGACGGGATGTCGTACCTGGTGATGCGCTACATGCCGGGCGGGTCGCTCGCCGAGCGCATCGAGCGGGGCGCGATCCCGGTGGGCGAGACGGCCCGTATCCTGGCGGACGTGGCCTCCGGGCTGGACGAGGCGCACGCCAAGGGGGTCGTCCACCGCGACCTCAAGCCGGGCAACATCTTGTTCGACCGGGAGGGCACGGCCTACCTGTCTGACTTTGGCATCGTCAAGCTGGCCGAGGCCAGCGCCGCCCTGACCGGCACCGGCATCGTCGGGACGCCCTCCTACATGAGCCCGGAGCAGGCGCGCGGCGAGCCGGACATCGACCCGCGCAGCGACATCTACGCACTGGGCGTGATCGCCTACGAGATGCTGACCGGGAAAGCGCCCTACGAGGCCGACACGCCGATGGGGGTGGCGATCAAGCACATCCTCGACCCCGTGCCGGAGATATTACAGGTCAAGCCCGACCTGCCCGCCGCGATCGGGCCGGTGATGAGGCGGGCGCTCGCCAAGGATCGCGCCGAGCGCTTCCCGACCAGCCATGCGCTGGCGGGGGCGATTGCCGCCGTGGCCGAGGGGCTGCCCGTCCCCGAAGATGAGTCCCCAGCCGCCAGCGTGGCCCTGCACGCGCCTGCCTCGCCGGAGGTGTACAGGCCGTACGAGCCGGAGACGATGCCGCTTGCCCCACCCGCCGCCCCGGCGAAAAAGGACGGGGCGCGGCAGGAAGAATCGACCGACGAGCTGTCCTCGACGGACAGGCTCTCCAGCCAGGAGCAGCGAGCGGCGCGGAGGGCGGCCCGCCAGGCGCGGCGCGCGGCGCGCCCCAGCAGCGGTTGCTTCCGCTGGTTCGTTGCGATCAGCGTGGTGACGATCGTCATCCTGGGAATCCTGGCGGCGATCCTGATGAGCGGCCTGAACATGCTGGGAGACGTCTTCGCCAACGGGGTGGCGACCCGCGAGGAGCCGATACAGCAGACGATCACCCAGGAGCTGGGCGAGGCCGACTCGCTGGAGGTCGTCCTGAAGCTGGCGGCGGTACGCGCCCAGGTCAACGGGCAGGAGCTTCCGGCGTTCGCCGTTTTGGGCGAATACAACACCAACACCTTCCTCGACCTCACCACCGACTACACGGTCGAGGATGGGCAGGGCAGGCTGACCATCGAGCAGCAGGAAGCCTCAGACGCACCGGAGGAGATGACCATCCCCCGCCTGCTGGGCCTGACCGCCGACCTGAGCCTGGCGCTCAACAACATGGTCCCGATCGACCTGGCGGTGAGCACCGGCGTCGGCGAGACCAACCTCAACCTGCGCAGCCTGGAGCTGAGCGCGCTGTCGATTGAAGCGGGGGTGGGCACGTTAGACGTCAAGCTACCCGATGGCAATTACGAGGCGACGATGAACGCGGGCGTGGGAAGCGCCACCATCGAGCTGCCGGAGGAGAGCGCGGTGGACCTGCGTGTATTGGGCGGGATGGGCAACATCGAGGTGGCCGACAGCCTGGTAAACGTCGGAGAAGAACACTGGCGGTCGCCCGGATACGAGGACGCCGAACAGCAGATCGACCTGACGATCACCGCCGGGGTGGGCGACCTCGTGATCCAGGATCGCTGATCGAGGTCAAACCGTCAGGATTCGACCTCGACCTTCTCCACGCGGATCAGGTTCGTCGAGCCGGGCATGTTCGCCGCGACGCCCGCCGTTAACACCACCCGGTCGCCGTTTTTGATCGCGCCCGCCCCGGCAGCAAGCTGGATGCACTGGCGCACCACCCGGTCCGTGCTGTCGCTGGGATCGGAAGCGAGCGGGAGAACCCCCCAGGAAAGCATCAACTGGCGCTGCACGATCGGATGAGGCGTGGCGGCGATGATCTGGACGTTCGGGCGGTAGCTGGCGACCGCACGGGCGGTCTTGCCGCTGGCGGTCGAGGTGATGATCGCCGCCGCGTGCACGTCTTCGGCCAGGTCGCAGGTGGCGTGGCTGACGGCGTGGGTGACGTCGTCGACCCGCCTCGCGTACGACGGCGGGTTCCAGTCGCCGGGCAGCACCGCGTTCTCGACCTCGTGCGCGATGCGGGCCATGGTGCGGACGGCCTCGACCGGGTATTTGCCCACGGCGGTCTCGCCGGAGAGCATCGTCGCGTCGGTGCCATCCAGGATCGCGTTCGCCACGTCGCTCGCCTCGGCGCGGGTGGGGCGCGGGTTGCGGATCATCGAATCGAGCATCTGGGTGGCGGTGATCACCGGCTTGGCGGCGGCGTTGGCCTCCCGGATCAGCCGCTTCTGCACCATCGGCACCTGCTCGGCGGGGATCTCGATCCCCAGGTCGCCCCGCGCCACCATGATCCCGTCGGCAGCCTCCATGATCTCGTCGATGTAGTCCAGCGCCTCCGGCTTTTCGATCTTGGCGATCACCCTCGCACAGTAGTCACCGCTGCCGCCGCACTCAACGATGTGCGCCTTCAGCCGCCTGACCTCGTCCGCCCGGCGCACGAAGGACAGGGCGATCCAGTCGGCATCCTGGCTGAGGGCGAAATCCAGGTTGTCCCAGTCCTGCTCGGTGATGGCGGGCACCGACAGGTCTGAGTTAGGCAGGTTAACCCCCTTGTGGTTCTTGAGCGGCCCGCCCGTGATCACCGTGGTCGATATTTCCTCCTCCCGGATCTCGTCGACGCGCAGCTCGATCAGCCCGTCATCGATCAGGATGCGCTCACCGGGCTTCACGTCGCGGCACAGCATCGTGTAACGGACGGGCACCACCGCGCATGAGTCGCCCGTCTTGAGGCGCTCGCCGACCACCTCGTGCGTGGTGAGGATCACGCATTCGCCCTCGTTGAGCGGGAACCCGTCGTCTTTCAGCTCACCTACCCGGATTTTCGGCCCTTGCAGGTCGACCATGATGGCGACCGGCACGCCCGCTTCCTGGGCGGCGGCGCGGATGCGGCGGATGTTCTCGCCGTGATACGCCTGGTCGCCGTGTGAGAAGTTCAGCCGGGCGACGTCCATCCCGGCCTCGATCAATTTCGCCAGGATGGCAGGGTCGCGGCTGGCGGGGCCAATTGTGCAGACGATTTTTGTGTGGATCATATCCCATCACCCCCAGGGTTTCTGTCTATAAACGGCAGCGACTGAAACAGCACAATAACCATAATTCGAGTGCGGCGGAGCGTCAAGTTTTGTGGGCGGCTTTTAACAATAAATTAAGATACAATCGTCCTCAAGCGTTTCACGAAAATTTTAAAACTTTCGTGAAACCTCAAGCAAAAACCAGGCACAAAGCAGCTTTGATAACTGAAGTTACTTTCCGGTTTTTGCCCGGTAGGTGTCGAGGACGGAAGAATGACGCACTCACCAACCAGCCCGACGGGCAGCGCGCCCATGTTAGGAGGCCGGGCAGAGCGAAGCGGGCACGAGCCGCGTCTCGGCGCGGCGGCGGCGCTGCCTTCGCTGCTGGAATCCCTGTTCGGTGACGACGAGCGCGCCCGGCGAGCGGCGGCCAGGGCGTTAGGCGAGGCGGGCGACCCCCAGGCGCTGCCTTACCTGATCGAATCACTCGACGACGAGTCCGCCGGGGTGCGCCTGCTGGCGGCCTGGGCGCTGGGCCGGATTGGCGGGCCGAGGGCGCTTGCGCGCCTGATGGCGGGCCTCGGCGACCGCTCCGCCGGGGTGCGCTGGGCTGCCGCCCGCGCGCTGGGCCAGATCGGCTCGCGGGAGGCGGTGCCGGGTCTGCTCGCGGCGCTGAATGATCGGGGCGCGCTGGTGCGGGAGGCGGCCTGTCAGGCCCTGGGCCAGATCGGCGACGAGCGGGCGATAGCGGGCCTGCGCGAGGCGCTCTCCGACCGGGCCGAGGGTGTATCCAGAGCGGCCAACGAGGCATTATACCATATTGGAGCGGGTGGTTATCCACCGCGCTGGGGGGATTGACCGGCACACTCAGGCCAGGAGGGAGGCTCGCCGTGGCTGCCGACCGGAGCGACGACCAGCAGTGGATCAACGAGGACACCCCGATCGTGGAGCTGGTCGGGATTCTCTACCAAGACGACGAAGTGCTGAGCGAGGAGGCGGTGCGCATCCTGCGCCGCATCGGCGACCCGGCGCTCAACCACCTGGTGCACCTGCTGGGCGACGACGACCCCGTCCAGCGGACCAGCGCGGCCTGGGCGTTGGGCCGCATCGGGCTGGCGGGGGCAGTCTCCGCCCTGTTGGAGCGGCTCGGCGACGAGCGGTCCGATATCCGGGTCAACGCCGCCTGGGCGCTGGGCGAGATCGGCGACCCCCAGGCGCTGCCCGAATTGTGCGACGCCACCCGCGACCCGTCGAGCGACGTGCGGCAGGCCGCCGCCCTGGCGCTGGGGAGGGTCGGCCACCCGGATGGGGCTGGAGCGCTGTGTGATGCGCTGGTCGATCCGGCCTGGCAGGTGCGGGAGGTGGCCGCCCAGGGGTTGGGCACGATTGGCGATCTCGACACGATCCCCGACCTGGAAGAAGCGCTGGCCGACGAGCACAGCCGGGTGCGCCGCGCTGCCGCCCGGTCGCTCCAGCAGATCGAAGGGCGGCAGGACTGGTAGAATAAGGGTACTGGTAGGTAGAGGGAAGAAGAAAAGATGAACACATTTGTCAACGCACTGGCCGAGAACATGGCCAACGTATTGACCCTGGCGGCGGTTGTAGGGCTGATCGCCGGGGGGGTATTGTTCTGGCGGGCGCGCAAGAGGCGAGTCGCCCGCTTTCGTGACCAGGTAAACGCCGTGGTGCCGATCGGCAACGAACTGCGCAAGCGGTTGGCCCAGGCCCTTAACAGCGACGTGGCCGAGATGGCGAGCATCGGCGCGGTGACGTTCCTCGACCTAGTCTGGCATTACAGCATGGCCGACCCGCAAATCTGGGATCACTTCCAGGGGGTGCCTGGCGACCACATCGCCGACGCGCTGGCGAACCTTGACGTGCTCAAGGCCAGCATGGGCGACCAGGCGATCCCGATCGTCGGCCACGTCGTCGATTATTTCCAGGGGTTGGAGGCCACCCAGGTCTTCCACGACCTGATGGACCAGCTCTCCCACATCGGCAGCGCGAGCGATTCGGCGACGGTGGTGCTGGGCGGGCACGGCGAGAGCCTGGTAGACGCGCTGGGCGGGCATGCCGCCTCGACCGGGACAAGTCTGGCCGCCCAGACGATCACCGAGGGTACGCTCCTGCGCTACGTCCCGCTGGTGACGATCGGCTTCGCCAGCTACCGCGCCTGGCGGCGATCCCAGCAGGGGGCGACGCTGGGGCGCAACGTCGAGTTCGCCGCGATCGAGGTCGCCACCCGCGCCGGGGGCGGGCTGATCGGCGGCCAGCTGGGCGGCGTGATCGGCACCTTCGTCGCGCCCGGCCTGGGCACGATCCTGGGCGGAGTGGCGGGGGCAGTCGCCGGGGCGATTGGCGGCGCGTTCCTGGGCGAGGAGGTCAAGGGGCGGCACGTCCACCGCTCGCAGCAGGCGCTGGACGAGTCGCTGGCCACGCTGGGTGCCACCTACCTGGACGACCCCAAACACTACCACCAGCTGACGACCGTGTTCGTTGAGCACGAGCGGGGATACATGGAGAACCTACGAGAGATGCAGCGCAGGCTGCGCCGCTACGCCCTGCCCTGGCGGCGGCTGTGGCCCGATCAGAAGCTGATCTTCCTGGAGGAGACCGTCGCACGGGCGCAGGAGGGGCTTAACGAGGTCAAGCTGGGCACGGTCGACGCGCTCGACCGCCTCGAATACATGCGCGGCCAGGGCCAGCACCGCAAGATGGGCATCATGCTGTGGAGCAACCCGGCGATGTGCCAGCAGCTCGATTGCAGCGATGAGCTGATCGGGCGGGTCGAGGCGGCCAACACCCGGCTGACCCGCGAGCTGACCCAGTTGGGCAAGATCAAGACTGCCCCGCAGGCCGCCTCCGCCTGACGAGTCACAGCCAGCGCCGATCATGATCCTCGCCATCGACACCGCCACCCGCGCGACCAGCGTCGCCCTGCACGACGGCCAGCAAATCGCCGCCGAGATGACCTGGCTCACCGAGAACTACCACACCGTCGAGCTGGCCCCAACGGTGGCCGGGCTGCTGGGTCGGGTCGGCGTCCGGCCTGCCGACCTGGCGGCGATTGCGCTCGCCAAAGGGCCTGGCTCGTTCACCGGCCTGCGGATCGGGATGAGCTTCGCCAAGGGGCTGGCGCTCTCATCCAGCCCGCCGCTGCCCCTGATCGGCGTGCCCACGCTGGACATCATCACCGTCGCCCAGCCGCGCGTCCTGGGACGCCTGTGCGCGGTCGCCCAGGCGGGGCGCGGGCGGGTCAACGCCGGGTTCTACCGCCAGGGGCCGGAGGGCTGGGAGGCGGAGGGCGATCCCGTGATCGTCAATTGGGACGACCTGCTCCCCCTGCTGGAGGGGCCCATCCAGGTGTGCGGCGAGATCGACCGGGCCGGATACGAAAGGTTGCAAACCCTCGGCGACCGTGTCATGATAGCAAGCCCGGCAGCCAGCCTGCGCCGGGCGGGGTTCCTCGCCGAGCTGGCGCGCCGCCGGTTAGCCCTGGGCGTGGTAGACGAGGCGGCGACGCTGGCCCCGCTTTACCTGCACTAGTTATTTTAGAGGTGGTTGCGCGTGTCCAGCCAAAATACCGTCGCGAACGAGCAAAGGGAGCAGCGGGCAGGTAAGAATGGAGCACCGGACGGGCGACTGGCAGTTGTGATCCGCCGGATGGCCGCCCCGGACA
>Ga0315536_1001198_pt1 | contig 13184 bp, 12 predicted proteins | sample SalMarSW160230MG_FD_203093 | JGI IMG/M metagenome (GOLD analysis project Ga0315536, IMG submission 203093) | Salt marsh sediment microbial communities from the Plum Island Ecosystem LTER, Massachusetts, United States - Salt Marsh Sediment SW1602-30 ... | reverse complement strand
AAGGGTTTTTTTGTCAACCATTGTAAATTCCAGTCCGGCACTTCCCCTCTGTGAGATATTATCAAGCACCAGACCTGTTTTGCTTTCAATGCTTATACCATAAATATCAGGACTGACCTTGCCTGTAAATTCTATTAAAATATCCTTTTTCCTGTTCAGATTACAGGAAAGTTCATTGAAGCCTTTCCCTCTTTTAAGAGTATCTGTCATTACAACATCTCCGTCTGCCCTCACGACAACTTCCACCTTACCCATTGCATTTCCGTAAAAAATCCTTAAAACGTCATAAACTGATGATGCACTGTCTGCAAAAGCTGACGGACTGATATTTACAAAGGCCTTTTCAGGTATAATTGTTTTTCTGCCTTCAGGCAGATAGCGGCAAATTGCCATGAAGGGCCCAAGTTCAGCATGGCTTAATTCACCTTCCTTATAGGAAAGATAGTTATACCTTTCCCAGTTAGATGATGCTTTTAAATAAAAAGTCTTGGCATACATTACCGGCATTAGTGGCAGAAAAAGCCCGGGACCTGTTCCGGGATTATTTTCCCTTAAAATATGTCGGAGGTATGAGCTTATACGATCCCCTTCAATCTGGGAATCACCATAATACATTACCCTTACCTGCCTTTTGGAGTATCTTACCGAATCAAGAAACTGCTTTATCGGAAGCGGGGGACGAGAAAGAGTAACCAGACGTAATGAATCATCTTTTTGTTCCTGGCTTTCAGTCAGTTTCTTCAGGCTGTCTGCCATATTGCCTGAATTGAAATCCAGAGCATTCTTTTCATTCTGAATTAAATCATTTTCAGATACTTTTGGTATAAATTCATGTACAGAAGGGAAAAGTTGATTTGCCGGTATAATATAATGCAGACCGGTAAAACAGGCAAGAAAGATCAGTAAAAATAAAAATGACCTTAAAGGGCGCATATTTTAGAAAAAAATCAGCTCTTCCTCTTGATCTTCAGCTTCTGCCCAACCTGTATCTTACCCGGATCAGAAATATTATTTAACGTAAGAACGTCAGTTGTGGTTACATCATCAAACATCTTCACGATATCCCAGATTGTATCCCCGTAACGCACCGTGTAGGTTATATATTCATCATCATTCGCTCCGGACATGTTTGCCGACTGGTCCGGGGAAGCTGAAGACACTGTTTTTCCTATCATTGCCTGTTTATCGGCAAAAGACATTGTTCCGATTTTAGAAAAATAGTCAGCTTTTGAAGGGTCAACATAAACAACAAGTTTCTGACCTACCCTTATAGTATTGCGGTATATGTTATTCCAGTACCTGAGTTCTGATAATCCGACCTTGTACCATTCAGAAATATAACCAAGATTATCCCCATCCTGTACGGTATATAGAACTTTTGTCTTTCCCTTTACTTCAGCGGGATGGTATGAAGAACGAGTTGGATCAGCGATCTGTATTTTTCTGTTAAGATATACATCCGGCTTATAATTTCTGATTGTATCATTCAGATCAATGAAATCACCTAGGTGATTCATAGGTAGCATAAGTGACAATGGTTTTGAATAACCCGGAATAAGTCCGGTTTTGTATTGGGGATTCAAAGCACGAAGCTCACCAAGGGGAATTCCCATAACTTCAGAGATTTGTATAAGATGAATATCTTTATTTACCATTATAGTATCGGTGGCAACAGGTATATTAAGAGCCAGAGGCTGAATGTTATGTTCAGCATAGTAGTTAACTGCGTATGTTGCAGCCACATATTGAGGTATGTAACCCCTGGTTTCACGAGGAAGCCTGTAATATATATCCCAGTAATCTTTCTTGTTCCCCGATCTTCTTATTGCCTTATTAACATTGCCGGGACCACAATTGTAAGCTGCAATAACCAGTGTCCAATCGTTGTAAATATTATACAGGTCCCTAATATATCTGGCAGCTGCATGTGTGGATTTGATAGGGTCCCTGCGTTCATCAATAACTGAATTGATTGTCAATCCGTACATTTTACCGGTACTGTACATGAACTGCCATAATCCCGTAGCCCCTGAGCGTCCGTTAACTGCATTCGGATTCAATGCCGATTCAATCACAGCCATATATTTTAGTTCCGCCGGCAGTCCGTATGAATCAAAAATGTCCTCAATCATCGGAAAATAGTAATCTGTCATCCCAAGAACAGCACTGAATTTGTCTCTTTGTTTAATTGTGTAAACATGAATATGGTTTCTGATAATACTGTTGAAAGGAAGGTTGATTATTGAATTTATCTTTCGCAGTCTGTCCTTGTACACAGAATCAGTACATTGAAGCGCCAGTGTATCCCCATTAAATTCAGCCGGAGCCTTTTTTATTGCAAGTTTAACATACCACGAATTGCAAAGGCTGTCGAGATCGCGGGTTATTCTTTCAGTGCTACCATCAATTTTTATAATGAGTGTATCAAATTCAGGAGCTGCATTCAGTTTAATAACTGTGAAAAGAATAATTACCAATATTGCTGTAAATCTCATAATTAATTTCATTTTTTATTAAAAAGTTATTTCCAAACCCACATTCAGCCCTACTCCGACATATCCACCTGGAAGTGACAAATGCACAGGTATAACTGTGAGATTCAGATTATTACTGATATCATAGTTAAAAAGACTGGCATCCACATTCGCATCGAGTATCGAAAGAAGGTACCAACCAGCGATGCCAATATACGAAAGATCCCTGTATCTCTTATAATAATCGACCATTCTTAGCATTCCATCCTTAAAATATTGTTCGTTGGCTGGGTTATAGTCATTCGGGTATAACACAGGATCGTATGTTGAGGGATCAGCTTTTATTAATTTCATGTAGCTGTCGGTTGCAGGTATCAGATCCGTAAAATCCTGATATGCTTTCATATAGGCTATATAATTTTTTGAATTGAATTGAACACTGTAGATCAATGCGCCAAAACCTCCATAAACCAAAGGTAGTTTCCAGTATTTCCTTGTATATATCTGACCCAGACCCGGAAAGGCAACAGCCAGCATGGTGGCCCTCATAGGATCAGGCGTAAATTTTTGTTTTAAAGATTTATTGAGAGCAAGTGTATCCTGGGCAACCTTATTATTGTGAATCTTAACGGGTACTGTTGTGACTACAGATAATGTATCCTGTGCAAAACTGATTTGGTGAACACAAAACAGTTGCATAATAAGGATTATTGCTATTTTCTGAAAAGTTCTCAAAATAAAAGCCTGCCGGTAATAAAAATCCGGTTCCACAATTTTTGCGCGATAAAGATAATTATTTTCAGGAGTTCAGACGGTCAAATACTCCTAAAATGCGCTCCATCTCCTCCGGATTTTCAAACGGGATAACGATTTTCCCCTTTCCGTTTTCGTTTATTCTGAAATTTACTTTGGCTGAGAATATTTTATTTAGATGGTCGGACAGCTTTGTGAAATCATCATTAAGCTTCTTCTTCTTTTCAAGTTTAGACGGATCCTTACCCTTCTCTGACTGGAGGTGTCTGACCAATTCTTCTGCCTGGCGAACAGACAGTTCCCCGTCAATTATCTTATAATAAACATTAATCTGCTTCTTTGGATCTTCTATGTTAACAAGGGTACGGGCATGCCCCATCATCAGGTTTTTATTCTTGATCCCAAGCTGGATCTCTGCCGGAAGTCGCAGAAGCCTGAGATAATTTGCTACCGTTGATCGTTGTTTGCCAACCCTGTCACTTAACTGTTCCTGTGTAAGCTTACATTCCTCTATTAATCGCTGGAAGCTGATTGCGACTTCAACTGCATCAAGATCTTCACGCTGAATATTTTCTACAAGAGCCAGCTCCAGCATTGCCTGATCGTCGGCTGTCCTGATATAGGCAGGTACATGTGTAAGACCTGCCATGCGTGCGGCCCTGAGCCTTCTTTCTCCGGCAATCAGCTGGTAACGGCCGGGACCCGTTTCGCGGACTGTGAGCGGTTGAACTATGCCTAGTTTCTTTATTGAGATTGTAAGTTCTTCGAGCGACTGCTCATCAAAACTTGTACGTGGCTGAAAAGGATTGGCTTCAATTGAATCAACCGAAATATCACGGTTGGCCTCAACCTTTTTTTCAAGAACCTCTTTCTCCACTCCGTCAATCAATGCACCAAGGCCTCTTCCCAACGCATTTTTCTTTGCCATATTCATTACTGTTTCTGTAATTGAAATGTTCTGATAACTACTGTACAACTTTCGCTTCCTGCTTCTCTATCAGTTCCGTAGCCAGGCTAAGGTAATTGACCGTACCTCTTGAATCAGCATCATAAAGGATTGCAGGCTGACCAAAACTTGGAGCTTCCGAAAGCTTTACATTCCGCTGTATAATTGTCTTAAAGACCATCTGCTGGAAATGCTTGTTCACTTCATCAGCTACCTGGTTCGATAACCGGAGTCTTGAATCGTACATGGTAAGAAGAAATCCTTCAATCTCAAGCCTGGTATTCAGATTATTCTGAATGATCTTAATTGTATTAAGCAGTTTACCAAGTCCTTCAAGGGCAAAGTACTCACATTGTACAGGTATTATGACAGAATCTGAAGCCGTAAGGGCATTAACCGTAAGAAGTCCCAGTGAAGGAGAACAGTCAATAAGTATATAATCATAGTCTGCTTCTATTTTCTCAATGACCGTCTTTAGTATTTTTTCTCTTTCAGGTCTGTCAAGCATTTCAATCTCAGCTCCCACCAGATCGATATTGGAAGGTATTATTGAAAGATGCTCGACACTGCACATCATTAAAGCCTCTGCAGGTTCTTTCCCATCTATGAGACAATCATAAATTGTACTCCGTATCTGCCTTGTATCTATTCCGATTCCCGATGTGGCATTTGCCTGTGGATCGGCGTCGACAATCAGTACTTTTTTTTCCAGTGCGGCAAGACTGGCCGCAAGGTTGATTGCTGTTGTTGTCTTACCTACTCCGCCCTTCTGATTCGCTATTGCTATAATCCTTCCCATCTTTCTATTGAAATTATTGAGTTAATTTTGAGATTCAAATTTACTATTTATGCTCTATAGCCGCCGGAAGTAAAAGACGTAATTGTAAACATTTTTTTCGGGGTTTTCAACATCTTATTAACATTGGCTTTCCATGCAGGAAGATGTAACTTATTGGTTTTATGAGATTCTGTTCCTTAAAACCAATAATCTTTATTTTATAAAAATTGTTAATAACGTTTTACATACCGTTTCTAAGCCAAGCTTAAAATAATGATACTAATCCTGATTATTAAAATTATTCAATTTTATTTCCATCTTTGTTCATCTAATCATCAGACTATTTAATGAATCAAAAAACCGACCTTAAGGAATGGCTGGTCATAGTAAACCCGAATGCCGGTAATGGCAGAGGGAAAAAGGACTGGGAAAAGATATCGTTGCTCCTAGCAAAAGAGAATTTGCCTATTAAGGTGAAATTTACCGAGAAAAAGGGCCATGCTATAATCCTTACGACTGACAGCATTAAGGAAGGCTTCAGGAATTTTATCACTGTGGGCGGTGACGGAACTCTTAATGAAGTTGTTAATGGGGTATTTATGAATACTGTTTGCCCTTCCACTGATATTGTTCTCGCATCAATACCTGTCGGTACAGGCAACGACTGGGGAAAGATGTTTGGAATATCCACTGATCATGAAAAAGCTGTCAGGACAATAGCGGAAAACAAACAGGTGCTGCATGATATAGGTAAAATGAGTTATTTCGATGGTACAGAGAAGAAAGAGCGATATTTCATAAATATTGCAGGTTTAGGATTTGAATCGGTAGTAGTGAGAAAAACAAACTATCAGAAAGATCACGGACACGGCGGTAAACTAATATATTTCTATAACCTTTTAACAAGTCTGTTTTCATATAAGAACACCCAGGCAGAGATAATAATTGATGATGAAAAAATCGATACTCATGTCTTCTCAATAAATGTTGGTAACGGAAAATATTGCGGGGGAGGAATGCGACAGACGCCCAGGGCATTACCGGATGACGGGTTACTAGACATAACCATAATAAAGGAGATGGGCAAATTTGAGATTATCAGGAATCTCAAGATCCTTTACGATGGTACAATTCTTTCGCATCCGAAGGTAGATGGTTATAAATGCAAAAATATCAAGGTCAGTTCCGGTTCTTTATTGTATGCTGAAGCCGACGGTGAATCACTTGGGCACACTCCGGTAGAATTCAATATTATTCCTGATGCCGTAAAAATAGTATATGGGACCCCTATTATTCGGTAACCCTGATTTGAAAAAGCTTTGACCATCTTTTCCCTGTAACAAAGATTCTTTTTCCTTCAGGATCGTAAGCAATACCATTAAGGACATCAGTATCGGGTGTACGGTCCGATGCCGGCAAAATGCCTTTTAAATCAACATATGCAATTACTTTTCCGCTCGAAGGGTCTATCCTGGCTATAAGATCCGACATCCAGATATTTGCCCAGATCTCACCATTAATATATTCGAGCTCATTTAGCGAATCAACCTTTTCCTTATTGTCGTAAACTTCGAGTCTTGAAACGACTGTAAACATCTCCGGTTCATAGAAATAGAGAATATTTGATCCGTCGCTCATCACAATTTTGTCGCCGATGGTCGTAAGTCCCCAGCCCTGTGTAGGATAATAAATCTTATTTATAAGTTCAAAATTTGATTTCTTATAAACAAATCCAACTTTATTCTCCCAGGTTACCTGGTATATACGATCGCCATAAAGAGTTATGCCTTCACCAAACAGAGAAGGATCCAGATTATGCTGTCTGAGTACCTTTCCGGTCTCGAGTTCCACTTCCCTGAGGCTTGACCCTGTTTCCTGCCCTGTTCCTTCATATAACACTCCTCTATCATATACAAGTCCCTGTGTGAATGCATTCCTGTCATGCGGATAAGTATGAACCACTTTATAGCCATACATCGCAGGTACAACGTCTGAATAGACTATCATAAAACGTGTAATACTGTTACGCTGTTTACCTCCGCTGTAAGCAACCGCTTTTAACGACTTTCTGCCGGTTGTAACTGTCAGATCTGCAGGGACAATGCATTCCCAGGGTGCAGATTTAAGTGTTAATACCGGCTTGCCATCAAAAGATACCAGTACGGAATCTGGCAGTCTGTCAGACTTTTCCGGTGCAAGTACAACTTTAAACTGGTCGTGTAATTTAAAGCCGGTATTCTCATCAGGTGAAACCATTTTTATCAGTTTTAAAGCAACCTCATCATCTGAGCCTGTAACAGGCTTGTTTTCTGAAACTGATATATTCCCTGATTTGCCTGAACAGGATAGGGTCCATACCAGAAGAAGAAGCACAGAAAATGAAATGATATATTTCAAATATTTAGTTCTCATCTTTCTTTTTTTTCCGTGTAAATAATCTGTTTAGTAATTTTCTGCTAACTGATGTTATTTGTTTTTCTGCTTCCAACTGCTGAATCTCATACGGGCTTAGTAATTGCCATGCTTCACTCCACCCCGGGAAACCACCGATATTTTTATCGTCAATAAAAATATCGGCATTGATCTTCCGGCTTACAGATTCATCAAAAATCTCTTCCGGGTAGTTTTTGTTAACAGCGTAGAATTCAACACCGTTTTGTCTGCAAAACTCCACAGCATCATCGAGTTCTTTACCTGTCCTGAATGTCCATAAGATAAGACTGGCTCCCAATTTGTTAAGTTCCTTCAGCGTCTGAAAAGCAAATAACTTTTCCTTTCCTATTTCAGGATATTCATGTTCAACAATTGTACCGTCAAAGTCGACTGCAATTTTTATTCCTGTGAAGTCAATCATTCAATAATATGTTAATAGCTGCAAATCTAATAATAAATGAATGAAGATTTTCTTATTTTTACTCCCCTTCTGTTATATGATACATAATTTCAGGATGAAACACATTCCAAATTTTATTACTTCGCTTAATCTGGGTTCGGGATTTTTGGCAATAATTTTTGCCGGGAACGGAGACCTGTTAACTGCTTCATGGCTAATTATGGCAGCCATGGCATTTGATTTCCTCGATGGTTTTTCAGCCCGCTTACTGCATGCTTATTCGGATATGGGCAAAGAACTTGACAGCCTGGCGGATGTTGTAAGCTTTGGTGTGGCCCCCGCTCTGATTATTTTTCATCTTCTTAATGAATCATTATTAAAATCTCTTCCATTAACTTTTAGTTCTGAAGTACTAATAGTCACAATGATATATTTGGTGTCGGCAATTATGCCAGTTTGCGCTGCATTGCGCCTTGCAGTATTTAATATCGACGAAACACAGTCAACAACTTTTAAGGGCCTACCCACTCCTGCTAATGCCATTGCAGTAATTTCGGTTGTTCTCGCTGCAAACTACTCAGGATCAGAAATATTTAGTACCCTTACCGATAGTCCGGTATTTCTTGTCACCTATACAGTCATACTGTCATTATTGATGGTAAGCCGTATACCTCTTCTATCGCTTAAGGTTTCAAATCTTGATTTTAAAGGAAATGAGGGGAAGTATATTCTTGCAGGTCTCATACTTATCTCGTTTGCTGTTTTAGGTATAAGTGCTGCTCCCTTAATTATTCCGCTTTATATTGCAGTTTCCTTATTATCACTGATCTTCTGACCAGTTATTAGTGCCACACATTTCTGCCACTGACATACCCTACTTTTCGTCAGACTTATTCCTTTTCAGGAAATTTCTTTTCATAAGCAGATAAGGTAAATTTTATGGCAACCCAGCTTATTAGTATAAAAGCCGGCCAAATCAGGTATTCGAGAATTTCGCTAATATACATGACCTTCTGATTTCATTTCTTCCTCGGTAATCTTTTTATTATTTATCGCCTGCCATGCATACCATATATATGCAATAACAAACGGAATTAAAAATGAGACGAACATCATTGTCTTTAAAGTAAACAGGCTTGATGATGCATTAAATATTGTCAGTGAACTCTGCAGGTCGTAAGTTGACGGATAGAATGACGTCAGGTTAAAGCCGGCTACCAGGAACAGCGAGAATACTGCAAATACAGTTCCTGCTCCCGTAAACCATATCCCCCTGGTGCTTTTTCCAAACAGGGTTATACCTATTCCGTAAAGCACACTGAAAACGCCGGCAATAAAAATGATAAAAACAACCGGCATCTGAATAAAATTAGTGAAGTATTTATAGTTTTCTTCAGTTATTTTCCCTGTTATCGTATCAACTGCAAAGCCTTTTGAAAGAAGAAGTGAGACAACAAAGAAAAGAAAAAATACCAGGAAAGGTATTGAATTAATTAACAGGCTTCTGTGTACCCTGGAGTTTAGATTATCATTATCAATTGAATTGACCATGTATAACAGGCCATTAATTCTTGACAGTAATAATACTGCAAATCCCAGGGATAAGTTACGCACATTAAGTAATGCCTCAAGTCCGTACCATGGCGTTTCCCAATGAACCTGATTCATCTGGTCGAGGCTGAATTTCGATCCTGTGAAGAAAGTTGCAACGGCTGTTCCAATAAGGAAAGGTCCAAGCGATCCGTTAATCAAAAGAAAGGTATCAAATGTTTTCTTCCCCAGGACATTTTCAGGTTTTGACCTGAATTCATAGGCAACAGCCTGTATGGTAAAACTAAATAAAATAGCTATCCAAACCCAGTATGCACCGCCAAAACTTGTTGCATAGAAAAGGGGAAATGATGCAAAAAAAGCACCGCCGAAAGTAACCAGCGTGGTAAAGGTAAATTCCCATTTTCTTCCCATTGCATTAACTATAAGGGTAAGCTGAACATCGTTTTGTGGCAGAGAATAAATCAGCGATTGTCCACCCTGCACAAACATCAGAAACACAAGTATACCGGCAAGAAGTGAGACTATTATCCACCAGTAGTGTTGCAAAAAAAGATGTGAGATCATTAATGTCATTTTATATACCTCCTAATGTTTTGGGCCTGTTTTGATCTGCTTAACCATGATTGATACTTCCGATATTAAGAGCCCCGTAAAAAGAACCGCAAAAAGAATAAAGGTCGTTATTACAGAACCGGAAGTAATTTTTGATACACCTTTTGAGACTGTCATCAGGTCCTGTATAATCCAGGGTTGCCGGCCCATTTCAGCCAGTATCCAACCAAGTTCACTGGCCAGGTAAGGGAGAGGCATTGACAAGAGTGCCAGCCATAAGAACCATTTGTTTTTTGATATTGTACCTTTAAAGAGAAGATGTATTGCAAGGGCAAAAATCATAATGAAATAGAACCCGAGAATAACCATCAGATGAAACGAATAAAAAGAAATGGATACATCCGGAACAACGTCTTCGGGTTTATCTATTGAGGAATAACCAAAATATCTGAAGTACGTATCCTGGTATTCGCTGGTTAACAGAACATTTTTTAATGAGTCGGCCTGAGGGGTATCATTTTTCCGGTGAGCTACCTGATATGAAGTAAGTATATCTTTTGCGTAATGGCCCCTTGCTTTTTTCTCTGCAACCGACATAATGCCAAGGCTGTCATTCCCAAAAACATGATCTTCAATTCCCGGAACATAAGAGTCGGTGTTGCCTCCGGTCAGTATTGACATTAAGCCGGGGATCTTAATACTAAAGGCTATATCCTTTATATTCCTATCCCCCATTTTTTTGCCGTTATCCTTCAGAAAACCCACTGCTACCAGGCCCGCATTGCTTTTGCCTTTAAACAGAGCTTCCATCGAGGCAAATTTTACAGGTTGAACCTTTGCCAAAGTTCTGGCAGATTCATCACCTGTATAAGCAACCATAAGAGATGACAACAGTCCGAAAACGGCTCCAACCAGGATACTCCTCTTTGCCATCAGCTCCTCTCTTTTTCGTATTAGATACCATGAACTGATACTAACCACAAACATCGAAGCCAGAAGGAACCCTGATGATATTGTATGCAGAAATTTATCCGTTGCAACCTGATTAAAAAGCACTGCCCAGAAACTAACCATTTCATTTCTTGCTGTTTCCGGGTTAAATGCCATTCCCACAGGATTCTGCATCCATGCGTTTGCAACAAGTATCCAGAGAGCAGAAAGGTTTGCTCCTATCGCAACCAGCCAGGTGGATGTAAGGTGGAACTTTTTACTTACCTTATTCCAGCCAAAAAACATCACAGCTACAAATGTCGATTCGAGAAAGAAAGCCAGTATTCCCTCAATAGCAAGCGGCGCGCCAAAGATATCACCAACAAACCATGAATAATTTGACCAGTTGGTCCCAAACTCGAACTCAAGAATAATCCCTGTGGCAACACCTATGGCGAAATTTATACCGAAAAGAGTCATCCAGAACCTTGTGAGGCGTTTCCAATCCTCATTACCGGTCTTAAAATAAATTGTCTCCGTAATAGCAAGAATGAAAGATAATCCAAGCGTAAGAGGGACAAACAACCAATGGTATATAGCTGTGAGTGCAAATTGGGCCCTTGACCAGTCCACCAGGCCTAAATCTATATTATCAATCATGGTTATCGGGTGAATTAATTAATTGTTCAATTACATAATCACTTCTTTGTTTATCATTATCATATTTCCTCTTAAGAAAATCCTGGAAAAAGAAGACCTTCAAAATAGCTAAAATGATAAAAAGCTTAATAATAATGATCAGCCAGACTCTTTTTCCCCAAACTGACATATTTTTAAAACCGTCATAATAAAATCTGAACAATCGACCCATTAAAGAAAATAATTTTCCCATTTCTCAGGCATCAGAGGCTAAAGATAATAAATTCAAAAATTCTTAGAAAACAAGTATCTGCTCAGGAATCATTTTTTTTATCAGATCCTTCATTTCCCCTGAACGACAAATGGTTTTTTTCTTCAATGTTTTCAGCTGAGAGGCTTGATGTAATCTTTTGTACAGCCTTAAAATTATTAAAAAACTCCCTTGCAAATACTCTTAAAACAGTATAAGCCGGTATCCCTAAGATCATTCCGGGAATTCCGGCTGCAAGTCCGGAAGCAAGTACAACAACAAATATTTCCAGGGGATGAGCCTTTACACTGTTAGAGAATATTACAGGCTGGAATACAACATTATCTATCAGATGAGTAATAGCTTCGACTATAATCATATAAGTAACAAGGGGAACAACAACTGTGTTAAAATCCTGGTTCATATGCGAAGCAACACCCATAATAATTGCAATGAACAGGCCCAGCCATGGACCAACATACGGTATCACATTTAAAATACCAAGGATAAGCCCCATAACAAGAGCCTGTTGAAATTCTATCCCGGCTATTGTCATCCCAATAGTTATTAATGTCATAATACAGGTACTCTGTATCAGAATGCCAATGAAATATCGGGTAAGAAGTCTTTTTATTGAATAAAGGGCCCTTGTAAAATTCTCAATATATTTATCCGGAACCCACATCAATATAGACTCAAAAAACAGCCTCTGGTCTTTCAGGAAAAAAAAGGTAATGAAAGTTATTGAGAATATTGCTACCAATACATTGCCCAGAATCCCTATAATTGAACCTAAAAAATTCTGTATCATATTTATACTCAGCACACCTGAGACCTTTTTGACAATATAATCCTGGATGGTGAGATCGTTGGTAATATCTTTATTAAAAGCTCTGAACAGATTTTCAACCTTATTAATTGGTCCTGCAACCAGCTGTACAATTTTTTCACTGTCGATTGTTGAAAAATAGTTTATCTGTGTTGTTATTAGTGGAATAAAAATTACAAAAAAGAGAATAATAAATCCCCAGATTATTATGAGGGTCAGTAAAGCACTGAGAGAACGGGGAAAAGACCATTTCTTTACCTTGATCCTGCAAATCAGATCTACCAGTGGACGACCCATGATAGAGAAAACTCCTGAAACGAGTATATACACTACAATATTCCGGAAAAACCAGGCAATTGCCAGTAAAAGCAATACTCCAAGAAAAATCAATATATTTCTGAAAGTCGGGTTCATCTGAAGAGGTATTTCTTAATACAAACCTAATCGAATTTTTTGTAATTCGCTAAAAATAAACATCCCAATAGCGGGTCAAATCCAATGAACTCACCCCCTTCCTTTGGGGGTGTTGAAAAAGTCAAAGATACATTGTTAATAAATAAGATAAAATAGGGGATAAAATGGCTGTTTTATCCCCTTGGTTATTCTCTAATCTATTATATATTAGAGATATAACAAAACATCATAT
>Ga0315536_1001195_pt1 | contig 13199 bp, 19 predicted proteins | sample SalMarSW160230MG_FD_203093 | JGI IMG/M metagenome (GOLD analysis project Ga0315536, IMG submission 203093) | Salt marsh sediment microbial communities from the Plum Island Ecosystem LTER, Massachusetts, United States - Salt Marsh Sediment SW1602-30 ... | reverse complement strand
AGCACACCGCACTCTGGATGCGGAAATTGGGGTTCGAGTCCCTGCTCCCCAGCCAATTGTATGACCAAAACATATAATATAAATGTAAATGTCGGTTAAAAAAGACCTCATTTTTCCAAAAAACTGCGCTATGTAATATAATCTGCTTACCAAATTAAAAAGGAGATAAAAATGAATGACCTAAAAAACCAAATTTTAAGTGCGAGAGACCAAAGAGAAGTTGGAGATCCCGGCAAGGCGCTGGAAATGTTCCTTCAGATAGATAAAACCCGGTTGGAATCAAATCAGTTGTTCGACTATCTGGGAGAGCTGGGACTGACCTACTGGCATCTTAAGAGATTCGACGAAGCCAGAGCAGTTTTTGAAGACATGCAAAAACAAGCGGAAAAGGCTGGTAATGAGTCTTACCAAGCAGTTGCTTTAAGGAATCTCTCCCGCACCGAGTTCAATGAAGGAAACCCGGAACTAGCTGTAAGCTATGCAGAAAAAGCACGTCAATTGGCTTTTGAGGCAAAAAGACAAGATCTGGCTTGGTTTGATCATGGCGTTGTCTCGGCGCTGATCTTAAACAAAGCCCCCAAGGAAGAGATCCAAAAATGGTTCGAAACCGAAGCTGAGGACCTCTACAAAGTCAGTCAGAATACTAAGGATGAGATCGCCAAGTGGGTCTGGACTTCAGGTTTGCTTATAGACAGAGCCAGGGTGTTTGATACTGTGGCGGACCTGTATCTTGCCCTCATGATAGCCGAGCACTTTGGTCTGGAGCGAAGAAAAGAACAGATAGCAGAGCTGATCAAAACGTTTGGTAATTAGTAGTCTTTTAAAACGAGAAACAAAAAAAGCTAGGATGTTTGTGGGTAACCACACCCTAGCTTTTAAAATCAAGGACTGCCCACACGGGAAAGTGATCAGAGCCCTGACATGAGTATTCAACTCTTTCGAATACCGGTCTGAGATTCTTTGTCAGGATCCAATCTGACCTGAAAGAAATATCCATGCCGGTGAATGAAGCTACTTTTTGTATTATTTTACTGCCCGGGATCTCAGGATTTATAGCCTTTTTGATGCTAACTGTGCTTTCTTCCTCTTTTCCCCAGAGCGTAAACTCCTTGCCAAAAAGTTTTCGAATAGTCTTAGCGTTTCCCGTATTGAAATCTCCCATGATGACGCAATATTCTGCATCAAATTGCTTGAGAGCATGTTTGATGACCTCAACTTGAGCACTTTTTTGCTTTACTCCCCCGAACACATCCAAGTGCAGTATTACTACGGTAATCATCTTGCCACCCACATTGTGTTGGCTAATGATGGCACCATATTGTGGCACGCCACTTTTCAAGCGAAAGAGTGTTTTCCATATCTGACCACTCAGTTTAGGCAACTCCAGTTTTAGTACTTTGCTCGGTTTGTCACGCGAGATCAAGGCAACGCCCAGATCATGATATGAAATTCCATCGCAAACCAAAAAGTCTGTGCTAGAGTTTTTGAAGATGGTGCGGACAAAGCCTTGGATGTCTGAATTACTCTCTGTATTTCTCGCTTCCTGCAAACCGATAAAAAAAGTATGGTCTCGGTCATAAGCAATTTCTTTTATCCTTAGAAGTGATCTTCTAACCTCCTCCTTTTGTATAGCCGACATTATGTTGTAGGAAATTACGGTAAACATCGTCTCCTCCTTGTAATAAAGCTTTATTTTGGGGGTGATTATAGCATAAATATTAATTCTCAACCTATGGCACCGTTACTGCGCTGCATAAAACCCTGCCAAACTTTCCTTTTGTCTGCGTGTATAACCCTTGATCTCATACTCCTTGCTCATAGCGGCACTTTTTGTTTGGAATTCTTCGGCATAAACCAATTTGACGGGCCGACGGTATTTGGTATAGCGAGCTCCTTGGTCAGTGTGATTGTGTTCGTAAACCCTCTCTTCAAGGCCGCTGGTATAGCCGCAGTAATAAGTCCCGTCTGCGCATTCGAGCAAATAAACGTAATAAGGCATGTTTGTAAATTATACAAGGATGTTAAAATAATCCCACATGAGCAAAACTAAAAAATTCACTATCTTACACTCTAATGACATGCATGGGGACTTTCTGTCCGAAGACTCTAAAGAAAAGGGCAAGCTTGTTGGCGGTCTATCCTTACTTTCCGGTTATATAAATCAGGTTCGAAGAGAAGAAAAGAACGTGTTTTTTGTCATTGCCGGAGACATGCTGCAAGGCTCTCTCATTGACTCAGAGTTCAAAGGCGCCTCCACCATCGAACTTATGAACTATCTTTCGCCGGATGTAGTTACCCTGGGCAATCACGAAATAGACTACGGTCTTCCCCACCTGCTGTTTCTGGAAAAGGTGGCCAACTTTCCCATCGTTAATGCCAATATTTACATTAAAAAATATAACAAGCGCATGATGAACCCCTACATCATTCTCAGCAAAGACGGTTTTGATATTCTCTTCACGGGAATACTCACGGAAAAGGTCATGGATTCGTTGAAGCAGGATAGCCTCATAGGCAGTTTTGTTTCTTTGGAAGAGGCCAGCCGAGAAGTAGGGAAGATTTGCAATGCTTATAAGAATGACGACATAGACTTGACTATTTTACTCACGCACATAGGCTTCGAAGCCGACCTGGAGCTGGCGGGGTTACTGAAAAAAGAGTGGGGCGTGGATATGATGCTGGGGGGACATTCGCATACTATCTTGGAAAAACCGGCGGAGGTAAACGGGATCTTGATCGCCCAGGCCGGAGTAGGCACTGACCAAATAGGCAGATTTGATATTGAGGTGGACGACGACACCAACAGCATCGTGAATTATAAATGGCAGTTGGTTAAGATCGAAGAAGGCCTGGCGGAACCGGACAAGGAACTGGAAAAGTTCATCGATTCCTTTAAGGAAGTGGTCGACAGGAAATACAATACTCTCCTTTGCAAATTCAATAAAGAACTTACCCACCCCAAAAGAGAAGAGGAAACTTCTTTGGGAAATCTGTTTGCCGATGCCTTTACGGCCACGGCGCAATGTGACGTTATGCTGGTGGGCAGCGGGTCTATCAGATCGAAAAAACTAGGCCCTTTAGTTAAGCTGAAAGACTTTCTGGCTTGCTTCCCTTATGACGACGTCCTAACCAGATATGCCATCACGGGAAAGGACTTGAAAAAGATATTCGCGCACATCATGCGCCCGGAGAACAGAAATAGCGAAGGAGAATGCTACCAGGTCAATAGTGGTGTGCAGGCCACTTACAGTGATGCCACCAAAAAACTTACCAAACTGAAGATCGCCGGTAAATCGGTCCAAGATGATAAAAAATATACTATTTGCCTGCAGGGATTTCACTTTAACAACTGCGCCAGCTATCTGAATACTACCCAGGAAGAGCTTCTCAGTCTGGGAGAACACAAAGTGGTCACAACATCCGCACAGGAAGTCGTAGAAGAGTATCTCAGGAATAACCAAAATATTGATGCCAATGTTGAAGGACGACTTATATTTTCAGCTTAGCTTTCTTTAAACCTAAAGCGTTCACCACCACAATGACCGAGGACAAGCTCATTAATAAAGCGCCTACTGCCGGCGTCAGCCTGAAACCCCAAGATACGAACAAACCTGCAGCTGCCGGTAAAGCTACTATGTTATACCCAAGCGCCCACCATAAGTTCTGCAGCATCTTGGCATAAACTTTCTTGGACAGTATCAATAAGCGAACAATATGCTGAGGGTTACTTTGAGTTAATACTACATCCCCGGCTTCTACAGCTACGTCAGTTCCAGCACCTACGGCAACCCCCACATTCGCTTGTGTCAGGGCCGGGGCATCATTTACTCCATCCCCCGTCATGAGCACTACGTGCCCCTCATCCTGCAAATTCTCTATATATTTATACTTATCTTCGGGCAGAACTCCGGCAAAAACGTTATCTATCTTCAATTCTACGGCCACCGGCTGAGCAGCCTCCAGCGTATCTCCGGTGAGCATAGCCACCTTGACGCCCATTTTATGCAGCTGGGCCACAGCTTGTGAGGACTCAGGCTTTAACTGGTCCCTTAAAGCTATGATGCCTAACACGTTTTTACCATCTGCCACAAACACCACGGTGTGCCCTTTACCTGATAATTCATTTAACGCACTTTCCGCTCCTTTAGACCAAACTTTAAGTTCTTCCATGAGGCGCTTATTGCCTACAAAATACTTTTGCCCTGAAACAGTTGCCTCCATACCACGTCCGGCAAGATTTTTCACATTTTCTGCTTTCAGAGGGGTCACATTCTCACTACGCATATGGTCCATAACAGCTAAACCTATGACATGCGATGACTGGCTTTCAATGGCTCCGGCTACAGACAGAAGCACGTCTTCATCTCCGGAGAGAGTTCGCACCTCTGAAACACTAAATTTCCCTTGTGTTAACGTGCCTGTTTTATCGAAAACAACGTAATCAATTTTTCTGGCCTCTTCGATCTTAGCCATGTCTTTTAAAAATATGCCGTTCTTCACCGCTAGCTTTGTGGCAATGGTGGAAACAGTCGGAATGGCTAAGCCCAAAGCGTGGGGACAGGCAATGACCAGCACCGTGATGGCCAGTGTAGCGGCAAAGACCAAAGGTTTCCCTATCACAAGTGTCCAAATGAGCAGGGTGAGAATAGAAATGGTCAAGGCTGAAAATGTCAGCCAACCGGCAGCTCTGTCGGCCAACCTTTGAGCTGACGGCTTTGTCTGCTTAGCTTGAGATATGAGTGCTTTTATTTGCCCGATGGTGGAGCTCTCCCCCACTCTTAGCAGCTTCACTTCAACGGAACCGTCAATGCTTATCGAACCTGCGGCTAACTCATCACCAACCTTTTTTGTCACCGGTTTGGCTTCGCCTGTCAGGTGCGCTTGGTTAAAACTACCACCTCCGGAAACAATAGTTCCATCAGCCGGTACTTTCTCCCCGGCTTTGACTAAAACAATGTCTCCTTCATTTAATTTATCTATAGAAACTTCATTAAATCCTTCTTTTGACTTCACATGAGCTTCTTTAGGTAGTAGGGCAGCAACTTCCTGCAGGGCGTCCCCGGCAGCTGTAGATGATTTGGCCTCTAAAAAGTGACCAAATAGCAATACCCAGATCAAAGTAGATATCTCGAGATAGAATTCGGTACTAATGGCGGGAATGAAAGTAGCTGCAGCTGAAAACAAGTATCCTGAACCAACTCCCAGGGACACAAGAGTCATCATGCCATATTTTTTCATCATGACCTCATGGCGAGCGTGTTGAAAAAAGATCAAACCAAAGTAGAAGATGCCGGTAGCAATAAAAAATTCAATAAATGGCCGAAAAGTAAAATCGGCCACGCCTAAAATTCTTAAAGCTGGAGCTGAGAAAAGAACTAGCGGCAATAATAATACGGTCACAATGATAAAACGTTTAAGAAAATCTGCGGCTGCCTCAGGGCTGCTCATCATGTCTTCATGCTTGTGCTCGTGATCTTGATGCGCACGGCTACTGTGTAAAACCAGGTCCATGCCTCCGCATTTTGGGCATTTCCCCGGTTTAGACTCTTTTATCTCCGGATGCATGGGACATGTGTAATAATCGTTCATAACTATCCTTCTACCTTAAGTTTATCACTCTAAAACATTACAGGTGCTAATATTATAAAATGAAAAAAGTTGCTGTGACTTACTTTGTGCTTTTCGCCTTGATATTTGCCGGAGGGATCTACTATGGTTCTAGAGATATGTCCGACAGGCCCCAAGAAACCTCTAACTACTCAGTATTTATAGAACCCTTCGACAAATCACACTCTTTCACTCAGAAGGAGATAGAAGACAAGCAGAGATCCCTAGACTCTCTTTCCTATAAAGTCATGGTGCAGAACGGCACAGAAACCCCCTTTAGAAATGAGTACTGGAATAATCATGCTGAAGGAATTTACGTGGATAAAGTTACGGGTACACCGCTGTTTTCTTCGGAACACAAATTTGATTCAGCTACCGGTTGGCCCAGCTTTTGGCGCGCCCTTGACGATTCCAACATAACCTTGGTCGAAGACAACACCTTGGGCATGACGCGCACGGAAGTGAGAAGCTCCGGTGGACATTTGGGTCATTTGTTCGAGGATGGCCCCAAAGAACATGGAGGTCTTAGATACTGCATAAATTCAGCCGCTTTAATATTCGTACCTAAAGAAGATATGGAAAAATACGGTTACGGAGACTTTCTCTAATATCCCATTTGCGAATAAATATCCATATTGGTCTTGTATACATCCAAGTATTGAGAATAAGCTTGAATATACTTTGAGATTATAAGATAGGACAGTGCCAGCGAGGACAAGGTCAGGAATAGTGCCGTGTAACCTACTTTTTTCGTTTCAGGATCTTCACTTCTGAAATATTTGAAAAACCAGATCAATCCCAGAGGTGTAAGCAAAAAACTGGCCAAATAAACTTTGATCTTTTGTGAAGTTTTCACTATTTTATTATACTCCGTGTTCTATTTGTGATTACTAAAAAAATTTGTATATAATGTATAGACAAGGGTAAATATTTATGAAAACCAATTATTCGAATCTATACAAACTAAATATTGTTCTCAGCCTTATTGGAATCACGTTGGCTTCCTACATTATCTATGTGCAAGTATTCAACCCACCCACCACTATTTGTTACGTTAACGCCATCATAAACTGCAATGCCGTCTTCTTTGGCGAGACCTCAAAGGTCTTGGGCATTCCCACACCCTATTATGGCCTGGCCGGCTATATTGTTATTTTATTTTCTAGCCTGTTCAAAAAAAGTGCTGTTTCTTTTGGCGCGGCTACATTTGGCTTTTTGTTCTGCCTAAGATTGATACTCATTGAGATCTTCCACCTGGGAGAATACTGTCCCATCTGCATGTTGTGCCAAACACTAATGATATCCATCATGGTTTCTTCGTTTTTATTGATGAGAAGTAATAAAACTAGTCCGGATCAAACTTTAGAGAAATAGAATTCACACAATACCTGGTATTCTTGTCTGTCATACCCTCACCCTCAAATACATGACCCAAGTGGCCACCGCAATTGGCACAAGAGATTTCCGTTCTCATACCATCCGGATCCTGTTCTCTTATCACAGCGCCTTCTATTTCTTGATCGAAACTGGGCCAGCCGCAGTGGGCCTCAAATTTGTCCTTTGATCTGTACAGCGGTGCATCGCACTGTTTGCACACATAGACACCGTTCTCCCAAAAATCATCGTACTCCCCGCTAAAGGGATGCTCCGTGCCTTTATGGATAATAACTGCCTGTTCTTCAGGTGTAAGTTCGTTCATAGTTAGCCAAAAGTGAAAGCATAAACTTCGGAATTCCCATCAAGAAATTCTATTCTCAATAGATGTTTACCCGGTTCGTCCAATTTTACCAATTTATATAGCCTATCTGCGTCTAACGTCACTATTCCATTTTCATCCGCATCTTCACCTAAAAACTGCCTCTCACCGTCCACGTAGATCTTAACTTGTGCGCCGGTCACTTTAGGTTTCATGACCAAGAAAACTTCCTTGGCTTCAAAATTATAATAGAGGTTGGTACCGGCCTTGGGATTGGCGAACTCTTCTGCCACTAGGCAGCTGCCATCCCAGGCAAAACTGTTGGCCGGTAAAACTTCCGGTTTGGTGTAATTTGTGAGCTGATCCTTAAGAATAATTTCCGGAGAGGCAAAGTTGGCTATTCGATCATAACCCAGATAAGTTTCCGGTGATCTGGCATAATTTTGATAGATAGGATTGCTCACCGCCTTCTCACCGGCCAACAGACCGGCTTCCTCCAATAAGATCTGGATGGCTTTTTCTGTTTCATCATACTTACCCTCGCCAAAGTGCGAATATCTGATGTAACCCTCAGCATCAATTAGATACTTGGCCGGCCAGTACCTGTTGTTGTACGCCCGCCAGGTCTGAAAATCATTATCCTGCATGATGGGATACTTCAGACCAAAATCTTTGATAGCCTTGGCCACATTAGCAGCATCTTTTTCGAACTCAAACTCCGGCGCGTGCACGCCTATAATAACCAGGCCTTCTTTTTCGTACTTTTGCCACCAGGTTTTGAGATAGGGCAGAGTGCGCTGGCAGTTTATGCACGAATAGGTCCAGAAATCTATCAGCACTACTTTACCCTTTAGGTCTTCAAGGCTGAGGGGTTGACTGTTGAACCACTCCCCTCCGGGAATAAGCTCGGCCGCCTTGCCTTGTTTAGGCAAGTTCATGGCCGGTTTTTTGTCTACGTCCATATCTAGTGGCTTGCCAATCTCCGCCGCCGGTGTATTAGGGCCTCCCGCACCAGACAACTGATCCTGTACCAATTTATTTTCTTCGATCCTGGTCAAACCTGTGCCATAGCTGGGAAATTTTTGCAGGACCCAGGTCTGGAAGGTTCTGTCAAAATTAAGGGCAATTCCCACTGCCGTTAATATCATAAGCCAGCCGAACACCATTTGGATCTTGGCTGTGTTCCTGGTAAGCCAAGGTACTTTTTGCAATGCACTGGAGCCGCCCTTGATGATCAAGAACATGGGTATAGCCGTACCTAATGCATAAGCCAAAGTTATGAACACGGCACTTAAGGTCACTTCGCCGATGATGGCCAGCGAGATCACTGAGGCTAAGATGGGGCCCACACAGGGCGTCCACAAAATGCCCACGGAAAGACCTACCAAAAACCCGGCCCAAAATCCGCTTTTTTGGGAAACCCCAGGCATTTTAGAAGTTAATCGGCTGAACAACTGTTCGAACATCTTTTGCAATGAGGGCACTACCAGAGAAAAACCAAACAGAGCTATCATGACAATGGCTAGATCTCTCAGTAGATTAGAAGGAATACCAAAACTTTTGACCAAGATCGATAAAAACAGGGTAAAAAAAGTGAAACTGAGAATAAACCCGGCCACCACACCGTAAGGCTTGGACCTGCTCTCTTGTTGATCCCCCACAGAGCTGGATAATACTATGGGCAGAACGGGCAGGATGCAGGGGGATAGCACAGTCACTACCCCTGCTATAAAAGCAAACAATATTAGTATCAACATAAACTTATTCCATCATCCCTTCGTCTTCCATCATAGCACCGTCATCTGCCGTACCATCATCCATCATGGCGTCATTGTCATCCGCTGTTCCATCCTCCATCATAGCACCGTCATCTGCCGTACCATCATCCATCATAGCATCCTCACCCTGCATGGTTGTTTCGTCTATAGTTGCATCTTCTTTGACCATAACTTCTTTCTGATCGGTTTGCGCTTGTTCGTTCAATTTTTTATTGGCGTCTTTGTTAATAAACAATACGACTCCGGCCACAATAGCCAAAGCCACCAGAACATATACTAATGTCTTATCCATTAAAGATCACCTCCTTGAAAAAAGCTTACTCAAAATATGATCAGTTTCGTTTCTAATACTTATTTTACATTATCTAACTCAAAACACTATACATATTACAACTTATATTATAACTTTACCGGTTTGACTATCCGGTGTATAATACCCTATAGTACAATGGTTGCCAGCCATTTACGAACGGAGGTAGAAATGAAGGACGCTATTGCCGCCGTCACAGCAAGGACCCACAACAAGCTGGAAGAAATAACTCCGGTGCGTAACAGGTCTCGCTTGTTGACGAGCGTTCTTATCTTCACTGTTGGAATTCTGATAGGTCGACTGCCGGAAGTCCAAAAACCAATTCCCGTTTGCGACCTCAGTAATGTGGCCGCGGTCTTTCTTGATGATCCCAGCACGGAACAGATGGAAAGATGGGAATTTACCAACGGAGAAGGGCACTTCGACTACCAGGACAGAGTTCTTTTTCTCTCCGTACAAGGAGAAGCTAAAGGCCCTTTCTTGGTAGCCAAGACACAAGACAACTAGCTTCTGTTTTTTCTCCCACAGTGCAGCGCTGGAGCAACAAGATCCTGGACTGGTCCCTGGGAAGAGACCTTGATCCCAATCTGGTAGCCACAGTCATGCAAATAGAAAGCTGCGGGTATCAAGAAGCTGTATCATCTTCCGGTGCTCTTGGCCTTTTCCAAGTGATGCCGTTCCATTTTGGAGCAGATGAAGGCATGAATGATCGCCTGGATCCTGACAACAATGCTCAGAAAGGGCTGACATATCTCCGCAGGTCATACGAACTTGCGCAAGGAGATATCTCAAAAGCATTGGCAGGATACAACGCGGGGCATTTAGCCATCCAATGGGACCCTGCAACATGGCCTGAGGAAACTCAGAGATATGTTCGCTGGGGAAGCGGCATCATGCAAGACATCAGCTCCGGCCTGGACCCAAGCCCTACTCTTCAAGCCTGGCTTGAGGCAGGAGGCGCAAGTTTGTGCCGTAAAGCTGAAGTAGCTCTAAATCTTCCCTAAAATCTAAAACGGCTGGCAGCCCGGCTGGGGTTTGTTTTGACTACGGTCACAACCCCAGCCATTTTTTTGCTATAATCGCACCAACCCCAAATAAGACCTAAAGGAGAAGAGTGATGCCAAAAAGGCTCTTTAGAATTTCTCTGATCGTAATGGCAGTGCTATATGCCTGCCTAGGAATAGCCGCCATTAGGCTGCATCGTTGTGTGTACAGAGCACCAAACATTTGTCTTACTGAACGCGAACTTGTTTCTACTATGTATGAGTTCACGCTTCAAGACAGGCAAGATGCATTTGAGTTGGCAAATGAGGTCGTGAACCAGCTGGGCTTGGAAAAAACACAGTTTTCAGTTTGGTTCGAAGGGCTTGAAATTGAGGTTGTGCTTGATAATAACCAAGTCCGATACGATGGAGGTTTTAAGAATGCCTCTGATCCGGGGATATTAGGAAAGATATTTATTTCCGGGCCCGAAAGCATCGCTTACCATGAAGTACTGCACGCTCTGCAAACCTTGAAGGTGAGAGAGCTTCTGGAGTCAAAGGGACTTTCAAGAAAATCGGCGGCTAATAAAGCAGTCTGGATATTCCAATGGGTTATGTCCGCTGAGGCTGATGACTATAGATGGGCCATAGAATGGATGCCTAACTGGGAAGGTTGCAGATACGAAGTCCTGCATGATCTGACCTCCCATCAAACCTGCCTGCTTTGGAAACCTTTTGTAAACGACCAAGACATATTTAATCTAGGTCTTCCATCTTGGGGATCTAAGCTAATGCAGGATTGGAAAGAGAACGTAAACTACTACTACGACAGTTACTATGCTTTGGCAGAGGGCAGCTAATTTATTTTATTTTTTAGCCCCTCTGCTTTTTTCTTATTTCAGTAGAATTTTCATACTTCTGCATATTGCAACAGACGTTAGGGAATGTTAGATTACATTATGGCTTCTGACGAGCTGTTCAATAAAAAGCTGCTAAACCTTGTAATGAAAAACACTGAGGATATTTCAATTCTTAAAAAGGATGTAACAATACTCAAAAAGGACATGAAAAAAGTTGAAGAAACAGTCCGTCTGATTCCTAAGATGTATAACATGCTGGACAAATTTGTAGGTGAGGTTGGAACCTTTAGACAAGAGATGTCTATTCTCAGCTATCGAGTTGCAGACCATGAAGACAGGATCTCAGGTTTGGAAATAAAAAAATAATACCCCGGTGTTTTTTGTTTAAAAAAAACCTCACCGGGGTACGCTAGACATAAACTCATCTGACCCATTTAATTAAACCTGCTTTTTGATACTTTCTCAGATTCTCCCTTCCCATGGGCAACGCGTCCTCTTTGAATGCGCTTAGGATCTTTAAAACCTCACCCGTTATCTCTACTGTATCGACCAAACAGATCTCTAGTAATTCTTCTGGTACTCCGCCGTTCTTTCTTCTGTATTCATCGACGAGAGCTTTCAATTCCTGCTCTTTGTTCTGAAAAGCAGCGTACGTTTTGAACAGGAGGTAATGGGTGATCGTTTTTGGATCTTTTAGTTTGTGCACATGCGCTAAAACAGCCAGGTCTGACGTCTTGTCCATTTCTCTCCTCAGCATAGATCAACCAAGTTGAAATCTACCAAAAATGATATCCGCGCTTATGTCGCCCGCCGGATTTTCTTTGAAAAATTTCCAAGCTCTCTTTAAAAAAATGCGGGCTGATCCGTGCGACATGACGTTCTCTCCTTATGAAAAGTTTTTTCTACTATATCAAAAAATAATATGATTTTGAAGACTGCAGTATGCCCCGTGTTATCGTAAACTCATGAAAATAGTAAAGAAGATCTGGCCTGAATACTATGATCTTATCGTATCAGGAAAGAAAAAGTTTGAGCTGCGGGCGGCTGATTTTGAAGCAAATGAGGGAGACATCTTGGAAGATAAGGGTTTGCAAGTGATCCAGCTAAAAGAATAAAAACACTCAAAACTTTTAAGTTTTTGTAAAAAGGTCTATAATTTTCCATGGCTGTTCCTCCTCAATATAGAAATAATGCCAAGATCGTGAAGTTGGTCAAATTTTCCATGGACGATGAGAACGACAAGTTAACCATGCATCACAGTTAGTTTTCCCTTTATAAAAACTTCCTTGTATAAAAAGAAAAAAGCACCACATAGGTTTTGAAGGATTGACTATGAAGTCAACTTCGCAACCTACATGGTGCATATGGTGGCACACTAAATTCGTGAACTAACAGCCTTCATCAGTAAGTGCACATTCCAGCTGAAATGTTACTACATAAACATCGAATGTTTCTCCAGGACCTAGGAAAAGATGGTCTGGGCGTGCCAAGACTAAAGTACAAATTACCCCTAAAGGACACTTGTATTCTGTGGGCGGAAGCCCTTCTCCATCATTCCAAACCCAGCTGACATTCCTCTTACCTATTTCAGGTCTGAGAGGAAGATCTAGAAGATCCGACATTGCTTGAGTCTGCTCCTCTATACTCAGCTCGGCAAAGTTATCAGGAAGGCCACGCGGCAGAAAAACCAGTTTATCTTTGCGCGCTTCCGTTTCAAGAGCCTGTTGGACCTCCCTTATACTTTCCCCTACACTCTTCATCTCAATCCTTATAATAATAAGAATTGCAGCGAAAATAACAACTAAAACAAGATTGGTGATCGAAAGTGAAAGAGCAACTTTACGAAGAGAGTTGTTACGCCTCATCATCTTTGCTTTTTCTATCAGAGATCCAATTTGATTTTTCATCATCTCCTCCAGAGTCTATTTTTGTTCTTTTCGGATTTTAGGTGCGGGCAGATCAACA
>Ga0315536_1001192_pt1 | contig 13210 bp, 7 predicted proteins | sample SalMarSW160230MG_FD_203093 | JGI IMG/M metagenome (GOLD analysis project Ga0315536, IMG submission 203093) | Salt marsh sediment microbial communities from the Plum Island Ecosystem LTER, Massachusetts, United States - Salt Marsh Sediment SW1602-30 ... | reverse complement strand
AGGGTAAAAATTAAAATTAAATTCAAGATAAGTTAATTTTAATGAAACCTCAAGATAGCTGAGTAAATATAAATGTTAGGAGTGTAAGCAGTTATTCGTGCATTCGCAGCTAATTATTTTACCACAGAGAAAACAGAGAAGAAACAGAGGTAACGGAGTTATTCTTTTTTGATTCGTTCGAGAATCAATTCCCTCAATTTATTTGCATTCGCTTTACCTTTGCTGCTGCGCATCACCTGTCCGATTAAAACATTAATGGCTTTTGTTTCACCGGATTGTATTTGCTCAACAACTTCAGGATGAGCACTAAAAGCATCATCGACAAATTTGTTCAGCTCTTTTGTATCTTCAATCGGTTTCAATCCTTTTGCATCGATGATCACTTCAGGAGATTTACCGGAAGCTATTATTTCTTCAAGAACTGTTTTACCAACACGATCGGTTACTTCACCTTTTACAATAAGATTGATAAGCGAAGCAAAATCTTTCGGTTCGATATTAATTGATTCTATCGTTAAAGAATTTTCATCAAGATGTTTTAAAAGATTGTTAATTATCCATCTCGCAAGCTTTTTGTTATCATCAGAATGCGGCGCACATTCGGTAAAGAAATTAGCAACGGCTTTATTTCTTGTTAAGAGATAAGCATCTTCCTGCGAGACTTTATACTTTTCTGTTATTAGATTTAGCAACTCATCTGGAAGAACGGGATTAGTTTTTCTTATCCCATCGATAAACTCTTTTTCAAGTTCCAGTTCAATCAGATCGGGATCAGGGAAATAACGGTAATCAGGTGCGTCTTCTTTACTTCTCATAGGAAGAGTAATTTTCTTTTCTTCGTTGTACAAACGAGTTTCCTGAGCGATCTTTTTCCCTTCGTTCAACAATTTCGATTGCCGTTTTATTTCATACTCAAGCGCTTCGGAAACAAACTTGAACGAAGTCATATTCTTTATCTCTGCCCTGTTGCCGTAAGAAGGCGAACCTTTTTTCTTCAGCGAAATATTTACATCGCATCTGAACTGACCTTTTTCAATCGCGCAGTCGCTTACTTCAATGTATCGCAAAATCTGTCTGATCTTTTCAAGATAATTTCGTGCTTCTTTAACCGAGCGTATCGGGTTTGTTGTATGATCGGTTACAATTTCTATTAAAGGAATTCCCGAACGGTTGTAATCAGCCAGACTATATTCTGATGAACTTATCGATTGAGATGAATGAACAAGCTTGCCTGCATCTTCTTCAAGATGAATTCGTTTTATTCCAACAGGATAAGCTTCGCCATCATCCCCATTGATAATTATATAACCGTTTTCACACAAGGGAAGCTCGTACTGGGAAATCTGATAACCTTTTGGAAGATCGGGATAAAAATAATTTTTACGAGCAAAGAGAGAATACTTGTTTATCGAACAGTTCATTGCGAGTCCGGCTCTTACACAAAACTCAACCGCTTTTTTATTCAGAACCGGAAGCGAGCCCGGCTGCCCTGTACAAAGCGGACAAATGTGAGTGTTCTGCGGTGCACCGTAAGTTACTTCGCAGTCGCAAAAAAGCTTTGTGGCTGTTTTAAGCTCAGCGTGAATTTCAAATCCTATAATTACATCATAATCCATAAATCAGTTCATCTACGCTTCTATTTATTGTTTGAATGTAATTGTTCATAAGCAAAAGCAGTATTCAAAATTGTAGTTTCATCAAAAGCTTTTCCGATGATCTGGAAACCAACGGGAAATTCATTCACATAACCGCAGTTCAGACTTATTCCCGGCAAACCTGCAAGATTTAATGAAACTGTAAAAATATCTTCAAGATACATTTGCAGCGGGTCTTCATTCTTTTCCCCGATCTTAAACGGAAGAGTCGGTGTAACCGGTGCAATAATGCAATCAACTTTTTCAAACGCACTTTCAAGATCGTGCTGAATAAGCGCACGAACTTTTTGTGCCTTAAGATAATACGCATCGTAATATCCTGCAGAAAGGACATAAGAGCCCAGCATAATTCTTCTTATCACTTCTTTACCAAAGCCTTCGCTTCTCGTTTTTTCATACATAGTTGTAAGATCGGTTACATCTTCTTTTGCACGATAACCAAAACGAACGCCGTCGAATCGCGCAAGATTACTGCTTGCTTCTGCGGTAGCAATCAAGTAGTAAGTGCTGATCGCATATTTTGTATGAGGTAAAAATACCTCGTGAACTTCAGCACCGTTTTCTTCGAGCAGCTTAACGGCAGCTAAAATTTTCTCTTTAATCCTGGTATCGATGCCTTCAACAAAATATTCTTTCGGCAAACCAATTTTTATATTCTTCAGATCAGGTTTTAACGAAGAATGAAAATCCGGTTTGGGTAGATTAGCAGAAGTTGAATCATTTTTATCATAGCTACAAATCGAATCGAGAAGTAACACAGTATCTTCAACGTTCCTTCCAAATCCGCCAATCTGATCGAGCGAAGAAGCATAAGCAACTACGCCGTATCTTGAAATCCTTCCGTAAGTTGGTTTCATTCCAACGATTCCGCAAAAAGCCGCAGGCATACGAACCGAACCACCAGTGTCAGTTCCGATTGCAAGAATTGTTTCGCCGAGTGAAACTGCCGTGGCTGACCCTCCGCTTGAACCACCGGGAACGTATTCCGGGTTATGTGGATTTTTTGTCGGACCAAAATGACTATTCTCTGTAGAGGAACCCATACCAAACTGATCGAGATTTGTTTTACCAATTACCAGCGCACCATCATTAATTAAATTTTGAACAGCAGTTGAGTTGTAAGGTGGAATGTATCCTTCGAGAATTTTAGAACCACAGGTTGTAGCAATTCCTTCTGTGCAGATGTTATCTTTAATTGCAACGGGAATTCCCGCAAGTGGAGATAAGTTTTCGTTGTTCGATATTTTCTTATCAACTTCTTCGGCTTGTTTTAATGCAAGCTCATCGGTTACGGTGATGAACGCATTGTATTGTTTATCTTTTTCCTCAATACGCTTTAATACCGAGCCAGCAATTTCTTTTGCACTGATTTCTTTGCCTCTTAATTTCCTGCCCAGTTCTGCGGCTGAATGATCACATAATTCCATGCTTAGTCTTCTAATATTCTGGGTACTTTGAAATAATTATTATCCGTCACCGGACCGTTTTCAATTATAACTTTTGAATTATCTTTAGATGCAGGTTTATCATCACGCCAAACATTTTTTACATTCAGAACGTGATGCATCGGCTTTACATGTTTTGTATCGAGTTCTTCAAGCTGACCAACGTAATCAATTATCTTGTTGAGATCTTTTTTAATGTCAGCTAAATCAGCATCTTCCAATTTTAATCTTGCAAGGCTTGCAACCTTTTTAACATCTTCATCGGATAAACCGGTTTGTTTTTTAGGTGATGCATCTTGCTTTTCTGCGGCTTCCCTGCTTGTCCTGGTTTGTAAATCTCTGCTTAAACCAATATTCAATTCCTTAAGCTGTAAATCATCGACAAAGCTTGGGGCATCAGTTAAAGGACAAACAGCACTTCGGTTTTTAGGAAATGGAATTACATCACGAATGGATTGAGTTTGTAATACCATTGAAACAACACGATCAAGTCCGAGAGCAAGACCGCCATGAGGTGGTGCGCCGTAATCGAGAGCTTTAAGAAAAAATCCAAACTTTGCTTCAATTTCTTTTTGAGTTAAGCCTAGAGCTTCAAATATTTTTTTCTGTAAAGACATATTATTGATTCTTATACTTCCACCGCCAAGCTCTTCACCGTTAATTACGATATCATAGGCTCTGGATTTTAGGGAGAGAAGATCATCGATATTTGAAGTATCAAAATCTGTTCGATCAGGACTTGTAAACGGATGATGAAGAGGCGTGATGGTTTCATCGACAAGTTCAAACATCGGAAATTCTGTAACCCAAACTGCAGCAAATTTATTTTTGGGAATTACTCCCAAACGATTTGCAATGTGGAGTCTCAGTCTTCCAAGAATCCTGTTTGTTAAATCAAGGGAAGTCTCTGCAATAAGAACTACCACATCCCCTTCTTTTGCGTCAAATAATTTCTTTAAATCATCGAGTTCTTTTTGGGTAAAGAATTGTGCAATGCTTGATTCAAGCTCGCCGTTTACCAATCGCATCCAGGACATTCCTTTTGCTCCGAATGTCTGAACGATTTTCATTGCATACTCATTCTGCAAGACATTCTTTGTAAGATCTGATGCTTTTTCTTTTATACAAAATCCTTTTACATAGCCGTGATTTTTTATCACACGTTTGAAAATTATATAGCCGGTACTTGTTAGAATTTCAGTTGCATCTTTAAATGTCATTCCAAACCGAAGATCAGGTGCGTCGGAACCGTATAAATTCATTGCATCGGAAAAGGTCATTCTATGAAATGGTGGCTTTAATTTTATGCCGCCAGTGTAAAATATTTTTTTAAGCAGTCCTTCCATCAGTTCATAAATAAATTCTTCATCAATAAAAGATGCTTCAAGATCGAGCTGTGTAAATTCCGGCTGGCGATTTGGTCTCAGGTCTTCATCGCGGTAACATTTTACAATCTGGAAATATCTTTCCATTCCGCTCATCATAAATAATTGCTTGAACAACTGGGGTGACTGTGGAAGAGCATAAAACTTACCCTGGTGAATTCTGCTTGGAACAAGATAATCACGTGCACCTTCGGGAGTGCTTCTTGTTAACACCGGAGTTTCAAGTTCAAGGAAATTTTGTTTGTCTAAGTAATCGCGAATTATTTTGTTAATCTTATGACGTTTAACAAATCGTTCCTGAACAGAAGGTCTGCGTAAATCGAGATACCTATACTGTAATCTTAAATCTTCATCAACGTGCGCAGGACTTCCCATAAATTCTTCGCCGTAAACCATTGCCTTCTCAGAAATCTGGAAAGGCAATGTTTTGGAATCTGAGTGAAGTATTATATCATTGGTAACTATTTCTATGTTGCCAGTTTCCAGGTTAGGATTTTCAGTTCCCTTTGCTCTTTTTCTTACTTTCCCTTTAACTTCAATGATATATTCTTCTTTAAGATGAACGGCAGATTCGTACAATTCTTTATTCTTTTCGATATCGATTACAATCTGAACAATCCCAGTAATATCTCGTAAGTGAATAAAAATAATATGCCCGTGATCGCGCTTTGCATCGATCCAGCCCATAAGTTTTACTTTGGATTTTACATCATCAAGAGTAATCTCGCCGCAGTAAATTCTGTCTTTCCAGATTATATTTTTTTCACTCATAAATTTTTATCTATTTGATTATCAATCTAAATCTTATTTTTCTTATCAACAATTTAGATAAATCGTATATTAACTATTTACCTTCCATTTTGTTACCCGTTGTAATAAATTTCCAAATTTTTAAATAGTAATACAAAATCACTTTCTGAATCAGCACATAACTTTTCAATTATTGTCTTAAATTCTTTTCGAGGAATAAAATTTAAGGTAGTTATCGTGTTTGAAAATATATTACACAGTTCTAAAACCGGAATGAAATAATTCAGTACCTCAGCATATTTTCGGATGCAAATTAATGTAATTTAGTTGAAAGCTCAAGAATGAGTAGAAATTGTAAATCACTCTATTAGTGCCAGGTGGGAAGTATTTTTACCACGGAGGAAACAGAGTATAACACAGAGTTAACATCGAGTTCACTTCTTCATTTCTTTCATTAACTTTTTCAATTGATGTTCGTGACGGATTGGATGCATTACAGCATGTTCAAGCATTGCTTCTATAGTATGATCAACTCCCCAGTTTGAAGTGTATAATTTGTCTTCGAACTTTTCTACTTCAACATCACAAAGCGGAGTTTTCCATTTTTCTAAAAGTTGCTCTAAATATTCAGGATATTTATCAACAGTGTTTTCTTCAGGCGCTGGAGTTATTCCCGGATCGGGTAAGATTAGTTTATCGCAAATCCAGATTATATAACCACGAGACGATCTCAAAACGTGATAAAGAAGTGTATCAAGTGATTTATAAAACGGATCGTCAGTAACAGGTAGAGGAACATTTACTTCTTTAGCCTTCTTCCATGTTTCGATAAATGAACGCATTTGAATTTCGTGCAGTTCAATTAATGCTCTTGCACCACCGTATTTATAATTTAGCCTTTCTATAGCTATACTCCTTTAACCTTAATATTAGAAATTCACATTGATTAAGTAACAGTTTTCAATCTTACGCGATTACAATGTTCAAGATAACTGAACTTTGAAAATCGGAATATGTCATATACACCGTTACCGTCTTTCTTTTGATGAACAATCGCGTACGTTAACGTTGACTTATATTTCTCAATGCGTAAAAATATTTTCTTTACCAGTTTTAAATCTATCAGGTCATTTACAAAACAGAACATACATTCCAGCAAGGAATCCGTTTTGTCCCGCCAAATGATTGCATCATCACCTATTACTTCCTGTAGGTACTTTTGTTTTTCCCAATTCTCTTCAAATACCTCAAAAATTTTGTCAAATGAAGAATTAAAAATTCTTGCCCATTTTTGTTTTTCACTTTGTTTTGTCGGATAAAACATATCGAATAATTCTAATCTTCGTTTTATCTTCAACGGTAATTTATTCTTAGATTTCATTCTATTCCCTCTTGATAATTTATTAAGGTCACCAGTTATTCCTTTCTCTTAAAGAACTAATATGAGCAACGTGATGTTTACTATGCCAGGCATAATATTTTTTTTAAATCAACATACTTCTTTGTCTGCTTATTAGAAACAAATTCATACTTAGGATTATTCACAAAATGCATAAGTTTAAATAATCATTGTATATTTAATAAATAATTAATTCGAATTTTAACAACTTAATACGGGATAACAAAATGATTTTTGAACACTTTGCACTAAATGTAAAAGATCCGATTAATATGGCAAAATGGTATGTGGATAATTGTGAAATGAAAGTTGTCCGGTCACTGGACAAAACACCGTTCACTCACTTCCTCGCTGATAAAACAGGCAGAGTTGTTCTGGAATTATATGCAAATACTGCCGCAAAATTTCCCGATCATGAAAATGCTAATCCGCTTGAATTCCATTTCGCATTTATGGTTGATGATGCGGAAAGTATGAAAAATAAATTAATTAGCGCAGGTGCAAAACTCGAAGAGGATTTAAAGCTCGACGACGGTTCACACTTAGCAACACTTCGTGATCCATTCGGAGTTTGCGTGCAAGTTTGTGAAAGAGCAAATCCAATGATGAAATTTTGAAATAGGTATAAATATTTGGATATCTTCCAGATAAATTAAAAAACCAATTTTACGACTTGTAATAAGAACAAAATTCCATTTAATTTATCTGTACAAAAATATATTTATTGAATGATAGATTGATACTGCATAAATAAATTTTACAGGAGAGCTTAATGCGTCGTGCAGTATTAATTCTTTTACTATTTTCTACTATACCTGTTACTGCTCAAAACTTAATTAAAGTTTTCGGCAGTGTGATTGATTCCCTGACAAACCAACCTCTACTTAATTCAAATATAATTATTGAACCTATTGGTATCGGAACTACATCTGACAAAGACGGATATTACTCAATTAGTCTTCCCGAAGGAAAATATAAACTTATTTTCAGCTATGTTGGATACGAATCAAAAACTATTGAGGCTTTATTTTCTTCTGTTATAAAAAGTTATGAGATCAATGCAACTTTGAAGCCTGCACCAATTAATCAGCAGGAAATAAATATTATTGGAGAAAAATATCCACCTTCAACAAATGTGCGTGAAATAGAAGGTAATAACATTCAAAAAATGCCAACAGTATTAGATGATGTTCTGCGTAGCGTTAAAATTCTTCCTGGGGTAGTTTCAAATGATGAACTTTCAACCGGTTATAATGTACGCGGAGGAAATTACGATCAGAATCTGATATATTTAAATGGGTTTGAAATTCACAGACCTTTTTTAATCCGTGAAGGACTTGAAGAAAGCCAATCATTAATCAACGGTGATCTGGTTAAAGAATTAAAATTTTTCGGCGGTGCATTTCCTTCAAACCTGGGCGATAAAATTTCTTCTGTACTTGAAGTAGATTATAAATTACCACAGGACTCGCGGTATAACCTAAATGCAAATGCAAGCTTGCTCCGTTCCTCTATAGCTGCTTCCAGAAAATTTGAAGGTCTTCAGATGATTGGTGGAATCAGGTATGCTTACCCATCTCTATTCGGCGGTCGCTTGCAAAGAAAAGGAAATTACAGACCTTCATTTTATGATTTTCAGTTCTTTGCTAAGTACGAACTAACATTAAATTCCACTATTGAACTACTTGCAATAAATGCAGTTAACAGCTATGACCTAAAACCAGATAACTGGCGAGGACATTTTCAACTCTCATGGACTGATGTAAGAGAAGTATCCATCAATTTTGAAGGAATCAGAAATTCTTCCTTCCAAACCGGTTTATACGGACTTAAGTATCAAAATAAATTAAATGATAATTTATTGTTAAGCATTTCATCTGCTTTTTCAACAGACTATGAAAAAGAAAAGACAAATCTGGATGAGAGTATTTTTTATTCATTTTCAGCCTACGAACCTGAACTGGATAAAATATTCTTAAAATCACGTTTTGAAAATGTGTACAACAATCTGAATCTCGAGACTTTAGAGTTAAAGGCAAAATTAGTCTATTTAGCTGGAGAACATACAATAGAAAGCGGATTAGAGTTAAAATCAAGTGATTTCTCTAATTCATTATTTGAAAACACTTACGAAGAAGGACTTGACTCAACCCTTGACTTTCCTTTATACAAAACCGGAAGTGAATCATATACATTTAACTCGGCTGCATTTTATATCCAGGATTTTATAAAATTAAGTGATTTGTTCAATATAAATGCTGGGAGCAGGTTTTTATATTACGATTATAACCAGGAATTCTTAATAAGTCCACGTTTTTCATTCTATTATACTCCGGCATCAAATCATACATTAAGTTTAAGTACAGGATATTATTATCAGCCACCTTTTGTATATGAATTAAGAAATAACATGATTGATAAAGGGAGCAAGCTGAAATCACAAAAATCTCTTCATATTATTGCAGGATGGGATTACAGGAAAAACAGTACTCAAAGATATCAATTTGAAATTTATTATAAACGCAACTACGATTTAATTCCATTCAATATTGAAAAAATGCAGATTCAATACAATGGAAAGAATGAATTAAAAGGATTTGTTTATGGATTTGATTTCCAGTATGAAGGTGAAATAGTTAAGGGAATGAAAAGTTGGGTTGGTTACAGCTACCTGAATGCTCAGGAGAGACCAAAAGATAATTCGTCAGTTTACAGAAGAAGTTTGCTCGATCAAAGTCATACATTTAAGGTTTTCCTACAGGATAAGATAAGAAAAATTCCAAACTTTCAATCTCATGTAAGATTACTGTTTGGATCCGGTTTACTTTACCATCCAAAAATGGCAATTAAAGACGAAGAGACAGGTTTAACATATTTAGAAACGGATTATAACCACGTTGCAAAATTTCCGTTTTATTTTCGTTTAGATATGGGTTTAAGCTTTAAGTTTGATCTTGATGAAACTACAAATATTACTATTATAGCTGAAGTCCTGAATGTATTCGATAAAAACAACATTGCAGATTATGATTACTATACAGTATTTCCAATATCTCCCTATCCGATTGCAATTCCCCAAATATTTTCAAAGAGATTTTTTAACGTTGGTATTAAAATGAATTTGTAGTTGTGTAAATTTTAATGAATAAATGATCTAATTTTTTCTATTCTTAAGTTGGTTTGTTAACACCCGCTCTAGGTATGCTAAAATTTCTTTTATAGAAAATGGTTTTGCAATATAGTGTGAACATCCACATCTTAAGAATTCTTCCTTATCCTTTTCCATTGCATATGCTGTCATAGCAATTATAGGAATAGATTCATAACCGTTGATTTTTCTTATTACTTTCGTTGCCTGTATACCATCCATTCCTCTTCCAAGATTGATATCCATTAAAATTGCATCATAAATTTCATTCTTAGCATTTTTAATTGCATCTTTTGCGTTATTAACAGAGACGATGTAATAATCATTTTCTAACATCTTTCCTATCGTTTTTCTACTTATTGAATCATCTTCAACCAGAAGTATTTTCTTAAATCCGTTTTTCTGAACTTTATCATCCGGTAATTTTGATTTGTCGTTCGAAATAACAAGGCTATCTTTGTTAAAATTTAAAGGTAATTTAACTGTAAATGTTGATCCCTTCCCTACTTTGCTCTCAACGGTAATAATCCCATTTAGCAACAGGGTATATTTTTTCGCTATAGCCAAACCAAGTCCTGTTCCTTCAAAACTACGACTCGTTCCTTCACTTGCCTGGCGGAATTCTTCGAATACTAAATCAAGTTTATCTTGTGGTATTCCAATTCCAGTATCAGATACCTTGATTATTAATTGTTTCTCATTCTTATAGGCTGATAAAGTAATAGTGCCCCGAGATGTAAATTTAACAGCATTATTGAGCAGGTTATTCACAATATCATATAACAGTTTTTCATCTGTTGAAAATTTAATATCGTTTAACTTAAAATCTTCAATAATGTTAACACCTTTTTTATGAGCAAAAGCCCGATAAAGCTTAACCTGTTTTTTCAGAAGATCATTTACAGAAACTTCGGATAGAACAATCTCAATCTTTTCCGATTCAACCTTAGAATAATCCAGAATTGTACTGAGCGTACGCAATAAGCGTTGTCCGCTTTGATTTATCATGTCCATACTTTCCTTTAAATCACCTTCAAGCTCATCTAACATTGCTTCCGATAATCCGAGTAAACCTATTAACGGTGTTCTAAGTTCGTGGCTCATATTCGTGAGGAAAGTGGTTTTAAGCCTGTTCATTTCTTCAGCTTTTACTTTAGCCTTTATTAGTTCCTCGATAATATTTTTCTTTTCTGTTATATCTTCTTTAACTGCAACAAATTGAGTGATCTCTCCTGTTTCATTTACTATTGGAGATATTAATACGTTCTCCCAGAAAAACGTACCGTTTTTCTTTTTATTGTACATTTCACAAGAAAAATCTTTCCCGGATAATATTGTACTCCAAAGATTTGCATAGAAATCTTTGGAATGATAACCTGACTTTAATATTTGTGGAGTTTTACCTATTACTTCTTCTAAGCTATAACCAGTAACCATTGTAAACATCGGGTTTACATATTCCATATTACCATTAACATCTGTAATTATGATACTTGCTGGACTTTGTACAACTGCTTTTGAAAGTATTATTATATCTTCTTCGGCTTTTTTGCGTTGAGTAATATCATGATTAAGACTTAGTATTGCTTTATTACCTTTATAATCTATCATTGAAGCATTTACTTCAATTACCAAGTTTTTACCACTTTTAGTACGCTGCACTGTTTCAAAATTATTTATAAAACCTTCTTTTAATATTTTTTCGACTTTAGCTTTTCCCGCAGCGACATTTTTAGTTATTTTTTCTAACGACATACCAATAAATTCAGATTTAGAAAAACCATATACTTCACAAGCTCTTTCATTCACATCCAGTACAATTTCACTTTCAGGATTAAGAATTAATATTGCATCATGGGCACTTTCAAATAATCTGCGATATTCCTGCTCTGACTGTTTGATTTTTTCTTCTGCTAGTTTTCTTTCGGTTATATCCTGGTTTACACCATAAGTTTTGACTGTACGACCTTGTTGGTCTTTTTCAATAATAAAGCGGACAGTGATATATCCAATATTACCATCTGCATATAAAATTCTATGTTCCAATTGTCTGTTAAAATTTGGATCTGGAGTATCAATTGCCGCTTTTATCTCTTTACTTATCACTGGAATATCATCCGCATAAACAAAACGTCCTGCATATTCAGAGGATGACATTGTATAGCCGCCAACCTGTTCTGCCGTTGTATGAAAGAGTTTATAGAACTGGTCATTGAAAGTAAACTGATCTTTTAAAACATCATATTCCCAGTGACCGAGATGTCCTATTTCCAGTGCATTGGAAAGCTGACTTTCACTTGTACGAAGAGCAATTTCAGCTTTCTTTTGGTCGGTTATGTCTTCTATTATTCCATCGTAGTGAAGTGTCTTCCCATTGGCATCTTTTACAGCTCTTGCACTTTCTCTGATAACCACAAGTGTTCCATCCTTTTTCTTCCATTTAAATTCTAAACCTTTTATCTCACCTTCTTTTTCAATCTTTTTAATAAAGCGAACACGTTCATTTGAAGTCTCAAAGGCGTCTTGATTTAAATCTCTGTTCGATAATTGCTCGAAAGAAGAAAATCCTAAAATTCTGATGAGTGCAGGATTAGCAAGCAGAACCTTGCCCTGAGGTGTAGACCTGTAGATACCGACTGTACTATTTTCATAAAGGGAACGAAATCTCTCTTCACTTTCACGTAATTCTTTCTCAATTCTTCTTCTCTTTATCTCCTGCTGATTAACTTCCAACGCAAAAGAAATATCCATTGAAAGCTCATCAAGAAGCTTTACTTCTTCCTCATCGAAGAAGTCTTCTTCACCTGCGTAAAGATTAATACTACCCTGCAATCTATCTGATACATAAAGCGGAAAAGAAGCAAAAGACCGGCAACCAAATTCATAAGCTCTTTTTCTGTGAGATGCAAGTTTTTCAATCTGCGGGTCTAATATACCGGTGATATATTGTTTATTCCATAAAGTCCCTTTTACCGGGTAATATGAATAAAACTCATCTTCCAATAAATCCTTGAATTCTGTAAAGTACTTTTTTAAACCCGGTTTACTTGCTGATGCAGCAAGCTTAATTTTGTGCAATGATCTGTCAACAATACCAATCCATGCTATTTTAAATTGTCCTTTATCGACTGCAATTTTACATACAGTTTCAAGTAATTGATGAGGATTTCGAATTCGCACGATTGATTTGTTAATATCGCTGAGAACTGCATAAATACGATTTATTTTTTTGATCCTATTTTCATCGTGTTTTCTATCTGTGATATCTTTAATAGTTCCAATCATACGAACAGGATTTTTATTCTCATCGAATTCGAGTTCACCTAATCCATGCACCCACCTAACCTGTCCATCGTTTATTCTTGAGATTTTGTACTCAGCGTCAAACGGTATATGTTTTGCTAGTACTTCATGAATAAAATATTCTT
>Ga0315536_1001188_pt1 | contig 13216 bp, 9 predicted proteins | sample SalMarSW160230MG_FD_203093 | JGI IMG/M metagenome (GOLD analysis project Ga0315536, IMG submission 203093) | Salt marsh sediment microbial communities from the Plum Island Ecosystem LTER, Massachusetts, United States - Salt Marsh Sediment SW1602-30 ... | reverse complement strand
CTATAAGCTTGGTTCGGGTGCATGGCAGAAACTTAAGCTTGCCACCAAAGCCAGGGTTAAGGATATAGCCAGGGATCTTATAAAGCTTTATGCAAAGAGAATGGCATCTGCAGGCTTTTCCTTTTCGCCTGATTCGTATCTTCAGCGTGAACTTGAAGCATCATTCATCTACGAGGATACGCCTGATCAGCTTTCAGCTTCAATTGCCGTAAAAGAGGATATGGAATCGGAACATCCGATGGATCGCCTCGTATGTGGAGATGTAGGTTTTGGTAAAACAGAAATTGCTATAAGGGCGGCATTTAAATCAGCTGCTGACAGCAAACAGACTGCCGTGCTAGTTCCGACAACAATACTCGCATTGCAGCACTATAAAACGTTTTCAGAACGACTTAAAGGCTTCCCTTGTACAATAGAATATATAAGCAGGCATAAAAAAGCTGCTGAACAGAAGAAAATACTGTCGCACCTGGCTGAAGGAAAGATAGATATTATAATAGGTACTCATAAACTGGCGGGCAACGATGTGAAATTCAAGGATCTGGGGCTTCTTATTGTTGATGAGGAACAAAGGTTCGGTGTTTCAGTAAAAGAAAAACTTAAAAAGATCAGGGCAAATGTCGATACTCTCACCCTTACGGCAACTCCCATTCCGAGGACCCTTCAGTTTTCGCTCATGGGAGCACGCGATCTCTCCATTATCAATACACCTCCACCCAACAGAATGCCAATAGTAACCGAATTACACGGGTTTAATGAAGAAATAATAAAAGAAGGAATTGAATATGAAGTCTCAAGGAACGGACAAGTCTTTTTCATTCATAACCGGGTTGAAAATATCAGACAGATCCAGACCCAGATAAACAGGATCTGTCCAAATGTAAAAACAGCAATTGTTCACGGGAAAATGGACGGACCTCATGTGGAAAATGTAATGTATGATTTCATCCAGGGAGATTATGATGTACTCCTGGCTACAACAATCATCGAATCGGGTCTTGATATACCCAATGCCAATACAATTTTTATAAATGATGCACATCATTTTGGTTTGTCAGAGTTGCATCAGCTGAGGGGAAGAGTGGGCCGTTCAAACAAGAAGGCATTCTGTTACCTGCTTGCACCCCCGCTGAGTACACTTACACATGAGGCAAGAAGAAGGCTCAAAGCTATTGAGGAATTCTCGGAGCTTGGAAGCGGATTCAATATTGCCATGCAGGATCTTGACATCAGAGGATCGGGGAACCTGCTGGGCGGAGAACAGAGCGGGTTTATTGCCGACGTCGGATTTGAAACCTATCAGAGGATATTGAATGAAGCAATGATGGAATTGAAGGAATCAGAATACAAAGAGCAATCGGATGAGGCAGGAAAAGATGTTGTTGACTATAAGGAGAGAAAAGAGCCTGTTAAAACATATACTTCAGATTTTCAGATCGATACTGATCTGGAAATAATGTTTCCCGATGAATATGTCTCAAACATTGCTGAGAGAATAAGGCTATATAAAGAGCTTAATGAAATAGATTCAGAAGAGGCCCTTGAAGAGTTTGAAAAGAAACTGGCCGACAGGTTCGGTATTTTACCTCCGCCGGCAACAGCTCTCCTGGATATTGTAAGGATAAAGAGGATTGCAGTAAAAATTGGTATTGAGAAAATATTCTTAAAGAATAACCTTCTTATTGCCTACTTTATTTCAGATCATAATTCACCATTTTACAGTAGTCCGCTTTTTGTGTCAATAATGAATTATGTTAACAAACATCGCAGGCATATGAGCATGAAACAAAAAGCAACAAAGCTAAGCCTGACGATTTCCGATGTGAAATCGGTTAAAGAGGCAATACATATTCTTAATGAGATTCTTTTATCAGATTAGATGATATTAGATGGGACAGGTCTGAGACCTGTCCCAACGTTATTACTTTATTACGCTTTTATTACCTTTGTACTATGAATCTTATAGTTGACATTGGAAATACCAGTACCAAACTGGCGGTTTATAAAAACGGGGAAAAAATAAGTGATTCCAGAATAACTGAATTAAGTTGCGAGGAGATTGAAAAGAAACTGTCCGGACTTGAAATAAAAAAAGCCATTATTTCATCTGTGAAATATCTGCCTCCTTTCATGACGGATCTTTTCTTTCCCAATGTTCCTTTTGTGCATATCCTGTCATATAAATCCAGACTCCCTTTTCAAATTGATTATGAGACACCCGAGACGCTTGGCACTGACAGAATAGCTGCCATAGCCGGAGCTTACGACCTTTTCCCGGGTAAGGATATTCTTATTATTGATGCCGGAACTGCCATAACATTTGATTTCCTTTCAGGAAATATTTACAGGGGAGGTAATATCTCCCCCGGACTATCCATGAGATTTAAAGCCCTGAACAAATTTACCGGAAAATTACCCCTGGTCACCCCATCACAAAATTATACTTTACCCGGAAGAAATACTACCGATGCAATAACTGCAGGAGTTATTACAGGAGTGACATATGAAATAAATGAGTATATTCGCACGTTTGAGAAAGAGCATTCTGATTTTGAAATAATACTTACAGGCGGCGACGGTGGATACATAAAAAATAAAATTAACTTTCATCACACATATATGCCTGATATTGTGATTGATGGTTTAAATCATATTCTGGAATACAATGCAAAATAAACTGATAATTGCCATTTTCATCTCTTTGTTTTCATATTCTTCTGCAATTAATGGTCAGAGTCAAATAAATTCCCCTTACTCAAGATTTAACCTTGGCACAGTTGAGCCATCAGGTTCCTACAGAAGTCAGGGGATGGGTGGCGTCAGCACAGCAATAAGGGATAACTCCTCAATCTATTTTTCAAATCCTGCGTCGTATAGCAGTCTTGATACAAATTCATTTGTTTTTGATTTTGGTGTTGCATATGGGAAGAATATTCTTTCATCCGGCGGTTCAAAATACTCTTCAGATGATATGAATTTTGACCATTTGATCATGGGTTTACCGCTGGCAAAAGGATGGGGATTATCATTCGGGGTTATCCCTTTCAGTAATGGTTACTATAGTATAATCGACCAGGTACTTTCAACCGATCCTGGTTACGATCCGTCAACAGGAGAATACACCTCTTTCCATAAGGGAACCGGGGGATTTTACAAAGTTTTTGCAGGTACCGGTATCCGTTTGACCCGAAACTTTTCTGCCGGGGTAAATATGACATATTTACTTGGATCGGTAACAAGAACCAATTACTTCAATTTTGCCGATTATTATAATACATTTCAGGACAACAACTCGGAAGAACTTCAGTTGGCCGGCATTAATATTGAGTATGGACTGCAGTATACCGCCTCTCTTAAAAATGACCATTTTATTAATATCGGGGTTTCCCTGACTCCTGACAAAAATTACACTTCAAGGTATAAGCAATTAACTTACAGTTATAATGCTTATGGTTCTGCAGATACCCTGGGTTATAATGCTGAAAAATCAAAATCATCTAATATACCTGCCACACTGAGGACTGGTATCTCATTCGGTAAAATAAATAAATTTACTACGGCACTCGATTTCATCTACACAAGATGGTCAAAATCAAACATTCCCGGATCAGCAGGTTATATGGCTGATTCCAGGTCGATTCTCTTTGGTGCTGAATACATACCTGACAAATATTCAAACTACAGTTTCCTGAAGCGTATGGAATATCGTATTGGCGGACATATCGGGAATAACTATCTTATTATTAATGGCGAACAGGTAAAGGAGTTAGGAGCCAGCGCCGGTATAAGTATACCAATGAAACCTGCAACGGGTATGCCAATGAATCGCTCAATGTCAAAGACTACCCTGTTTTTTGACTATACTAAAAAATACGGATCGGCTTCAGGTATTCTTCCTACCGAAAACCGGTTTACAATAGGGATCAGCCTGAACCTTTACGATTACTGGTTTCTTAAACGTAAATATGATTAGTGGTTAACTTTTATTAAAGCAGGTTTAATATTTAAATATCCTGAACCTGCCATGAAAATTTTTTAATGAAATACCGAATTTTACCCCATACAGCTTTAATAATAATAATTAGCGGGTTGTTGATCTCATGTGTAAAAAAAACTACATTTATCCCGAAATCAGATCTTCTTTCCCTTCCCTCTTTATCAGCAAAAAATTTTAAGACTGTGTATACCGACTCAGGGAAAGTTCAGCTTATCTTAACATCACCGTTAATGGAGGAATATGATAATAAAGATATCCCTTATACTGAATTCAAATTGGGAATTGATGTATTATTATTCAAAGGGGAGAATGACACAGTGGGACAGGTTACTTCCAAATATGCCAGGTATACGAAAAACGATAACTTATGGGAATTAAAGGATAGTGTCGTAGTGATAAATAATAATAAGGATAAGCTTGAAACAGAACTTTTATACTGGGATCAGAACAAGGACATTATCTACACCGACAGGTTTGTGAAAATATCGAATAAGGATCAGATTATGCAGGGATACGGATTTGAATCTGATACTCATCTGCAGCACCGGAAGATTAAGAAAGTTAGCGCAATAATTTATATGCCAGATGCGGAATAGCTCACTCTTAATCCTTGAGATTATATGGATAGTTACAGGTATTCTGTCTGTTATTGCCGCGATAAGGTTTGCAATGACAACAGGCGGAAGTAAAATCATTATATTTGCATTAATGGCTCTTATCTCATTTCTCTTTGCATGGATGAGACACAGGCAAAGAAAAAAGAGCTAAATTTGATTTATGAGCGGAATTCTGATCATATTTATCGCAATTATTCTCTCTGCGTTTTTTTCCGGTATGGAAATTGCTTTTGTAGCTTCCAATAAACTTCGGATAGAACTCGACAGAAAACAGGGGGTATTCGGATCAGAAATAATCAAATTATTTACTGATAATCCCGGTCAGTACATAGCCACCATGCTCATTGGCAATAATATTTCGCTTGTTATCTACGGGCTTGTATTTACAAATCTCCTGGGGCCGGTTCTTAAACCTATAATTGATTCTGACGTTTTAATTCTTATTATTAATACATTCTTTTCGACTGCTATTATTTTGTTTGTGGCTGAGTTTTTCCCAAAGACGATTTTTGTTATATCCCCTAATTTTTTTCTTAAATTCTTAAGTATCCCTACCCTTATATTCTTTTTCCTTTTTTACCCTGTAAGTAAATTAACCCTGGCGGCCTCAAATCTGTTTATTAAATTGTTTTTCAAAATCAAACCGGGTGAGAAAAAACAGGAAGACATTATCTTCAGCAAGGTTGATCTTGATCATTTTGTAAGCCTGAGCAAGCAGAATGAAGAAGAATCTGAAGCTAATAATCGCGATTTCAGGATATTCCAGAATGCCCTTGATTTTTCGAATGTCAAACTCCGGGAATGTATGATCCCCAGAACTGAAATTGAGGCTGTTGAAAGTACTTCCAGTGTTGAAAAGCTAAAAGAAAAATTTATTGAGACAAGACTTTCAAGGATACTGGTATACCAGGAATCAATTGATAATATAATCGGCTATTTTGAACTGAAGGATATATTCAAAAACCCCTCCGATATCAGATCCATGCTGAGGAAGCTTGCAATTGTGCCTGAAACAATGCCGGCAAATAAACTTCTCAAGCTTTTCGTTGATGAAAAGAAAAATATTGCCCTGGTGGTTGATGAATTTGGAGGAACATCAGGTATGGTTACAATTGAAGATGTTCTTGAAGAGATAGTAGGAGATATTGAAGATGAGCACGACACTTACGATCTTATTGAAAAGGTTGTGGGTCAAAATGAATATATCCTGTCTGGCCGGATAGAGATAGATTATCTCAACGAGAAATACCATTTAAAACTCCCTGAAGAAGATGATTATGAAACCCTTGCCGGAATGATAATGTTCTTCCATGGCAGCATTCCGGGAAATAACGATGTTATTAGAATAGGGAGTATCGTTATTAAAGTATTAAGGGCTACAACAACCAGGCTCGAACTGGTTAATCTGAAGATAGAATAAAATCAATAAAACATTGTTACCACCCAGGAAGCTGGTTCATTTATTACCAGCCTGAGTTCACAGGTAATCGTTGCAGACATCCATGAATTTGGTGCTTTGAAAGACACTTTCCCGGTAAAAGGGAAAGTAACCTGCTCGAAGCCTGTAAATGAGCTGTTCATTCTTTCAGATCCTGAGCTACCCTGCAGCAGCAGTTCACCAATATTATTTGATTCTGATCCGTTACGTGAGAATACATACTTAACATACGGTCTTTCTCCGACTTTTATGAACGAGACCCTGCCAATGCTGTTCCTGTATTCAATTACATAAGGAGCCGGAGGATTCTCTCCGATGAATTTATCACCTTTCCACATACCGGAGATCACTGAATCTCGTCCCTGGGATTTAAAAACATATTTCCCATACCCTTCCCTGAGACCCATTTTCCATCCCCCGGTATATGATTCGCCAGTTTGCCATATATATGTTCCGGTGCCATTTGGAAGACCTTTTTTGAATTGACCTTTATACTGATCAATTCCTGAAGCTTCACCCTGTCCATCAGCAAGACCTTTCTTACATGACCCGGTATATTTGTCGCCAATTCCCGGCATAAGAACTTTGCAGTTATCCTGAGCAAAAATTGCAGAAGTATATGCTGTAATAATTGCAATACCTGCAAACAGAATTAATTTTTTCATAACTCAAATTATTGTTATCAGTATCGGTACAATAATCGCACCGGATAAAATTAAGAAAATTAAGCTAAAAAAAAAAGAGAGTCATTGAGGCTCTCTTCTTCTATTATTTAACCGATTAAATTCTAATGAACATCCGTCACGGTAGGAATAGGATTTTTCCTTGTATTCCACCATAGCTGACTTGTGGTACCGTTGGTACTGAACATCCCTTCATTTATTAACTCAATATTCTGAGCAACTCTCGCAGCAGCTACATTATCAGTATTATAGGTATCCTCACTTAAAGCATACTGCAGTCTTATAGGAAGTCCGAGATGCTGGTAATAGGCTCCCTCAAGTTCATATTCGAAGACTCTCTCGGGAAAACCTGTTCTTCGTACCTCGCTATATGCCTGAACACCTTGTCCGAATTCACCAGCCCACCGCTGTTCGCATATGAGCTGGAATTTATGTGCATCGGTGCCTCCCCACGCAACGAGAGGATCAGCGAGATAGGCTGCAAAATCAACAGGGTAGGTGGTTGAACCGGTAGTGATTCCAACTTTACCATTGCCCCAAGTTGGATGAACAGTTCCACCATCACTAAGGCCCCATCTTTCCATTGAAGCTGCAATACCTGCCTCATAAGCTGTTTGGGCAGCGCCATCATTGCCGGTCCGCTTATAATACTCTGCTTTAATAAACTCAACCTCATCAAGGCAAAGCATATAAAGAGGAGCCGTTTCGGTATAGGCAATCTGTGTTCCGAGCAGAGAAACTTCCGGGAAAGGTGCCGAGGTTATTCCTCTACCGTTCTGGAATCCATTATATTTCAATGAGTCCTGACCAGCGATTGTATCTGCCTTAACAGAATTTGGAGTAGGCTGAGCATATATATGAATCCTCGGGTCATTTCGTGCTTTCAGCCAGTCAACCATTGTCTCGGAGATACCCTGATCTGTTCTGGTATACAGAGCGTCAAAGATAGGGTTCCTGTAAGGTAACCCCGGGTAATAAATCAATGAATTATCATCATTTGATTCAAAAATCGGGTATGTTGACGGGCTGGCAAGGATTGCTCCTATCTGAGCATCGGCATCTGCCATTGCAGCTGAACCAGCTGTTGTTGTAACCTGGGTGCCTCCTGCCATGTCGTAGGTAAACGACCATGGAGTGCCTGCAGCACGGTTAAGTATCCTGAGTTTCAACGAGTTTGCCAGTTTTCTCCATTGAACGGGATCTCCTCCGTAAATAAGGTCACCAGAACCGAAATTAAGGCTCGATGCTGCAAGAGCTGTATTGGCATCTTCAAGCTGAACAAGAAGGTCGGTATAAATACTTTCCTGGGAATCATATTTAGGTGTTAAAGTTCCATCAATAAGGAAACCCTGTAATGCCTCAGAATATGGTATGTCGCCCCATTCATCAGTTATGTACAGGAATACCCATGCCCTCAGAACCTTTGCTGCTGCAACCAGGCTTTCGTTTTCCTCATCTGCTGCTTTTGAGATCACAATTGTGAGATTCTTAAGTTCGTAAATATAAGGGTTCTGGAACTCACCTGACATGTCACGTGGCATGTATCGGTCCTCATCGATATACTGCACTTTGCACCACTGCTGGCACCATACTCCAAGATATGTATGTTGAATCCAACCGCCCATCTGGCGGCTAAAAGAAGTCTGTTCCGCATTAGTAAAAACATCTATGGCGGGAACACTCACCGGATTATTAGGATCTGTATTAAGGCTCTCAAAATCCTTTGTACAGGATGATAAGAGGGTTATAATAAGGAATAATCCGGGTATAATTTTCTGTGATTTTATTAAATATTTCATTATCAGATTCATTTAGGTTAGAAACTAAACTTCAAATTGAAACCATAAGACCTGGTTGAAGGAATAGCATTGGTTTCAGCACCAACACTTGTATTACCAGCACTCTGGCTAACTTCAGGGTCAATATCCGGAATATTCTTATGAATGATCCACAGGTTACGTCCAACAAGGGAGAGGTTAATATTCTTAATACCGGCTTTATTAAGGAAAGCGATATTGTCGAATGAATATCCCATGGAAACTTCGCGCAGTTTGGTAAAGCTGCCGTCAAACGTCGATAATTCAGTTTTGCCATAGTAATCGTAGTAATATGTGTTCGCGGGAACATAAGTCTCGTTAGCAACTGGTGTGGCGCTGGGGGCTCCGTCAGCATCTGTAAAAGCTATGGTTCCGTCAGTATTAACCTTACCGTAAACAGCATTTGGTATAAGGTAACCACCACCCGCATCAAGTGCATCTCTCACATTTACACCATTGGCATTGGTGGCTGCAGTTTCTGCAAGAACACCGGTGTATACACCGAACATATGTGTTACAGAAAATATGTCACCACCATGCTTGAAGTCGATAAGGAAGCTTAGATTAAAATTCTTATAAGTGAGCGAGTTGTTAATACCTCCGAACCAATCGGGATAAACATTTCCAAGTGGTGTTCTCTGGCCTGAACGTATATACTCGCCATTGGAGTCTACAATAGGCCTGCCTGAATAAACGTAGTATGCCAGCTGTGTATTTGCCTCATCATAATACACCGGTGTTGCATTTTCACGGACAATAGCATATCCGAAGATAGTTCCGTAATCTTTCCCGGGGAAGGCATATACATATCCACCCCAGCTAAGATTGTAAAGACTCAGATATTTCATATCTTCATAGAGTGAGACAACCTTGTTCTGATTCTTTGACCAGTTGATGCTGATATCCCATGAGAAGTCTTTGGTCTGTACGGGTGTGAACATTGCTTGTAACTCAATTCCCTGGTTCTGAAGGTTCCCGGCGTTGATAGTCTTGTTGCTGAAACCTGTTGTATTTGACACTGCTATGTCCATGATCTGGTTTACAGTATTTTCTTTATAGAAACCGGCATCAAGGCTTATCCTGTTCTGCAGAAGTTTTAATTCGAACCCAACTTCCTTGGATCTTTTTCTCTGTGGCTTAAGTCCAGAAGGAGGGATCACTGTTTGACCAGTAGACGAGTTATAAGCATAATTAAGAGAAGGATGGCCGTCAAATGGCTCTGATGAAGTATATGTGCCATTAAGAGAATATGCATTAGCACTACCTCCAACCTCTGCATAACTTGCCCTTAATTTAAGGAAAGAAAGAACGTTCGATTTGATCCCCAAAGCATCAGTAACAATAAATGCTACAGATACTGACGGATAAAAATAAGAGTTGTTATCTATCGGCAGGGTTGAGGACCAGTCATTTCTTCCTGTAAGGTTAAGAAATGCCCAGTTTTTAAAACTGAAGTTTGCCGTTCCGAACACACTCTGTAACTCAGTATGTTCTTCTCTCAGTTCTGTTGTACCGGCAACAGCTGCATTACTTACTGAATACAGATCGGGAACAATGAGCTGGGCAACATTGGTTCTCCGATATTGTCTATTATAATGGTTATATTCAGCACCTAAGGTACCGTCAAAACTGAAAACAGAAAAGTTCTTTACAAACTCAAACCTTGCATTGGAAATTACCTCCTGCCTGCGGTTTGAAAAGCTGTTAAACTCTCCAAGCGGATATCCTATTCCAACATCTCCCTGGGCAACTCTCTCCATAATATCCTCTATATAAAAATCAGTACCTGCCATTGCTTTGAAAGACAGCCAGTCAGCCAGTTTCCAGCTTAAATTCATGTTACCAATCAACCTGTCCCTGTTCCTTGAGTTAGTATTCTTATAAAGGTTCCAGTAAGGGTTGTTATGATAGCTATGGTTCCAGTTATAAGGCAGGTTGGTTACCGGATCAATTGTATTCCAGTTATCTTTAAGAGATTGCATATTAACCTGCCGGCCGAACCACTGTCCGAGTGATTGCATCGGGTTACCACCATTATAACCGTTTTCTGCAATGTTTTCGCTGACATTGCTTATATAATTAGCGGAACCTCCAACAGTAACCCTATCTGTAACAGCGATTTCTCCTTTTAAAGCGACGCTGTTTTTTGTGAGGTCAGTATTAGGAAAGATACCTGAGATTTTCTGATTCGATAATGACAGACGGAAACGGGCACCCTGCTTTGCTCCTTCAACAGCAAGATTGGTGGTCCTTTTTACTCCTGTATTAAAGAGGTTCTTTACATTATCAGGATGTGCGATCCATGGAGTTGCTTCGCGAACATCTGTTACAGGATCGTATGGGCTGTCAAACTGAGGGATCATTCTTCCGTCGAGCGGAGGACCCCAGCTCTCATCCACACCATCATTAACCCCGCCATACGCACCATCAACATAAGAGAATTCATAAATCCCTGCAGTACCATCATCAATTGCAGAACCCTGTCCATAAAGGTTTTGATATTTAGGAAGTACGAGAGGGGTTTCCCACATAATGTTCTCTTCAAGAGTTACGCCAAGCCCTGACTGTCCTAATCTGGATTTACCCGATTTTGTGGTAATAAGAACTACACCGTTAACAGCTCTCGAACCGTAAAGTGCTGCAGCACTGGCACCCTTAAGAACACTGATATTTTCAACATCCGACGGGTTGATATCACTGGCAGCATTACCATAGTCCCTTCCGCCATAAGCACCCACATCGGAAGTGGAGTTATTTATAGGTACACCATCCACAACAAAAAGTGGTTGGTTGTTCCCATTTGCAGAGAGTGAGTTAACACCCCTGATAAGTACCCTTACACCTGATGCAACACCTCCGTCGGAATTGGTTATCTGAACTCCGGATAATTTCCCCTGGAAGGCATTAACGATGTTTGATACCTTTGTCTTTTCGATATTTTCACCACCGAGGTCCTGGACTGAATAGCCGAGGGCTTTTTTCTCACGCGAAATACCAAGAGCAGTAACTACAACTTCATCCAATCCAAGTAAATCGGATTGCATAACACCATCAATAACAGACCGTCCAGCGATGTCAACCTCCTGCTTTTTCATCCCGATATACGAGAATACAAGAGTTTTTGCATCCTGAGGCACTGCTAATGAAAATTTTCCATTCACATCTGTTACGGTACCGATAGTAGTCCCTTTAACAGATACAGATACACCGGGTATTGCACCCTCCCCTTCAGTTGCAGAGGTAATTGTACCTGTAATCAGTCTGGTCTGTGCAAATAATGTGGAACCACCTATAAACACAAACAAAACCATAAGCAGAAATAGTTTCTTCATAGAAATTAGTTTTAGGTTTTAATTTAACTCGGCTAATATAAATTTAATAATTCAGTTTTCAGTGAAACATTAAAAAAAATTAAATAAAAATGTTCTTTATCATGAAAATTCAGACATAAAATACATATTGATGTTAATTATAATAGATTTTAAGAGCAGAAAATTATCAATAAGTAATATAAAATGGCGAATTTTACATTCTATAATCTTATTTGTTTATAATAATGCATAATGAAAATTAAATTAGGAACCATGAAAAGCAGTAAAACTTTATTAATCAGAAAGGTAATGATATTTGGAATTATCATATTTTGTGCAGTCACGCAGCTGACAGCGCAAACAGACTCTTTGTCAAATCGTGCCCAATTTCTTTACCCTGACTTTTCCACAGGGGTGGTTAAGATGAAAGACGGTAAAATCATTTCTGAAAAAATGAATTATAATACCGTGACAGGGAAGATGGTTTTTTACCGGAACGGTAAACTTATGGACCTGGTTAATCCAGAGACTATTGATACAATTACTCTGCAAAATAATAAGTTCGTGTTTTTTGAAGATGCCTTCCTTGAAGTGCTCGTTAATGGTCATGTTACTCTTTTCATTCAAAATAAAAGTGATCTTTCTTCAACAGGGAGGCCGGGGCCCTATGGTACAAAGTCCCAAACTTCAAGCCCTGTATCTGTACCAAAACTATATGCAGACAATAATACATATAATCTTAAGCTTGGTGAAGAGTTTGTAGTAACTCCTTCTCCCATAAACTGGATAAGAATTGATAATGAGATGCATAAGATACTTACCAGTCGTCAGTTTTTTAAACTATTCCCCGTGAATGATGATAAAATAAAAGAATATATTAATAAGAATAAGCTTAACATCAAAAAGACCGATGACATGGTTAAAATAGTAAGCTTTTGTAATACACTATTTAAGTAAAAAATATACTTTCTGAAAAAGAATTTTTGTCTAAGCACTACTGGTTTAGGAAAAGAATGAAGTAGTTTCAAAAGTCATTTTAACTACCACGTTAGGTCCATTGGAACTGACAAGGGCTGTTGAAAAAATCCTTTGTGCGACTTTGTGATAACCTCCTTCGCGGCAATCCGGCCCATTCGCTATAATAGCCCACTGGGCTATTACTTTACGCTCTGGCCCCTTAGTGGTAAAATTTAAATCATTGAACCACAAAGGATCACAAAGTACATCACTAAGGAACACTAAGGGGGGAAACTCACTTCTTCTCACCCCCCTGTTCATCAATAACCCTGTTATCCCGAGCGCTAGCGAGGGATCTCCGTTTAATTCTGATCAATAAAAAAAGGTGTTCATAAA
>Ga0315536_1001185_pt1 | contig 13241 bp, 10 predicted proteins | sample SalMarSW160230MG_FD_203093 | JGI IMG/M metagenome (GOLD analysis project Ga0315536, IMG submission 203093) | Salt marsh sediment microbial communities from the Plum Island Ecosystem LTER, Massachusetts, United States - Salt Marsh Sediment SW1602-30 ... | reverse complement strand
AACGGAAAAATGAAGATTCAATCACGTCCCAAAGAAGGCGCAAAAATTTTCATCGAAGTGCCTTATAAGGAGACCGCACGTGACCGAGAAGAAAAGCATTATCATTATTGACGATCATCCGCTTTTTAGAGAAGGGCTCAAAACCATCATCGAGCGCGATTCCCGATTCAAGTTGGTCGGGGAAGCGGGAAGCGGTCGTGAAGGACTCGCAATGGTCAAAAAGCTGAAGCCTGATTTGGTTATCGTGGACATATCCCTGCCGGACCAAAGCGGCATTCAACTTGCGCGGGATTTACGGGAGCGCTTGCCGGAAACAAAGATTATGATTGTCAGCATGCATTCAAAAATCGATTACATTGCAGAAGCATTTCAAGCCGGCGCAACAGGATATGTCGTCAAGGAATCCGCCAGCGAAAGGCTGCTCCAAGGACTCGAATCTGTCGCAAAAGGTGATTATTTTCTGGACAGTTCCGTTTCCCATTCTGTTGTCGAAAATCTTATGAAATCTCCTTTAAAAGCCGCAAAGATTACAGATTCCGATTATGCCACGCTGACGCCCAGAGAACAAGAGGTGATGCGCCAACTGGCCGAGGGACTTTCCAGCAAAGAAGTCGCCGAGAAACTTTTTATCAGTCCCAAGACGGTTGAAAATCATCGCGCCAATATTATGAGCAAACTCGGCCTGCACAGCACCATCGAATTGATCCGATATGCTGCAAAACTCGGCCTCATCGACGTGGATCTCTGGAAAGATTGAAAAATATCGCTTATCTCTTCTTTCGGGATAACTTCCCGACCCATCAGGATTTTCCCCTAGTAAAATAAACCTTCCCATCTATGGACAAAAGAAATTACAAGTTGTTAATAATAAATAAAATGTTTTTGTCGATGTTCTTCGAATATCCATTAAAAAAGGGGGAAACATGATCTCTTCTCCATGTAAAAATTGCTCCCGGAGAAATCTGCCGAAGGAGAAGTGCTTCAAAGAGTGCCAATTGTTACAATCCGTACAGGATATGGAATTGACTGCCGAGAAACTGAATGACGGAAGCGGGATAGATTTCACAGAAGAGTACAGTTTCAATATACCTTTTGCGTTTTCATCGAGCTCTTTCTAAAGTTTCATGATTTCCGCTATATAAAGACCTTTGAAAACAGATTTTTTTTTTAAATGGTCAGGTCGAAGATCCCGAACCCTAAACGGGGAGAGGCGGCAATTTTAATCCGAACTGAAGTTTGGCGGATGAACGGCCTTAATGAAAAATCTGCATCTAATTTCTAAATGTCAAAAAACAGCAAAAATTCGATAAAGCGCAGAAGTTGCCAAAAGAAAACGAACAAGACCGCAATGAATGCGTCCGATCGTGTGGACCAACGGACTCCCCAAAAGAACTTTCTTGATGTTTCGACCTTGATTCGCAGCATCCAGCGTGCCGAAGGTCAAACAGACTGTTTTAAAATGGGGATGGTGGACTGCGATCACATGGATTGCAAATGGCGCGCCTTTTGTCTGTGAGAAAATTCTGTTTTGGATAAGTCAGCGTTGAGCTGTCACTGCCCGAAGAAACAGCCTTTCCGTCTCCGTCACCTTCAACACCGAATTTCCTACCGACTGTTTAATACCCGTGCAAAATCCCTTTCTCTTTTCAGTTGCATGGCCTCTTATCCTCAAAACGGTTTCCAACCGGTTGATATGATTTTCAAGGTATACTATATAACAACAATCCTTTATGAAAATTTATATCAAGCGAGGTGTGAATGTTTCTGATTGGCGGCGTTACGCCTAAAATGAAAATACTCGACAATACACCCAGGCGATGTCCGGTATGCGGTCTTCACCAGGCCTACACCAAACGGGTGGATCATTATTTTAATCTGTTTTTCATTCCCATTGTAAGAGTCAAAAAAGGAGAGCCGTTTATCATGTGTGAAAGATGTGAAAGAACGGTAAATGAATTCGACGAAGAATACGGCAGTGACTCGCCGGATGTCGCAGCGTCGACGTGCCGCCATTGCGGAAAAACATTGGATAAATCGTTTAGATATTGTCCGTACTGCGGAAAGCCTATTTAGTTCAGCACAGAAACCCCTGGCCCTATGGGTCAGGTCAGATTTCAATGGCTCTGCCAAAAGAACCGCTTATGCACTTTTAACTTGTTCGGCTTTAGGTAGACCAGCTCCTTCTATGGGCTAAATCAAAGCCGGCCCCTCCAGGATAGGATATATATCAGTGAACGCTCATATACAAAAACCCACTCATAAAATTGAACGCCATGTGGTTCTGGTGGAACCGGAAGTGCCCTGGAACACTGGCAACATCGGCCGCACCTGTCTGGGTGCCGGCGCATATCTTCACCTGATAAAACCGCTGGGTTTTTCCCTTAAAGATCGCGACCTCAAAAGAGCCGGGCTCGATTACTGGCACAAGGTCAAACTCTCGGTCTGGGACGATTTTGACAGTTTTCAAAAAAAGATGGGTCCGACAACCAAAGAAGTGGCGCTGTTTACGAAAAACGGCTCAATTTCTTTCTGGGCCATGCCGTCTCCGGTAAGGCTGTTTCTTGTTTTCGGATCGGAAACCAAAGGCCTTCCGGAAACGATCTTATATGAGTACCGGCATGTGGCCTTTCATATCCCCACGACATCAGACATCCGGTGTCTGAATCTGTCCACAAGCGTGGGGATTGCCCTGTACGAAAGCCTGCGTTTGTCAACAAAAAAATAGGGCGCGGCATAAATCCGCGCCCTGTTGATTCTATGGATTTTTCCGTGAACGTTACGTTTTAGAACAATCCCTTGACCTTTCCGGTTTCTACATCCACATCTACCCTGCGGTACGCCGGATCTGAACTGGTTCCGGGCATCAGGCTGATGGTGCCGCAGCAGGGGCAGAGGAACTTGGCGCCCGAGAAGATCAGCACGTCTCGAACCGGGAGCGTCCAGCCTTTGGGGGTTCCCTTAAGCGCCGGTTCATGGGTCAACGATAGATGGGTTTTGACCATCATGGTGGTATAATCGTCGTACTTGGGATCACTTTCAAGCATTTTGGCTTTGGCCTCGGCATCGGGTGTCCAGGCAACGCCGCTGGCGCCGTAAACATTCTTTGCAATGAGCTCTACCCGGTCACGAAGTTTCGTTTCCAAGGGATAGAGGAACTTGAAGTTCGGTTCTTCATTACAGGCTTCAATCACCGCATCGGCAAATTCCAGTGCGCCGTCTCCACCGTCAGCCCAGTGTGTGGAAACCGCACAGCGTGCGCCGGCTTCTTCGGCATACTTTCGAACCAAGGCGATCTCATCTTTGGTATCGGTATGGAAGCAGTTGATGCAGACCACCGGGTTGATGCCGGACATACGGATAGTGTTGATGTGATGCACCATGTTGCCAACGCCCTTTTCAAGCAATGATAGGTCTTCGCCCTTGTATGCATCAGGCAGCGGAAGGCCGGCTACGACCTTGGGGCCGCCGCCGTGCATCTTGAGCGCGCGAATGGTGGTTGTCAGCACGGAAACATGGGGTTTCAAGCCGCTGTAGCGACACTTGACGTTCCAGAATTTCTCGAAGCCGATATCGGCGCCGAAACCGGATTCTGTTACGTGGTAGTCAAAAAGCTTGAGTCCGACCCGGTCGGCAATGATGGAAGACTGACCCACGGCGATATTGGCAAACGGTCCTGCGTGAATCATACAGGGCTGATACTCTGCGGTCATCATCAGGGTTGGGTTGATGGTGTTGCGCATCCAGGCGGTCATGGCGTTACCTACTTCCAGATCACCGGTGGTGATGGGTTTACCTGCTTTGTTAAAGGCTACGGTGATGTTGTTCAACTTTTCACGCAGGTCTTTCAGATCGCGAACGATGGAAAGAATCGCCATGAGCTCGGAACTTACGGCGATGCCGAACTTGGACTGCATGGTGAAACCGTCATAGCGGCCGCCCAGGCCGATGATGATGTTTCGCAGCGACTGGGCACAATAATCCAAGATCCAGCCCATCTCGACCCGGGTGGGATCAACGTCCAGCCTCGGCATCCGCGTCAGGCGGGCCAGCTGTTCATCATTGTAATTGCGCTCGTGCTGCATCCTGGCAGTGAGTGCCACCATGGCCAGATTGTGGGCGTTCATGATGTCGTTGATGTCGCCGGTAAGGCCCATGGAGAATTCGGTCATGGGAATGATCAGAGAGTTGCCGCCGCCGGCCGCCGTGCCTTTAATGTTCATGGTCGGTCCGCCGGAAGGTTGGCGCAGACAACCGCCCACATTCACGCCGCGTTTGCCCATACCTTCCATCAGACCGCAGGATGTGGTGCTTTTCCCTTCGCCCAAAGGCGTCGGAGTAATGGCGGTAACCTCAATGTATTTGCCGTCCGGTTTGTCTTTCAAGCGATTAATAATCTTGAGGAAATCCAGTTTGCACAATCTTCCCATGGGCAGGATTTCATCGGTTTCCAGAGCCAGTTTTTCCCGCCAATCCTCGGGGGTCGGCATGTTTTTTTCGGCCGCTTCTGAAATCTGCCAGTCGGCCATTTCTACCGCATTGTAAGCCATAAACTCAATCCTCCTCTATAATATTGGGTTAATAAATCAGGAACCTCGTACCCACTCAGGGTGGTTCCTTCGGCTTTGATTGATTTGAGATGTTAACGTTAGGATTCAGACCCTGTCTTAAAACATAAGCCATTCGATTTGGCAAGTAAAATTAACAATTTCGCAATAACGCAAAAAAAAGAAAAATTGTCAATAGAAAAATGAATTTACAGACTCACCCCTGAAGCTGATTCAACCGGTAATAAAATCCCTGAAGCTTCATCAATTCCGCATGATTCCCGGTTTCGATGATCTGTCCTCTGTTGAGTACGATGATTTTGTCGGCTTCCCGGGCTGTTGAAAGCCGGTGTGCCACAATAATCGATGTCCGGTCGGCCATCAGTTTGGCGAGGGCCTCCTGTATTTTTTGTTCGGTTTCAGAATCGATATAAGACGTTGCCTCGTCGAGGATAATGAGATCCGGATGGCTGGCAAAGGCCCGGGCAATGGAGATGAGCTGTCGTTCCCCGCTTGAGATGGAGGCACCGCCTTCCGAAAGTACGGTATGGACGCCGTCGGGTAATCGGCCTACAAATGTTTGGCAGTTCGAATCCTTTAAAATCTGCTGAAAATCAGCTTCAGAAATGTTGTCTCTTCCCAGTGTTATATTTTTCCGAACGGTTTCGGAAAATAAAAAAGGGTCCTGCATCACCAGGGCCATTTTGGATCTTAACTCCCGGATCCCTCGTTTTTTAATATCCACCCCGTTCAATAAAACCCGTCCGGCCGTCGGATCGTAAAACCGGATAACCAGGTTAACGATCGTCGTTTTGCCGGAACCGGTCGGTCCTACAATCGCAAAAGTTTCACCGGCATTTATGCTAAAAGAAATATTGTTAAGCACGGGCTCATTTTTAACATATTCAAAAAAAACATTTTCCAGAGAAATTTTAAAAATTCCGTCCCAGGGGGTGTCCAATGGTTTTGATCCGGATTGAGGGGGACGCTCGATATCCCGGCCAACTTGTCGGATGGTTTCCGTACTGTCCAGAATCAGAAAGATTCTTTCAGCAGATGCCATGGCGTTTTGCAGAATATTGTATTTCTCGGCGATGTCTCTGATGGGCCGGAAAAACATTTTCATGTATGACAGAAACGCCACAAGGGCGCCGAGGGTTATGGTTCCCGCCACCACGCTGCCGCCGCCATAAAAGATGACGATGGCAATCGCCGTTGCGCCCAGGATTTCGATGACCGGCATAAAAATCGCAAAAACGTGAATCTGTCTCATCCCGGCCAGGTAATGCTCACGATTCAGCTTTTTAAAACTTAAGTAATTTTGCGTTTCTTTTAAAAAAAGCTGGATCACTCTGATGCCGCCGATGGTTTCCGAAAACCGTGTATTTATTTCCGCAATCTTTATTCTCAGTATCCGGTAGGCTGCTCTGGCCTGGCTCGAAAAATGAACGGAAGCATACAGAACAAAAGGAATGACGGTAAAACAAGCCAGCGCCAACTTAAAATTAATACTGATGAGAACCCCCGCAATGCCCACGAGCAAAAAAAGATCTTTAAAGATAAATACAATCACGGAAGTAAAGAGTTCATACATATTTTGAATATCATTGGTCACCCGTGTTACCAGTCGGCCGATGGGATTGTTTGTGAAAAACGCAATGGATAGACCCTGGATATGATTAAAAAGGCGCATACGCAAATCATGCATCACCATCTGTCCGGCGTATTCCATGATGAGTACTTGGACAATATCGAAAACAAAATTGAAAATAACGAGGACCAGAAACAAAGCGGTGATCCACGTGACGCCGGAAAGATCATGTTTGCGCAGGACAGCGAGATCTTTTTTGTCCAGTTTGACGAGGTCACGAAAATATATCTGCGCCGCCGCGCCGTGAACCTTGAAAAGATCGGGATATTTGCGGACGACCCTTTGAATTGCAGGATCGGCCATGTCCGCCTTAACAATCCTGGCATTGACTTCCGTGTGTGCCGCCTTATTTTTTTTAACTGATTCCCGGCCGGGGACAATATATCGATCGATGGCGATTTTGGTCACGTAAGGCAGCGAAAGATCCAGGAGGGTGATAAAAACAACCAGAACAATGGAGCAGATAAACAAAAGTTTATACGGTTTTGTGTAGGGATACAGGCGCCGCAACAATTTGATATCATAGGGCTTGCCAAGCTGTTTTTCTTCGGAATATCCATAATCGCTATGCATATTCTTCCTCGACCTCCTGAAGCCGGAACGTTTTGGCATAATATTGATTATTGGCCATTAACTCGGCATGTGTCCCCGATTCGAAAATACGGCCGCGATCCAGCGTGATGATCCGGTCGGCAAAACGAAGGGCGGACAGCCGGTGAGAAACGATGATAATGGTTTTTTCACCGGCCATGGTCCGGATCGTTTCGACGATCGCTTCGCCGGTTTTAAGGTCCACCTGGCTGATGGGATCATCCAGTATCATGACGGGAGCATCTTTCAAAAGCATGCGGGCCAAACCCACACGCTGTTTCTGACCGCCGGAAAGAACAATCCCTTTTTCGCCGACAATGGTTTCAAATCCGTTGGGGAAATCGGTGATGGCATCCGAGAGGCTTGCCCGTTCAACGGCCTGTATTAATTTCGATTCGTTTGTTTTTCGGCTGTCAAAGGTAATGTTTTCCCTGATGGTGCCTGCAAACAAAAAGGGTTCCTGGGGCATGTAGGATATCATGGATCGTAATTGGGCAAGTTGAATCTTGCGGATATCGATACCGTCCAGGGTAATGCATCCACCACCCACATCAAAAATCCTGGGGATCAAACTCAAAAGCGTCGTTTTGCCGCTTCCCGGAGGCCCGACGATCCCGAGGACGCTTCCCTGCTTGATTTCAAGACTGATCCTATCCAGCACCGGCGCAGCAGCGGGAGAATGATCATATGGCCTGTAGGAAAAGGTAACGGATTCAAAACCAATCGATCCGCTGACATGGTCCAGTAATACCGGATCCGGCGGATCATCGATCGTCGGTTTTTCCTGCATGATTCTGTCGATTCTGTTCAGGGATGCCTTGCCGCGCTGGATCAGGTTTGTGACCCATCCCGTCGCCATCATGGGCCATGTCAGCAGACCGAGATAACTGATAAACGCAACAAAATCTCCGGGAGTTATGGTAAACGTTATGGTTTGCCGGCCGCCTAAAAACAAAACGATGGCAAGGCTTATGTTCGAAAACAAAATCATCATGGGAGAAAAGGATCCTGTAATTCTAATAAGGGCCAGATTTTTTCCGATATAATCTTTTGACACGGTCTCGATCCTAGACGATGTTTCCTGCTCGCGATTGTAGGCCTTGATCATGCGAATACCTGCAAATCTTTCCCTGACGACTTCGGTCAATTCCGAGAAGGCCCCTTGGACCTCTTGATAACCGCGATGCATTTTTTTGCTGAAAAAGCGAGCTCCGAAAACGATCAGCGGCATCGGGATCAGCACAAAGAGCGTGAGCTTGACATTGATATAGACCATGAATCCAACGGCCGCGGTACCGAGGACAACGGCATCGGTCAACGCCACGATGCCCATACCCGTCGCCATTCGGACATTTTGAATATCATTGGTGGCATGGGCCATCAGGTCGCCGGTTTTGGCTTTGTCGAAATATGGTGCCGAAAGGGTTTGAACATGCGCAAAAAGTTTGTTGCGCAGACCTTCTTCCACCCGTCTGGCCGTCCCCATCAGGCATCGTCGCCACAGATATCGAAAAATCCCGATCAATACGGAGATGCCGACAATATAAAGCGCGTAGGTCAACAGTGATATCTTGTCGATTCGATACCCGGTAAGGTCGTCGATGGCCCACTTGATAATTCGCGGAATGAAAAGCTGGAGAAAATCGACGGTGATCAGAAAGATAAGGCCTGAAACGATGAAAAGTCGTCTTTCCGAAAGATACGGTTTTATTAAATATAAAGACTTCATAATTTTTTCTCAATCAATAGCTTTTATATCAGAATCGCGCATGGGTCAACCACCGTCAAAACGCATCATGGTTTGCATAATATTTAAAGCGAGATTAATCGAATTTTAACACAAATACGACAGGTCCGTTCCGCGACGGCGTGTATCTCATTCTTTTAAATGAGATACACGCCGTCGCGGCGCTCGACAAACGTCAATTGCATTTGCCTCGTGTTTGAGTTGTCATTACATTGACTTTCCCACCTGCTCTTGTTATGGTCTTTGGTTATGGAATCCGGGAGCATCGTTGAATATATCGACCGCCAGAAAATAACGTGCGCGGTGGTTTTGGAAGTCAAAAATCGCAGACTCAGACTTCTAACCGAATCCAACCGTGAAGTCAATCTTTCAGCCAACCGACTGTCCCATAAGTGTAAAACCCGCCTGGATGTATCCATGGGCAGGATGAGGATGGTGCATACGCTCAAAGAGATCGTCGGTCAACGCAATGCATTGGTCGACTATATCGACATCAAGGAATTGTGGGAAGTACTCAATACCGAACGAGAATGGATCGACCTCGGCACCATGACGGAATTTTGTTTTCCGGATAATCCCAATGATAATCATGAATCCGCCGTGATACGCGCTTTTTTCCAAAACAGGCTTTATTTTAAATTTCATCATGAACGGTTTTTCCCGAATACTCAAAAACAGGTCGAACGAAAAATTGCCCATGAAAAAGAAATTGCCCGTGAAAACCGCATCATCCAGGAGGGCGGCGACTGGCTGGCAAATGTCTTGATCCAAGAGGACCCCCGGGTACCCGAGGACAATATGGAAATCGTGGCGCTGATCAAGTCATTTTATCTGTTTGGAAAAGAGAGCAGAGACTTCGACCTTACAAAAGCAATACTTGCAAGGGCCGGTATAGATCCCGAAGAAGAGGTCTTTGGTGCTTTGGTAAAGCTGAAGGTATTCGAAGAAGACGAAAATGTCGATTTGTATCGATTCGGCATATCCGCTGATTTCTCAGATGAGGTCAATCATTGCGCCGCCGGTATCATCGCTTCTGATCCCGGTTCGTTATTAGATACCAATGGCCGAAAAGATCTAACGATGCTTTCCCTGATGACCATCGACGGCCAATCCACTTTAGATTTTGATGATGCCATCAGCATAGAAAACACCGGTGATCATTATCGCCTGGGCATTCATATCGTTGATGTCGGACACTTTGTTAAAAAAGGAGATTGCATCGATCGGGAGGCCCTCTCCCGCGGAAGCTCAATTTATATGCCCGACCGGAAAATTCCGATGCTGCCGTCCGGTCTCGCGGAAGATCTGTGCAGTCTCAAGGCCGGCGTGCTTCGACCGGCAATCAGCCTGTTCGTAACGATAGACAGATCCTATGATATCACAGATTATGAAATCGTGCCGAGCCTGATCAACGTATCAAAGCAACTGACCTATTTTGATGTCAATATTATTGCGGACGAGAATGAAGACATCATTACCCTTCGAAATATCGCCGAAAAATTCCGGCAGAATAGGATGGCCGCCGGAGCGGTTCAAATAACCCTGCCGGATATCAATGTCTGGATCGGGGATGACGGCGAAATAACAGTGAGCAAGATCAACAGGGAGAGCCCCGGAAGAATGCTGGTTTCGGAAATCATGATCATGGCAAACTGGTTAAAGGCCAGGTTTTTGGCGGAACATCATATGCCGGCCATATTCAGAGCCCAGAAATCACCTCGTGAAAGACTCTATAAAGGGAATAAAGGGACGCTGTTTCAAAATTGGATGCAGCGTAAGCTATTAAGCCGTTTCGTTCTCAATTCGGAACCTGAAAATCATTCGGGGCTGGGATTGAACGCATACGTCACCGCCACATCACCGATCCGGAAATATTTCGATCTTGCCACCCAGCGGCAAATCCGAGCGGTTTTTGGATTGGAATCGCCTTATACGGTTGAAGAAGTCGATAATATCATTCAAATTCTTGAAGAACCCATGAGCCATGTCGCCAAAATCCAATACAACCGCAACCGCTACTGGTTATTGAAATACCTTGAAAAACATATCGGACAAAAAGAAGAGGCGATAGTTCTTTATAAAAAGAGAAATAACTATCAAATACTTTTAACGGAATATCTGATCGAATGCGAGTCGCCGTTATCGAGCGGCATTTCATTGAAACCCGAGGATTTAATACAGGTCACCATCCAACACGCCAATGCCAGAAAAGACGTGGTATCCGTATTTATGGGTTAACATCGAGACCTTTGCAAAACGCCCCTTTTTGCCCAATTTCTGCGTCATGCTCAAATTTCAATCCTCAAAATACTCAATGTATTCCTGCGGTTAAAATTTTCGCCTTCCTTGAACTTGAACAAAAATGAGCATTTTTCAAAGGTCTCTATCACAGATCTTCGAACCAATTTTTTTCCAGGTTTTTTTTGACGCGATCCGGATCAAAAATCCTTCCGTTCATAATAATATAAGCTCCTGGTTTCAATACCTGAACAGCGGCGACAGCCGCACCGATATTGAACACGGCATCGCTGTATTTAAACCTGGCCGGCGTCATGGAACCGGTAAGCACAATCACTTTACCGGGCACGACTTTTAGTTTCTTAGCGGTTTGAATCATAGTATCCGTGCCGTGGGTCACCACAATATGTCCATGTTCGTCGGCTGATATCCTGTCGAAAATGAGTCGGCGGTCTTCATCGGTCATATCGAGACTGTCCTTATACAAAATGGGTGATATTTCGTACTCGAGGTTAACATTGGCTTCTTTGAGTATCTCGCCGATGGTTGATTCTCCCACTTCATAGGTGCTTTTACGGTCAAAGTATATCTTATCGATGGTGCCCCCCACGGTATAAAATTTGATTTTCATATGGCGTTTACCTTATCTTACTCCATTTCAATAAAGACGCGTGATTTCGTCCGCCTCAAAACTGGGCCAGACCGCTTTTCCGCTGTTGCTGACGGCTTTGATGCCGCAGCCGGCCTCCATGACCTCGCCGATGCAGGTAATATCGATTCCCGCTTGTTTCATTTTTCCCATGAGCGGATCGCTCTTATCGTTTCGGCAGCAAATCAGAAGGCTCCCGGAACCGATCAGCCCCAAAGGATCGATATGAAGCAAACCGCATATTTTTTTTGTGAGTGGAAGGACCGGAATGTCGTCCATGTTGATCTGTATGCGATATCCGCCGGCAATGCTCAGCTCCGCGAGCGCCGTTGCGAGACCGCCTTCGGTCACATCATGCATGGCCGTTGTCCAGCCGGAACCGCCGGCGATCTTCGCTTCCTCTATGATACTGATGCCGGGAAGCAATTGTTTGCACGCCTCGATCTCGGATTCCGCCATTCCCAAAGCCCTGAGCCGATCCCCATGATCCCTGGCAATGATGGCCGTTCCTTCCACCGCTAAAGCCTTGGTCAATAAAACGCTGTCCCCGGGCTGAATATTTCGTTTATCGATCAGGCGATCTTTAGATACGGTTCCGACCATCATTCCGGTGATAACAGCCCGTGTTACCGCATCGGTGATCTCCGTATGGCCGCCGCACAGCGTAATATTCCATCGGCGACACATGGATGCCAGTTCATGCATCACCCGGCGTATGGCCGACGGCGTGACGCCGGGCGGAAACAAAAGCGTGGTCAAAAACCATCGGGGATCGGCGCCGGATGTTGCAATATCGTTGGCATTGATGAGAACCGCGTAATGGCCGATGCTGTCCGTAGCAAAGGTAATGGGGTCTGATTTAATGACCAGCACTTCCTCTTTGGCAATATCTACCGCGGCTGCATCTTCGCCCACTCCGGCATTGATCAGCACCGAAGGATCATGAAGGTTGAACTCGTGGAGAAAGTCTTCAAGCAGATCGTTGGGCAGTTTTCCGGGCGAAAGCGGGAGTCCCAACCGAACGATATTTTTGATTTCTTCAAAACCGGTAACGATAAAATCGCTGTCAACCTGTTCGGCGCCGGATGTCGGATTATAGTCGATAAACACCGTGGTACAATCTGCTTTTTGTCCGGCATGGATGTCGAAAATATAGTCGCCCACCATGATCATCTGCTTGGCGTCGATATTCAGCATCCCGGCGGCCAGGGTGATTCCGTCACCACTGGGTTTAATCCGTACGGGGGTCTCTCTGGAAATGACGACGTCAAAGGCCGAAAAATCGAGATTTTCAAAGTTTTTAAGAGACCGCTTTATGCTTGAAAGCGTATTTCGCGTAATAATCCCAACAGCCAGGGACTTTGAACGAAGGTAATGAACCAAGTCCTGGGCACCGGGGTTGGGTTTGGATATCGCGGCGGCTTCTTTTTCAAAGCGCGCCAATACGGCCGAGGCGTCATCTCTCTGAGAGCGGGTGGGAAGACTTTCTATAAATTCGAGTACAGGGGTGTCCGCAGGGCAATTAATAGTTTTTTTTAGAAGCTGAAAATCCAGGGCGCCGGGTTTTGTCAATGTACCGTCAAAATCGAACAGCACGGCTTTGATATAAAAGGGGCGATAGGTTTTTTGTTTAATTTTCATTGGCCCTTTTAGGGAGTGTTCAGCGTTCAGTGTTCAGGTTTTCAGTTCAGTTTTTGGTGTTCAGGTACTGAACACTGAACGCTTTATAGTTCATATGGCGTCAGGCTTTCAAAACCGGTCTCGGTGACGAGGATGGTTTGTTCGAATTGAGCGGAAAGGGAACCGTCTTTTGTAACGGCG
>Ga0315536_1001184_pt1 | contig 13244 bp, 15 predicted proteins | sample SalMarSW160230MG_FD_203093 | JGI IMG/M metagenome (GOLD analysis project Ga0315536, IMG submission 203093) | Salt marsh sediment microbial communities from the Plum Island Ecosystem LTER, Massachusetts, United States - Salt Marsh Sediment SW1602-30 ... | reverse complement strand
AGGGATTTCATCACTAAGTCGTTTTTAACGGGTGATGAAAACGAAAATCTCAGCGACTCTGATTCGTTCATGAAGGAAGGCATAATAGATTCGACCGGCGTGCTGGAACTGGTATCCTTTCTCGAGAAACAATACGGCTTTGCTGTCAAAGATGACGAGATGACTCCGGGCAATCTTGATTCGATAGACAATCTGGTGATATTCATATCGGGGAAACTCGGCTGACCGCATCTCAGGGCGATCATCCTTAAATAAGAGCGTTCGTGGGATAATGACTGTATTCCAATTATTATCAAAAAGCGTGGAGATGTTTCCTGACAGGACGGCGGTCACTCATGACGGCCGTCACACGGATTTCAGCCAGCTTTACAGTGCCGCATGCCACCTTTCAGACCGCCTCGGAAGGCTTTCGCTTCCCGAGGGATCTCCAGTCGGACTGCTTTACGAGAATTCGCTGGAATACGTCATCTCATTCTTCGCCATCCTGAGGGCAGGCCTCGTGGCCGTGCCCCTGGACACTTCGCTGGACCTCGACAGCCTGAGGTTCGTCTTGTCAGACTGTGACGCGAGGGTCCTTCTGGTCGATTCAAGGTTCCGCCGTATCCTTCCCGGGATAGTTGCCGGGAATTCCCCCGTTGAGCGTATCTTCTCAGACAAAAAGATCGGCAGCGGGCGCGATGACCTGGAAGTCGAAGCCGTGATAAATACTGAGGAAGAATCTCTGCCAGACATGGATTCCCTGCCACTCGGCGACACGGAAGACGATGAAGAAAAGCTCGCCGCCATCTTTTATACTTCCGGCAGCACGGGCACACCAAAGGGCGTGATGCTATCGCACCGTAACCTCGTCAGCAATACACTGGCGACGATAGAGTATCTGAAACTGACCAGAGATGACAGCGTGATAGTCATCCTTCCATTTTATTACATCTACGGCAATTCCCTGCTTCTCACCCATGTCGGATGCGGCGGCAGGCTGGTGATCGATAATCGATTCCTGTACCCTGAAGCGATCCTCGATACGATGGAAAGCGAGAACGTGACCGGCTTTTCGGGAGTACCTTCGAATTTCATGATCCTTCTCGGCAAATCCACCTTCGCCAAACGTGAATTGCCGGCGTTGAGATATTTCACGCAGGCCGGTGGCGCCATGGCGCCGGAGATCGTCAGGCAGCTCATGGATGCCTTCCCGGAAAAAGAGATCTATATCATGTACGGCCAGACCGAGGCCGCTCCGCGAGTGACCTGGCTTCCCCCGGAGATGCTGAAAGAGAAGCTTGGATCGATAGGCATAGCCGTGCCCGGCGTCACTGTTTTAGTCGCGGACGATAAAGGAAATGAGCTTCCCACCGGAAAGGTGGGTGAGATCGTGGTGGATGGCCCGAATGTGATGATGGGCTATTGGAATCACGCGGATGAAGAGCGTGAAGTCCTCAGGAACGGACGGCTGTTCACTGGTGACCTGGCAAAAAAAGACGAGGATGGCTACATCTATGTCGTGGGCCGCAGGAAAGAGATCATAAAGACAGGGGGCAATCGAGTCAGTGTAAAAGAGGTCGAAGAGTGCATCCTGGAAAGCAACGGGATCCTGGAGGTCGCCGTGTTCGGTGTGGATGATCCCGTTCTGGGCGAGGCAATAAAGGCTGTGATTGTCAACAAGAAGGGCTGCAGTGCCGACACTGTTGAAATCACCGACTTTTGCCGCTCTCGGCTCGCGGCACATAAAGTGCCCAAGATCATAGAGTTTGCCCAGTCGTTACCCAAGACGAAATCCGGCAAGCTGGACAAGAAAAAACTGAAAGACCAATGTCGATAGAAGGAAGAGAGGGCCGCGGATGAGACCGATCAGAGATATTCTGAAGACAGACCCAAAACGTGAGAGCGTCATCGTTCAGGAATTCTTGTCAGCGCATACTAAAGGGACACCCAAGAGAGACGGCATAATCGTCGGCGTAAGCGGCGGGATCGATTCCGCGGTGGTCGCGGCGCTGGCCGTTGCGGCGGTAGGAAAAGACAAGGTCTTCGGCATGATCCTTCCCGAAAAGGATTCGAACCCTGATTCGGCTAAATTCGCCCGGCTGGTCATTAACAACCTCGGCATCAGGCACGAGACGATGGACCTGACAGACGCCGTCGGCAGCTTCGGCGCTTACCGGACGAGAGATGAGGTCATCAGATCGATATTCCCTGAATATGACGAAAGTTACAAATTCAACATACGCCTGCCCCAGAACCTGCTCGAGGTAGACCGATACAATTTCTATACGCTGCGTATCGATAACGGCAAAGGTGACACCAGGGAGACACGCCTTGCGAAGAGTCACTTCCTGGCCATCACCGCCGCCGCCAACGTGAAGATCCGTTCCAGGATGATCGCCCTTTATTTCCTTGGCGAACAGATGAACTACATGGTGGCTGGCACGACCAACAAGACGGAATTCCTGCTTGGCGATTTCTGCAAGTACGGCGACGGCGGAACAGACGTCGAGTGCGTCTCGCATCTGTACAAGACGCAGATCTACCAGCTCGGCGAGTTTTTCGGGACGCCAAAGGAGATCATGGACCGTACCCCGAGCCCGGACACATTCAGCCTGGCAGTATCCGACAAGGATTTCTATTTCTGCCTTCCGTTCGACATACTCGATCCCCTGCTGTACGCGTGGGAATACAAGCTGGATACAGATGCCGTGGCGAGAGAGCTGGGCCTTGAGCCCGAGCAGATCGAACGAGCCTACCGCGATTTCGACTCCAAGCACTCAACGACGGAGCATATCCGGAGGCTCCCCCCGGCGATCGAACGCGACTGGCGGGAATACGCGGGGTGATCATCATTCTTCCCCATCCCCACCATCTTCCTCTTCCCTCGCCTTTCTCTTTCTATCGAAGATAAGCGACAGGAGGACGCTGCCCAGAAAGAGTACTACCAGCGGTATCGCCATCATGAGCTGGCTGGCCGGATCGGGTGGAGTGAGGATGGCGGCGGCTATGAATATTATCACGATAGCCCCGCGCCACTGGCGAAGCAGGGTCTTCGGGGAGACGATTCCGATCCATGTGAGGAAGATGATAGCCAGCGGAAGCTGGAAGACCACGCCGAAAGCGAAGCAGAGGCGGGCGACAAACTCGAAGTACTTTGAGACTGACAGGAGCGGCTCGAGCATCGCGGTCCCGAACCTCAGCAGGAACCCGAGAACAACCGGCACCATCACCCAGTAGGCGAATAGCGCGCCGGTGTAGAACAGTATCGCCGAGGGAGCGATCATCGGGATGATCACCCGCTTTTCGCGGGAGAAGAGGCCGGGCGATACGAACGCCCACAGCTTGAACAGGGCGAATGGAAAAGCGAGAAGCGCTCCTATGATGAAGCTCAGTTTGAGCCTCACCATGAAGGCTTCGATCGGCGCGTTGAAATAGAGTCTGTCGACCGGTATGGTCGAAAGAAGCATATCGAGGAGCTGCCCGGAAAAGAACCAGAGCACGATCGAGGAACCGAGCCAGACGACGAGGATCCATATTATCGTCGCACGCAACTCAAGGAGATGATCGAGGAACCCCATCTCCTTGAGATTCTCTTCCTTTTCGGACAATACTCCTCCCCGTCCGCCCGGGAACCTACTTCTCCAGCTTTATCTCGTGTGACTCGGTCCTGGTGACTTCGTTCTCGGTCTCCTTGCCGTTCTCGTCCTGGCTGACCATCTTGCCCTTTATCTCGGCGCTGCTGCTGCCTTCGACGATATATCCACCATCGATGGCGATATAGATCTTCTGTTTCGACCTGGACCTGCCGTCGAATACCCCCTGTCGGCTGTCCGAATGGATCTCCACATCGGCCTCGCCCTCTATCTCGGCGACCATCACGCCGTTTTTCTTTTCGATCTTATTCACCTTGAACTTGCCCGCCCCCTTGACGGTATAGACCTCCTCATCGCCTTCCCCGCCCTTCTCGTCGATCGTAACCTCCCAGGCCGAGCCGGGGCCGACCGCCTCCTCAGGCAGTTCGAAAAACCACATCTCCATGTAGCTGTCAAGGGCTCTGCCCTTCTTGACACCCATTATGAACCCGAGTGCCTCGACGACTTTGCCCTTCGGATCTACTTCCACTTTTATTGTCCTGCCCTCGGGCTTTACCCGCGGTTCCTGCTCTATCAGGTTCCCCATCCTCATCATCTTGGTCGAGGATTTCGTGAAGGTGACTGACATTCTGAAGTTGCCGTTCTCAAGGGGTTCGAGCAGTGACATCTCGATCTCCTGCCCTGTGACCGTCTCGAAGCTGTAGGGGCCGTAGAACACCTTGTTCCGGGAATCCCCCTTGTATTTGAAGACTCTTCCCTCCTCGGGGGTGAAACGGAGGGTCACCTTTTCCCGATCCTGCGACATGGCCGGCGATGCCAGGCCGGAAAGAACGGGGAGGACCAGTATGGAGAGGACCAGTATACAGGCGAAGGAACGGGCTAATTTTCCAGTCATGGCCTTCTAACCTCCAGGTTGGATCGGGGGGTCGGACGCGCTAAGAGATAATCTACACGATTTGCTTCTAACGGGGAAGAGACAATCGTACCCCGAAGTCCCGGCGTCTATTCGCTGCTCTCGAGCAGCCCGCGGAGCTCGCTGAGAAACTGCTGGACGTCCTTGAAGTCCCGGTATACCGAGGCGAACCTGACGTAAGCGACCTGGTCAAGCTTCGCGAGGCGTTTCATCACCTCATTGCCGATCTCGGCTGTCGGCACCTCATCGCGGATGTTCGCGGAGACGTCCTTTTCTACCTCGTCGACGAGCCTCTCGAGAGTCTCCATCGATACGGGACGTTTCTCGCACGCTCTGAGGAGCCCATTGAGTATCTTCTCGCGCGAATAGTGTTCCCTTCGGCCGTCCTTCTTGACGACCATGAAAGGCCTGTGCTCGACGTATTCGTAGGTGGTGAACCTGTGTCCGCAGGAAAGACATTCACGGCGCCTTCGCACCGCCGAGTTCTCCTTCGTCGACCTGCTGTCGACGACCTTGTCCTCTTCATGTCCGCAGGAGGGGCAGCGCATTTTCCGCCTCCATGTTCAGCCTCCGGTCCCCTTATCAGCTGTCGGGCACCGTTTCGAGAGCGAGATAGACAGTCTCTATGCCCGCTTCGCGTGTTAGCTTTTCGCCAAGCTCGTCAGGATATTTCTTTCCCAGCACGAGCCGCTTTATCCCGGCGTTTATGATCATCTTCGTGCAGGTCGAGCAGGGCGAATCGGTGCAGTACATCGTCGCGCCCTCCATGCTCGTCCCGCTTCCGGCGGCCTGGATGATCGCGTTCTGCTCTGCGTGGGCGCCGCGGCACAGCTCGTGGCGCTCGCCCGAGGGCACTCCCATCTCCTCGCGCAGACAACCGACCTCGAGGCAGTGGCTAAGGCCTTTCGGCGCCCCGTTATACCCGGTCGACACTATCCGCTTGTCCTTCACTATCGTCGCGCCGACCTTGCGGCGCAGGCAGGTCGACCGCTCCGCCACGAGATGCGTGATCTTCATGAAGTATTCGTCCCAGGTCGGTCGCTTCACCTTGAGCGTCCTTTCGTTTCCGCGGCCTGGAATGCGCCTCTCCTATTCATAAAGCGGGAACCTCTTGACGAGGTCCGCCACCTTTGCGCTGACAGATCCTATCACGGCCTCGTTCTCGATGTCTCCCAGGACTTCGGCCATCATCCCGCCTATCTCGTCCATCTCGGGCTCTTTCATGCCTCGCGTCGTCAGCGCGGGCGTTCCGACCCTTATCCCGGAAGTAACGAACGGGCTCTGCTGGTCGAACGGCACAGTGTTCTTGTTGACCGTGATGCCGGCCTTGTCCAGCGCCTTGGCCGCTTCCTTACCGGTCAGGCCCTTTGATGTCAGGTCGATGAGGAATAGATGGTTGTCGGTGCCTCCGCTCACCACGTCGAACCCTTTCTCCATCATGACTCCAGCGAGCCTGCTGGCGTTGGCCACGGTCTGCCGCTGGTATTCCCTGAACCCGTCCGACATCGCTTCCTTGAAGCACACCGCCTTGGCGGCGATGCAGTGCATGAACGGGCCGCCCTGGGTGCCCGGGAAATTGAACTTGTCTACGTCTTTCGCATACTGCTCGCGGCAGAGGATCAGCCCACCCCGCGGCCCGCGCAGCGTCTTGTGAGTGGTCGACGTGACGACGTCCGCGAACGGGACGGGGCTCGGATGGACCCCGGCCGCGATGAGCCCGGCGATGTGGGCCATATCGACCATCAGAAGAGAGCCGACGCTGTCACAGATCGCGCGCAGCCGCTCCCAGTCCCAGAATCTCGGGTAGGCGCTCGCGCCCGCGACGAAGAGTTTCGGCCTGACCTTTTTCGCCTGCTCCTCGATCTTATCGTAGTTGAGGACCTTTGTCTCCGGATCCACCTCGTAGGGGACGACGTTGTAGAACATCCCCGAGAAGTTGACCGGATGGCCGTGCGAGAGATGCCCGCCGTGCGAGAGGCTCAGGCCCATCATCGTATCGCCCGGCTTGATCAGCGTCAGGTAGGCGGAGATATTGGCCTGGGTACCCGAGTGGGGCTGGACATTCGCGTACTCGGCGCCAAAGAGCTTCAGCGCGCGGTCGCGCGCGAGGTCCTCGGCCTGGTCGACGAACTTGCAGCCGCGGTAGTAGCGCCTGCGCGGGTACCCCTCAGCGTACTTGTTCTGCATCGGGTTGCTCAGTGCGGCCAGAACTGCCCTGCTGGCGAAGTTCTCGCTGGCGATCAGCTCGAGCTGCCCCTGCTGCCTTGCCAGCTCTCCTCTCATAGCCTCCATGATCTCGGGGTCGGTCTCAGCGAGATATGGAAACAGGTTCTCATCGTAAAGCATCTCAAAGCCCCTCTCCCGGGCGGGCGCCCAGTCCTATCTCTTTTTTTCGTACTCAGTGATCTTGTCCAGGCGCCTCTTGTGGCGCCCTCCTTCGAACCCGGTCTCGAGCCAGACATCTATCATCTCGTCGAGCCGATCATAGCTACCGCTGGCCTCCGAGAGAGCGAGCACGTTCGAATCGTTGTGAAGCCTCGTAAGGCGGGCATCATCGACCGTTCGGACCATGGCGGCCCTGGCTCCATCGACCTTGTTGGCCGCGATCGAGACGCCTATGCCCGAGCCACATATGACGATGCCGCGATCGACCTCTCCCCGGACGGTCATCTCAGCGACGGGTATCGCGTAATCGGGGTAATCGGCTGGATCTTCGCTGTAGGTCCCTGCGTCGACTATCTCGTGACCTTCGCCGGCCAGCAGATCCTTGATACGTTCCTTCAGGGAGAAGCCTCGATGATCGGAACCGATAGCGATCCTCAAGACAGCGTCCTTTCAAGAAGAGGAAGCGGATCTGCCTGTACGCGCCATGGACGATGATACTGCACCGGTCATACAAAGTCGAGCCAATGCATATACTTGTCGACCTTGGCGTCGAGCATCTTGAAGAACAGCTCCTGGAGCTCCTTCGTGACCGGCCCGCGCCTGCCCTCTCCGACCTGGATCTTGTCGATGCTCCTTATCGGTGATATCTCGGCCGCGGTCCCCGTGAAGAAGACCTCGTCGGCGATATAAAGCATCTCGCGCGGGACCAGCTTCTCGACTACCTCGTAACCGAGATCCTTTGCCAGTTCGATCACCGTGTTGCGAGTTATGCCCGGGAGCACGCTGGCTCCCAGAGGGGGCGTATAGATGATCCCGTCCTGGACGAGAAATATGTTCTCGCCGCTTCCCTCGCTCACGTAACCGCTTGCATCGAGGGCTATTCCCTCGACGTAGCCGTTCACTATCGCTTCCATCTTTATCAGCTGCGAGTTCATGTAGTTGGCTCCGCTCTTGGCCAGGGCGGGAAGGGTGTTCGGCGCAATCCTGTCCCAGCTCGAGACCATCACGTCGACGCCCTGCTCGAGAGCCTCGGGGCCGAGATACTTGCCCCACTGCCATACGACGATGAACATGTTTATCGGATTCGGGAAAGGGTTCACGCCGAGGGAGTCGTAGCCCCTGTAGACGACGGGCCTGATGTAGCATTCCTCCATCTTGTTGACCCTTATCGTCTCGAAGCATGCCTGCATGCAGTCCCCGATCGGCATCTCCGGCTCCATCCGGTACATCTTTGCGGAGTTATAGAGTCTCTTGATATGAGGTTCGAGCCTGAAGACCGCAGGACCCTTGCTCGTCTTGTAGCACCGGATGCCCTCGAATACGCATGTGCCGTAATGTATGACATGTGAGCACACGTGCATCTTCGCGTCGTCCCAGTCTACGAACTTGCCGTCCATCCAGATCTTTTCGGACTTCGGAATTCCCATCTCTATACTCCTTCTGGAACTGTTAATAGGGACTGCCGGCCGCGGGGGGACCGTTTCCCGCCTCCTAGATCCCCGTCCGCACCCCTGCGTATTATAAGGGCAGATACTCCCGCCAGGCAACCAAAAAATCCATTTTTCGCAGTAATTTCCAGAATACCGGAAAAACAGAGGGCACTGAAGCGTATCACCATGCGCCGCAACAGGATATATATGTCCAATGGCCGCCCGGCAGGATCCGTGTCAATCTTCCGCGGGAAGATCGAATCTCCCGGCGATATATTTGAGCAGTAACCCGTTGAGATGGGCGATATCATCACGGGTGGCCCTGTAATCCTCTATGCTGCCACCGATGGGATCCTCGACGTCGACCCTGGTGCGGTCCCTGTCGAGTTCTCCGAGGACTATCATCCACCCTCCGGCCCCTGGAACGTCCGCTTTCATGTGCGCCATGTGCTGCGGGGTCAGCGCCACGACAAGGGAAGCCAGGTTTATTATGTCGGGGGTGACGATCCTGGCCTTGTGGCCTGAGATATCTATCCCCTTCTCCCTCATCACCGTGACCGAAAGCGAGGCAGCCGGCTGGCCGTTCCACGCGTGCGTGCCGGCCGAGGATACATTGACCTCGTCGCGCCATCCGGGAGGCAGGGACGCGCGCAGAAGGCCCTCCGCCATAGGGCTGCGGCATGTATTGCCTGTGCATACAAATACTATCTCTTTCATTACGGTGGGATTGTGCACCCTGTCGGCCGGCGGGGGCAAGTGGATATTGCCCTCCTCTCATCCGGTTGAGTTTCACTCCGTTATCGGTTATCTTCACTTCTCGGGAAACGGTCGAAAGGAGAAGGGCAATGGCCGGACTGAAGATGATGAAGGCGCTCGATGTCGGCGCGAAAGAAGTCAGTATTGAAGGGGCCCGGGGGGTCAACATACGGTGGCTCATCTCGAAGGAGGATGGGGCGCCGGGATTCGCGATGCGCCTTTTCGAGGTCGCCCCGGGCGGGCATTCCCCCCTGCACTCCCATGACTGGGAACACGAGGTCTACATAGTCGACGGGAATGGCGAGCTCGAGTTCGATGGAAAACGCAGGCCGTTCGAGAAGGGGTGGTTCATCCTCGTGCCTCCCGGCCGCGAGCACCGGTTCGTCAATAAGGGAGACGGCGTCATGAGGTTCCTGTGCCTGGTCCCCAACGGCTCGTACTGACAACGTTTGACTTGAGAGCTATCTATAGTTAGATTTATTGGGCAATTATGACGCAAATGACGACTCCACCGCTGCCGAGAATGGGAGTATTTATGCGAAAATCCTCAGCGATCCTCTTAGCGCTGCTCGTGATATTCACAGCGGCCGACGTTTCGGCGCAGTCTTCTCTCTACAAGAAGAAGAAGTTCTTCGGCGCCATACCGATGAACGGCGTCAGTCTCTTTGTAGGGTTCCTCGACGGTCCCGACCACAAGTATCTGACCGAACACCTGAGCACATTCGCCGTCCTTCACGGCGGCTTGGAGACCTGGGAAGAATGGTCTACGTCTTTTTACACGAGGGCCGGGTACCAGAGACAGATCTCACCGAACCACTTTCTGGTCACTAATCTCAACTTCGCTTATCTCAGCGCCGCTGGCAGCGGCGATCTGTTCACGATAACCGACCCGCCCGTATACGCTATGACTGACAGGACGCTGGCGACATATCTGTTCTCTCTCGACCTCGGATTCCTCTACTACATGATCAAGCCCGAGGTACAGAAGATAGCGCCATACATAGGCGGCGGATTCTCCGCGGTCGTCCCTTACGAGAAACTCGATACGACATTCAGGCGTGATGACGGTTCGGTCATCGACAATCCCAGTGAAACGGTCTCGGAGACGAGCTTCGAGCCCGGTGTGTACGGGCAGTTCGGGATAAACTACTACATCTCGAACAAATGGGGAGCGACGATGGATGGCCGGTTCCAGATGACCCAGAGCAAGTTCAGGATCCATGGTGGAAACTTCGACGTGAACTATGCGGGGCTCTGCCTCGCCATCGGGCTGCAGTATTATTTCTGATGCTGGACGAGAATTATGACGTCGTTGTCATAGGGGCCGGTCCCGCCGGCTCCAGAACGGCCGCGCTCACCGCCCGGGCGGGGCTTTCGACCCTCCTTCTTGAAAAGAGAAAGAAGATCGGCTTCCCTGTGAGGTGCGCAGAGGGTATCGGCCCGCGCAAGGATGTCGAACGGTTTTTCGAACTGAGCGACGACCTCATATCATCGACCATCAACGGTCTGGCGGTCATCTCTCCCGGCGGCAGGCGGTTCGAGACCCTGAGGCGCGGCGCCGGATTCATAGTGGACCGCGAGCTCTTCGACAGGCGCCTGGCCGACCTCGCCGCGGAGGCCGGCGCGGTGGTGAGGACATCCCACCAGGTGACGGGGCTCCTGCGAAACGACCACAGGTTCAAGGGCGTAGAAGTCACCGACCTCGGCAGCGGCCGCAGGTATACCGCCGGCGCCCTGGTGACAGCCGGAGCGGACGGAGTCGAATCGATCTCGCCACGCTGGGCCGGCCTGAAGGGCGCGTACAGGCCAAGCGAGATCATGTCGTGTGCACAGTACCTCGCCGAGGGGATCGATTCCGGCCCGGGCACGATCGAGTTCCATCTCGGAAGGCGGATCGCTCCCGGCGGGTACGGATGGGTCTTCCCCAAGGGGCCGGGCGCCGCCAATGTGGGGGTGGGTGTCAATCCAGCGATGGCCGGCGGCCTAAGGGCGGTCGATTATCTCGAAAGGTTCATGGAAAGCCGCTGTCCGGGCGCCACGCGCGGAAGGATGGTCGTCGGCGGAACGGTCGTGGCGAGAGGGCTCCCCTCGCTCACCACGGGCGGATTTGTCACCGTCGGCGAGGCAGCGAACCAGAACAACCCGTTCTCGGGAGGCGGGATAATCAACGCCCTCGAAGGGGCCGACCTAGCCGCGGAGGCTATTATAAAGGCTATCGGAGACGGGGACGTGTCGGCCCGTTCTCTCGGCCGCTATACTAAGGCCTGGAAGAGGTCGACTGGCAGGACAAACGAGCTTTTCTGGCAGGCCGCCCGTTCGTTCTACACTATGGAGGACGGCGAGATGGAGAGAATAATCGCCAGGATGAAGGATACACCGGGCCTTGTGACCAGCACTGGCGTCGATCCCCTGAAGATGCTTCGCATCCTCGCGTCGACTCGCCCCGGGCTCCTTTTCAGGCTTGTCTCCGCGACGCTCAAGAGGTAATGTTTCTGAAAAGAAGCGCGTTACACATGAGATCAACGCATCCTGAGATCGAGATAGACCGCGGCAGATGTATAGTCTGCGGCGCGTGCTGTGCCGTCTGCCCGAGCGAAGCGCTTATCATAGAGGGAATGACCCTGCGGGTCTACCCCGAGCGATGCCGCCCCTGCGGGCAGGCGGCCCTTGTATGCCCCACCGGGGCCCTGACCTGCCCCGATGAAGAATAGAGGACCGCGATGCATATCGAGACCATTGTCGTCGGACCGCTCGAAACGAACTGCTACGTAGTCTCCTGCGAGGATCCCTGCTGCGGAGCTGAAGCGATAATCATCGATCCGGGCGGCAGCCCGGAAAGAATAACCGGTTACATAGAACGCTCAGGCGTCAGCCCCGTACTGATAGTGCTGACACACGGCCACAGCGACCATATGGCCTCGGCGGCCCTGCTGGCAGCCAAATACAGTGTCGATGTGGCGATGCACGGCGACGACCTCGACACGCTCGACGTCTCGGTGGCCGACGCCCCGGCGTGGGGCCTTGGCACCCCCGATAAAGTCACGGTGACGAGGAAGCTCTCGGCGGGTGACAGCATCGAGTTCGGCGGGGAGATCGGGAAGGTCCTCCACACACCCGGCCACACGAAGGGCGGGATAAGCCTGCTCTTTGACGGGGTGGTCTTTGTCGGAGACACGCTCTTCGCGGGCTCGATCGGGAGGACCGACTTCTTCGGCGGGGACATGGATACTATCCTCTCTTCGATAAGGCGGGAGGTCTTCACTCTCGATGACGATACCGTAGTGTACACCGGCCACGGGCCGGCTACCACGATCGGCGAGGAAAAACGCCATAATCCTTTCTTTGACGGGACCCTCTGAAAAGTTTACTCTTCCTGTTGATAAGCCGCGTCCCGGGGCGCCGGGCGGCACGGCTCCTGCAAGGGGATATCCTTATATGGCCAACGGACTTTTCTGGGCAGCGGTGGCGTTCATCGCCTATACATACCTCCTCTACCCCCTGCTGATCTTCGCGGCCGGCAGGCTCAGGGACCGTTCCGTCCGATCCGGCGAAAGGCCTGCCGGTGACCCGGATGACGCGCTTCCCACAGTAACGATGATCATCGTGGCGTTCAACGAGGAAGTCCGCATCGAGGCGAAGCTGTCCAACTGCCACGAGCTCGATTACCCGGCAGGCCTGCTCGAGATATGCGTAGTCTCCGACGGATCCACCGATCATACCGCCGAGATCCTGCGCGAGCGCGACGACATCGTATTTATAGAGGACCCGGAGAACCATGGCAAGCCCCACCAGCTCAACCGGGCGATGGAAAGCGCCGGGAGCGAGATCCTCGTATTCTCGGACGCGCGGCAGATGTACGACCCCGCGGCCGTCCGGAAGCTCGTCGACAACTTCAGGGACGAGCGTGTCGGCTGCGTAAGCGGCGAGCTCGTTTTCAGGGCTCCGGACGATCCCACCGGCGGCAGCATCGGGCTGTACTGGGCGTACGAGAAGGCGCTGAGGGAAGCGGAAAGCAGGGTAGACTCGACGCTCGGAGTGACCGGCGCGATCTACGCGATCCGGCGGGAGCTGGCCGCGCCGATCCCCGATGATACGATTCTCGACGATATCGAGATCCCCCTCGGGGCGTTCCGCAGAGGATACCGGGTGATCTTCGAGCCCGGGGCGGTCGCCTACGACACCACGTCG
>Ga0315536_1001180_pt1 | contig 13263 bp, 21 predicted proteins | sample SalMarSW160230MG_FD_203093 | JGI IMG/M metagenome (GOLD analysis project Ga0315536, IMG submission 203093) | Salt marsh sediment microbial communities from the Plum Island Ecosystem LTER, Massachusetts, United States - Salt Marsh Sediment SW1602-30 ... | reverse complement strand
TCCCGGGTATGGCCAATTTTCTTTAAACCAAGTGCCTCTATGGTTTTCCTATGTGCCGGTTTTTGACCAATTATACTTCTGGTTTGTGTGACTCTAATTTTATTTTCACTCTTACTTGCCATTGCATTATCTCTCGTTTTAATCCACTATCCTCGGAAAAGCTCAGCTAAATCCAATCCTCTTTTACGGGCAATTGTTCCGGGATCTTCCAAAGATTCCAGAGCGGACATTGTTGCTTTAACAATATTATGCGGATTAGGGGAGCCAAGAACTTTGGTTAAAATATCCCTGATACCCACAGCTTCACAAATTGCCCGCACCGGTCCGCCGGCAATAACTCCGGTACCCGGACTTGCCGGTTTCAGGACTACCTTTCCCGCGCCATACTTTCCATAGACAACATAAGGAATAGTATTTCCAGCCAGGCTAATGCGCACAATCTCTTTTTTCGCTTTTTCCGTGGCTTTGGTGATCGCATTTACAACTTCATTTGCCTTACCCAGCCCAACGCCCACATGTCCGCTTCCGTCACCGACTACAACAATAGCGCTAAAACTGAATCGCCGACCACCTTTCACTACTTTGGCAACACGGTTAATGTAAACCACCTTTTCTTTCAGATCTAATTCATGGGGATTTACTTTTTCAGCCACAAGAACTCCTCTTCATATTTTATATTAAAATTCCAATCCACCCTCGCGGGCACCTTCGGCCAGAGCTTTCACCCGGCCATGATAGGCATATCCGTTCCGATCGAACACCACGCGAGTTATTTTTTTCTGTTTTGCTTTTTCCGCAATCAGCTGACCGACAATCTTGCTCGCTTCCGTTTTATTCTTTGCCTTCTTCACCTTGGCATTGATCTCTTTAGTGAGACTCGATGCCCCAAGCAGGGTCTTTTCAGTTGAATCGTCCACAATTTGGCCATAAATGTAACGAAGGCTCCGGAAGACCACTAATCGCGGTCTCTCACTGTTTCCCAGAACTCTTTTTTTCTTGTTCTTTCTCATTTCAGCTCAATCTCCAGCCTTAAACTTTTCTATTAACCAGCTGTCTTACCAGCTTTTCGTCTCACTTGTTCACCCTCGTACCGAATACCTTTACCTTTGTAAGGTTCCGGTGGACGGAATGATCTTAATTTGGCTGCGACCTGACCAACCAGCACCTTATCGATTCCGGTGACCTCAATTTTTGTTGGCACCAGTGTATTAATGGTAATACCCTTCGGGGGAATAAAGTATATCGGGTGCGAATAACCAATAATTAAAACAACACCGCTACCCCTTTTTTCGGCCTTAAATCCCACACCAACAATTTCCAGAGATTTGGTAAAACCGGTGGTCACTCCATCGACCATATTTTGAATCAAAGTCCGGGTCAGTCCATGCAACGAACGATGTTTAATGGAATCGCTGGGCCTGTTTATCACCAAATTATTCTCTTCTCTTTTTATTTCCATTTCCGGACTAATGACAGTGGTCAATTCTCCTTTGGGACCTTTAATCCAAGCCAGGCCATTTTCTATTTTTATTTCCACTTTCTCCGGAATAGCAACAGGTAATTTTCCGATTCGAGACACTTTCAAGCTCCTTTACAATTAATTACCACACATAACAGAGAACTTCACCGCCGATATTTTCCCGTTTTGCCTGACGTTCGGTCATAATACCGCGTGAAGTGCTGATCATGGCAATTCCCATGTTATTTTTCACCCGGGGGAGATGGTCAACATCCACATAATGACGTCGACCGGGAGTACTCACCCGTTTTAATTCACTAATGACTGATTTGCCATCAGTATCAAATCGCAGAAATACTCTAAGGATCCCCTGTTTGCCATCATCAATAATGATATAATTCCGAATGAATTTCTGATCGTATAATATCTGGGTCATCGCTTTTTTCGTATTCGATGCCGGAATATCCACACGCCGGTGCCCTGCCTGAATGGCATTTCGAATGCGGGTCAGATAATCTGCGATAGGATCTGTCATTGACATAAATATTCTCTCCTAAATAGCTTACCAACTTGCTTTATAAACGCCGGGGATCTCTCCCTTGTTTGCTAAATCGCGTAAACATATACGACACAAATCAAACTTCCGGTAATACCCTCTGGGTCTGCCACAACGTTTACACCGATTGTATTCCCTTACCTGAAACTTTTGTTTTTTCTTCGATTTTGCAACTAATGATTTCTTTGCCAAGCCGGATCTCCTTCTTATTGCCGAAAGGGCATTCCAAATGCTTTTAATAACTCATATGCTTCTTCATCATCTTTGGCACTGGTGACAAAAGTGATGTTCATACCGCGAATCTTGTCAATCTTATCCACATTAATTTCCGGAAAAATAATCTGCTCCTGGATACCGACCGAGTAATTGCCACGACCATCAAATGATTTATCAGACAACCCGCGAAAGTCACGGATTCTGGGTACAGTCAGATTTATAAACCGATCCAAAAATTCATACATTCGCTGTCCCCGCAGGGTAACTGTGGTTCCGATTTTCATTCCCTGGCGTAATTTAAAATTGGAGATCGATTTCTTAGCTGTACTGAATCCCGGTTTCTGACCCGAGATAATACTGAGATCGGTCATGGCATGTTCCAATGCCTTGGGATCCTGAATACTTTCGCCAACACCAATATTCAGATTAATTTTTTCCAGTCTCGGCACCTGATTCACATTTTTGAATTTAAAACGTTTCATCAATGCCGGAATAATTTCCTTATCAAATCTTTCCTGTAATCTGGGAATATACTTTTCCATTCCGAAAACCTTTACTTATTAAATAATTTCACCACAATCCGGATGTTTGCAATACCGTACCTTAGATTTATCCTCCAGTATCCGGACACCAATCCGTGTCGGACGATTGCATTTGGGACAAACAACCTTTAGATTCGAAACATTTATCGGGCCCTCTTTTTCAATAATCCCGCCTTGCGGAAGTTGCTGGGTGGGCCGCGAGTGCTTTTTAATCATATTCACACCCTCAACAACTACCTGGTCTTTATCGGGAAACACTTTGAGGACTTTCCCGGTCTTGCCCCGATCATTTCCACTTAATACGACAACGGTATCTGATTTTACAATCTTTCTCATCTTATTAATCCATTTTTAAAGTACTTCAGGTGCTAACGACACTATTTTCATAAAGTCCTTTTCCCGCAGTTCCCGGGCAACCGGCCCAAAAATTCTGGTTCCACGCGGTTCACCCTGGTCATTTAATAAAACCGCAGCATTTTCATCAAACCGGATATAACTGCCATCTGCCCGTCTAATTTCCTTCTTTGTCCTGACAACTACTGCTCGGGATTTTTCACCTTTTTTTACCGGTGCATTGGGAATTGCGCTTTTCACACTTACCACAATCACATCACCAACTGAAGCATAACGTCTCCCGGATCCGCCTAAAACACGGATACACATCACTTTTTTTGCCCCAGAATTATCAGCCACATTTAGTCGGGAATATTCCTGTATCATTTCTGAACCTCAGCAGGTTAATGTTATTTAACTTTCTCTACAATTTCCATGACGCGCCAGCGCTTGGTTTTACTTAGCGGACGGGTTTCCATAATTTTGACCGTGTCGCCAATCTGGCATTCGTTTTTCGCGTCATGTGCTTTAAATTTTGTTGTCCGTTTAATAAATTTTTTATAGACCGGATGCTGAATTCTCCGCTCAACCGCTACCACTGCAGTCTTATCCATTTTATTGCTTACCACTACCCCGATCCGTGTTTTTCGAACACCTCTTTCCATACCTCGTGCCTTCTATTCTTTTTTAGTTGTCTTTGGTGCAGAAATCCCAAGCTCATACTCATTCAGGATGCCCTTAATTCGGGCAATATCCTTTTTTACAAGTCGGATACGGCTGGGATTAGCCAACTGATGCGTCGATTTCTGAATATTTAAGTTCGCCAGCTCATCCAGTAAATCATCAAGCCTGGCTTTTGCTTCTTCAGCCGGAAGTTCTCTTATTTCCTGTGGTTTCATTTCTTATTATCCCCCAACCTGTTGACGTGCAACAAACTTGGTTTTTATTGGTAGTTTATGAGATGCCAACCGCATGGCTTCCTTGGCGATGGCTTCAGAAACACCTTCAATTTCGAACATTACTCTGCCGGGTTTTACCACAGCTACCCAGTATTCCGGTGCTCCCTTACCTTTTCCCATTCTGGTTTCGGCCGGCTTCTTGGTTACGGGTTTATCCGGAAAAATTCGGATCCACACTTTTCCGCCACGCTTGATATAACGGGTCATTGCAATACGGGCTGCCTCTATCTGCCGGCTGGTAATCCAATGAGCTTCAAGCGCTTTAAGGCCATATTGCCCGAAAGATATGGTATTGCCGGTTTGAGCCTTGCCCCGCATTTTTCCGCGTTGCTGTTTCCGGTATTTCACCCTTTTCGGCATTAACATAAATCTATCTCCTTATTCCAAAAATTACCGTTCCAGTACATTTCCATGGCAAAGCCATACCTTAACGCCAATGCAGCCGTAGGTGGTAATTGCCGTGGTTGTAGCATAATCGATTTCGGACCGCAATGTATGCAGCGGTATTCTGCCTTCCTTATAAGACTCAGTACGAGCCATTTCCGCACCGCCCAGCCGACCGGAGCAGGTTAGCTTTATTCCTTCGGCTCCTAAACGCATGGCGGAAGTAATTGCCCTTTTCATTGCCCTCCGGAAAGAAACCTTTCCTTCTAACTGCCGGGCAATGTTCTGGGCAATCAGAAAGGAATCCAATTCCGGATGTTTTATTTCTTTAATATTGATCTGAACATCCTTATCGATCAGTTTCTTCAATTCTTCCTTTAATTTATCTACCTCTGCCCCCTTTTTTCCGATAACAACTCCAGGCCGTGCCGTATTCAGTTCAAGAAGGACCTTTTTGGGAGTGCGTTCAATCCGGACTTTTGAAATTGCACCATCGGGAATCCGTTTATGAATATACCTTCTAATCAGTAAATCCTCATTTAAGGTTTCACCGAATTTCTTCTCATTAAACCATTGCGATTCCCAGTTTCGTGTAACGCTTAGACGAAAACCGATTGGATTAGTCTTCTGACCCAAATTTTGTCCTCCAAATTATCTATTTTTCTCTATCTTCAATTACAATTTTTAAATGGCTTGTTCTTCGGCGAATTCTTCCAGCCCGGCCCATAGACATGGGTCGAAACCGGCGCAATACCGGTCCACCATCCACACTGACATGTTTTATATACAGATCCCGGGTGGAAATCTTTTTGCCTTCGTATGCTTCATAGAAATTTGAAACTGCACTCCGTAATGCTTTTTCGATAAACTCCGCACTGCGCTTTGGTGAAAAATGTAAATAATTAAGGGCATCCTCCACATTCTTACCCTTTATCTGACCTAAAACCCGCCGCATTTTCAGCGGAGAAGTTCTTAAATAATTAGATCGAACTTGTGCTTCCATGATAAACCTCGATGGTTATTCCTATTTAATCCGCGTTGTACGTTCCGACTTGCCGGCATGACCACGGTAAGTCCGGGTTAAAGAAAACTCACCTAATTTATGACCAACCATATTTTCGGTGATATAAACGGGTATAAACTTAAGTCCGTTATGAACGGCAATGGTGTGGCCAACGAATTCCGGCGGAATGGTGCTTCGCCGGGCCCAGGTCTTTACCACCTTTTTCTGCCCGCTGGTATTCAGATTTTCAATTTTCTTCAAAAGCTTCTGATCAATATAAGGACCTTTCTTCAGGGACCTTGCCATTCTAAACTCCTGTTATTTTCTTCTTTTTACAATCACATCATTTGATTTTTTACTTTTTTTCCTGGTCTTTAATCCCTTGGATAATTGCCCCCACGGGGAACAGGGATGCCGACCACCGGAGGATTTACCCTCGCCACCACCCATAGGGTGATCAATCGGGTTCATGGCCACACCACGAACACTGGGGCGACGGCCCAACCAGCGTGTCCTTCCGGCTTTGCCCAGCGAGATATTGCTCCGTTCTGCATTGCCCACCTGACCAATGGTAGCATAGCAATCCAGCCGGAACTTTCTTATTTCACCTGAAGGCATTTTTATTAACGCAAAATCTCCCTCTTTCGCCATAATTTGGGCATTTGATCCGGCTGTTCGCGCGACCTGACCACCTTTTCCGGGAACGATCTCAATATTATGCACATCCATACCCGGAGGAATTTTACCCAAGGGTAAGGCATTTCCTACTTTAATATCCGCATTCTCTCCAGAAACTACCTTGTCGCCAATTTTTAAACCGTTTGGCGCCAGAATATACTTTTTCTCTCCATCTACATAAAAAAGCAAGGCAATGTTTGCAGTTCTGTTCGGATCGTACTCAATCGCTCGGACCGTGGCGGGGATATCATGTTTTTTCCGCTTGAAGTCTACAATTCGATAATATCTCTTATGAGCGCCGCCTCGCTGCCAGGCAGTAATGCGACCTTTATTATTCCGGCCACCGGAGCGAACTTTGGACTCAATCAATGATTTTTCCGGTCTCTTGTTGGTTACTTCATCCAGTGCCACATCTATCCGGTATCGTAATCCAGGTGTTGTTGGTTTATACTTTTTAAGAGCCATTTTCTATCTCCAAAACTCTTTTATAGATTTTCCAGAAAGTCCAGTTTATCGCCTTCCTTTAAAGTAACGAAGGCTTTTTTCCAATGAGAAGTAAAACCCTGAACCCTTCCACCCTTGGTGAAGCGCTGTCTTGGTTTCGGTTTTACATTCTCCGTCCGGATGCTTTTTACTTTAACCGAAAATCTTTTCTCAATTGAGGTTTTAATTTCAATTTTATTCGCGCTATCCGCTACTTTAAAAATGTACTGATTCAATCCGTCTTTCAATCGCAAAGCCTTTTCGGTTAATACCGGTTGAATAATAATTTGTCTGGGATCTTTCATTTTGCTAATACCTCATTTACAACTTGAACAGCACCTTTTTGGAAAAGAACATAATCCGCATTCAGGATGTCATAAACGGAAAATTCAGGAGCACGCTGAACATTGGTATACGGAATATTTCTGGCTGACATTACCAGGTTATTTTCCAGATTTGTGGTTACAAAAACTACCTTGGTGGTATCCAGCTTCAGATTATTTAAAATTTCCATGACCCGTTTTGTCTTAGGCGCTTCAAACGAGAAATCTTCCAGAATCATGACTTTCTCCGCCTGAGCTTTTGCGGATAAAACAGATTTCCTGGCCAGCTTTTGAACCTTTTTGGGAAGCTTCTGGGTGTAATCCCGGGGAAGGGGACCATGTGCTCTGCCCCCACCAACCATGTGCGGCGCCCGGATTGTTCCCTGTCGGGCACGTCCGGTTCCCTTCTGGCGAAATGGTTTTGCACCGCCACCGGATACAGCTGACCTGTTTTTTACCTGGTGTGTTCCCTGACGCTGATTGGCCAAATAGGTTTTTATTGCCAGATAAACCACATGATCATTGGGTTCGATCCCAAATACTTCAGGATTCAATTTCACCTTCTGATTCGTTTTTGTACCGTCGATTTTATAAACATTTAGTTCCATATTGATGTACCTGTCTTTTCCAGATTATGCACTGTAAATTTCCACAAAACTATTTCGGGCACCGGGAACAGCTCCCTCGATAAACAATAGATTTTTTTCCACATCAACCACAACCACAGTCAGGTTTTTCACAGAAACCTGCTTATTTCCGACCCGGCCGGCCATTCTCAAGCCTTTATATACCCGGGAAGGATCAGAACTCTGACCCAGCGATCCGGGCGCCCGTAGTCTGTCTGACTGACCATGGCTAACCGGTCCACCGCTAAAATGATGCCGCTTAACCACGCCGGTAAAACCTTTCCCTTTGCTGAGACCGGTTACTTTAATGACATCACCTGGCTTAAAAACATCCGCTTTTATTTCATCTCCAATTTTCAATTCCCGATCCTGAAAAGGTTCAAACTCTTTTAACTTCTGCGTCGGTTTTACATTTGCTTTTTTAAGATGACCAATTAAAGGTTTGGAGACATTTTTTTCTTTTTTTATTCCGTAACCCAGCTGGACTGCATCGTATCCGTCTGTTTCCTTTGTTTTAATCTGGGTAACATAGCAAGGGCCCGCTTCAACAATCGTTACCGGAATAACGTTGCCTTCGTTATCAAATATTCTGGTCATACCAATCTTTTTTCCCAGCAAACCACTCATTTTCTTCTCCAAAAAATTTCTTTATCCATCAGGTCTTGATTTCAATGTCCACACCAGCCGGCAATTCAAGTTTCATTAGCTGGTCAATGGTTTTGTTTGTTGCATTATGAATGTCTATCAGACGTTTATGAACCCGGTGTTCAAACTGTTCCCGCGACTTTTTATCCACATGGGGCGATCTTAATACGGTGAATACGCTTCTGTTTGTCGGTAAAGGAACCGGTCCGGAAATCAACGCGCCCGTAGCTTTGGCTGTGGTAATAATTTTTTCAGCCGACTTGTCGATCAGGTGATAATCATATGCTTTTAACTTTATTCGAATACTCTGTCCTGCCACTCTAAAGCCCTCTTATTTATGGTGTACACCAACAACGTTTTCAACAATCTCATCCGCAATGTTTTGCGGAATAACATCATAGTGATCAAACTGCATGGTATAAATTGCACGTCCCTGGGTTAATGATCTTAAAGAAGTCGCATAACCGAACATCTCACTGAGCGGGACCTGCGATTCAATAACCTGGGCATCCTTCCGTGGAAGGATTCCGGAAACTTTACCACGGCGGGAATTTAAATCACCGATAACGTCTCCCATATACTCTTCCGGCACAATCACTTCTACATCCATGATGGGTTCCAGTAAGATGGCTTTACCTTTTTGCATGGCATTCTTGACCGCAATAGAACCGGCGATTCGAAATGCCATTTCGCTGCTATCTACCTCATGGTAGGAGCCATCGACCAATCGGACCTTTACATCCACCACCGGATAACCGGCGAGAACACCATTCTTTAAGGCGTCTTCAATTCCGGCTTTAATGGCGGGAACATAATCTTTGGGTACAACTCCACCCACAATTTTACTCTCAAATTCAAAGCCGGCACCTTTTTGATTCGGTTCCACCTCGATCGCTACATGTCCATACTGCCCACGGCCACCGGATTGCCGGATAAACTTTCCCTCAACCGATACCGGTACAGTGATCGTCTCTTTATACGCCACCTGTGGCCGACCAACTCTTGCACCTACTTTGAACTCTCGCAATAACCGGTCGATAATAATTTCCAGATGAAGTTCACCCATTCCTGATATTAGCGTTTGCCCGGTTTCCTCATCGGTAGTAACTTTAAAGGTCGGGTCTTCTTCGCTCAATTTTGTCAGGGATTCGCCAAGTTTATCCTGGTCGGCCTTTGACTTTGGCTCAATCGAAACCGATATAACCGGTTCGGGAAAATGCATGGATTCCAGGATAATCGGTTTATCCGGAGCTGAGAGCGTATCGCCGGTACGGGTAAATTTAAATCCCACTGCAGCGGCAATATCTCCCGTGGCTACCTCACTGATATCTTCACGCCGGTTCGCATGCATCTGCAAAATCCGGCCCAATCTCTCTTTCTTGCCATTATTGGCATTCAGAAGATAGGATCCTGCTTTGATGACACCGGAATAAACTCTGAAATAAGTCAGTTTCCCAACATAAGGATCAGTGGTAATTTTGAATGCGAGGGCAGTGAATGGGTCATCATCACTGGGTTTGCGCTCGGCTTCTTTCTCGGACCGCGGATCAATTCCCTTAACCGGGGGAACATCCATCGGTGAGGGGAGGTAATCTACCACAGCATCCAAAAGACGCTGAACGCCTTTATTTTTAAAAGCTGAACCCAACAGTACTGGTATAATTTCGTTTTTCAATGTCCCAATTCGGATGGCTCTTTTAATCTCCCAATCTTCAATTTCCCCACCCTCCAGATATTTTTCCATCAGATGATCATCATATTCCGAGGCGATTTCCATTAAATGGGTCCGGTATTCATTAACTCTTGCCTGCAGATCTCTGGGGATTTCCTGTTCAACCCAGGTGGAACCCAGACTTGTCTCATCGTAAATCACTGCTTTCATTTTAACCAGATCGACCAGTCCGGTAAATAAATCCCCTTCTCCCAACGGAATCTGCATGGCAATTGGCTTTGCCCCCAAACGAATCTTAATCATTTCCAGCACATTGTAGAAATCTGCCCCAATTCGATCCATCTTATTGACGAAGGCGATACGGGGAACCCGGTATTTATCAGCCTGTCGCCAGACTGTTTCCGATTGTGGTTCCACACCGCCAACAGCACAGAAAAGAGCCACAGCTCCATCCAGCACCCGCAAGGAACGTTCTACTTCCGCAGTAAAGTCTACATGACCAGGAGTATCGATGATGTTGATCCGAAAATCATTTCGCCAGAAACAGGTGGTTGCTGCGGAAGTAATGGTGATACCGCGTTCCTTTTCCTGTTCCATCCAGTCCATGGTAGCGGATCCTTCATGTACCTCACCCATCCGATGCAGACGACCTGTATAAAACAGAATTCGTTCCGTCGTGGTAGTTTTACCAGCATCAATATGGGCCATAATGCCGATATTTCTGATTTTTTCTAATGGGCTCCGCTTTACCATGTATTATAAAACCTCTTCACAAAAAATATTTATTACCATCTGAAATGAGCAAATGCTTTATTTGCTTCCGCCATTCGATGGGTATCTTCTTTCTTTTTAACGGCTGATCCTTCGTTTTTGAAGGCTGCCATGAATTCATTCGCCAATCGATCTGCCATCGTCCTTTCGGATCGCTGTTTGGAAAAGGAGACCAGCCACCGTATTGCCAGGGACTTTCTACGTTTATCACGAACCTCTACCGGTACCTGATAGGTAGCACCACCCACACGCCGGGAGCGCACTTCCAGAATCGGGGCAACATTGTCCATTGCGGTCTTAAAAACTTCCAATGGATCTTTTTTTAACTTCTCCTCAATAATGTCCATTGCAGTATAGAAAATTTTTTCTGCCTGACTTTTTTCACCTTTTAACATCAAACCGTTAATAAATTTGCTGACCAATTCACTTTTATATTTGGGGTCTGGCAGTACTTTTCTTTCTGGTGCTCTTCTTCGCCTCATAAAATCCTCAATTCCTTATTTCTTTGGCCTTTTTGTACCGTACTTCGAACGGCTCTGCATACGGTCGTTCACTCCACCGGTATCCAGGGTACCGCGAATGATATGATAGCGTACACCCGGTAAATCCTTTACCCGGCCACCTCTGATCAACACAATGGAATGCTCCTGAAGATTATGTCCTTCACCCGGGATATAAGCCGTTACTTCAATGCCATTGGTAAGTCGGACACGCGCCACTTTTCTTAAGGCTGAATTCGGTTTTTTGGGCGTGGTTGTATACACCCTGGTACAAACTCCACGCTTTTGTGGAGAGCCGCCCAATGCCGGGGCTTTATTCTTTTTTTCTACCTGTTTCCGACCGTACCGAATAAGTTGATTAATTGTTGGCAATTCAGCCTCCTAAACCTTTTGTTCAAAAAGTGACAGACTTAAAATTTAATTATATGTCCTTATTTTTTCAAATTATTTTTTAAATATATCCTGACATTTTTACTCTGCCGGAACCGTTTCCGAAATTTCCTCTTCTTCGCCGGCCTCAGTATGCATTTCAACATTTAACTGTTCGAACTTTTTCATTCCGGTACCAACCGGAATCAAATTTCCAACAATTACATTTTCCTTTAATCCGAAAAGACTATCCACTTTACCGGCAACCGCAGCTTCGGTTAATACCCGAGTGGTTTCCTGGAAAGAGGCGGCACTGATGAAACTGTCTGTGGTGAGTGCTGCCTGAGTGATTCCCAGTAAGATCGGTTCCGAGGTTGCAGGTTCGGCAGAACGTGCTTCAGCTTCATTTTTCTCACTTTTTTGCAGCTGTCGATTGGTGTATTCAAACTTCATCCGGTCAACCAGCTGCCGTTTTCGGAAACGTGAGTCGCCGGGTTCAGTAATCACCACCTTGTTTCGGATCTTCTCATTTTCTTCTTTGAAGATGAACTTATTGATGGTGTCACCTTCCAGAAAACGAGTGTCACCCGGATCGATCACCCGAACACGCTGCATCATCTGACGAGCAATAACTTCGATATGTTTATCATCGATACTCACACCCTGCAGACGATAGACTTCCTGGATTTCATTCACCAGGTATTCCTGGACTTTGTTTGGTCCCAAGATCTGCAGAATATCCTGTGGAGCTATTGAGCCTTCAGTAAGCATTTCGCCGGCTTTTACATAATCACCATTATGTACCAGCACATGCTTGCTATAAGGAACCGAGTATTTTTTCTTTTCCAGAGTTCCTTCCACGATAATTTCGCGAACACCACGCTTGATGGTTCCGAAGCGGACAACGCCGTCGATTTCGCTAACTTCAGCTTGCTCCTTTGGCTTGCGTGCTTCGAAGAGCTCGGCAACACGGGGCAAACCACCGGTGATGTCACGGGTTTTTCCAATTTCCCGCGGAATTCTGGCGATTATGGTACCGGCTTTTATTTTCTGTTTATCCTGAACCCTGATCTGTGCTTTGACCGGCAGAATGTGGGTTGCCAGTTCATTTCCGTCCTTATCCAATACTTTAATGTGGGGACTCAAATTCTTATTTCTGGATTCAATGATAACCCGCTGTTTCTGCAAAGTCTGTTCATCCAGTTCTTCCCGGGCGGTCACATTTTCAACAATATCTGAAAACTTAATGACGCCTGCAGTTTCAGCCAGGATTACCGTTGAATAGGGATCCCACTGGAATAATAGTTCGCCCTTCTTCACCGTTTTACCATCATCAACCAGAACAGTAGCACCCGCCTGAACCGTATATTTTACCAGAGATCGTCCCTGATCGTCAACAATATGAATTGTACCGTGCTGACCGATTGAAATTTTCTTTTTGGTAATATTCCCGTCTTCATCTTCTTCTTCCGCATCCAGCAGACGAAGGTTTTCATATTTGATCTTACCCTCGAACCGGGCCATTACCTGGGATTGTGCTGCAATTCTTCCGGCAATACCACCGATGTGGAAGGTTCTTAAAGTGAGCTGGGTACCCGGTTCGCCGATACTCTGTGCAGCCATAATACCCACCGCTTCTCCAATATCTACCAGACGGCCGGTAGCCAGATTTCTTCCGTAACACAAACTGCAGACGCCGCGCTCGGCTTCGCAGGTCAGCACGGATCTGATCTTAACCGATTCT
>Ga0315536_1001179_pt1 | contig 13266 bp, 12 predicted proteins | sample SalMarSW160230MG_FD_203093 | JGI IMG/M metagenome (GOLD analysis project Ga0315536, IMG submission 203093) | Salt marsh sediment microbial communities from the Plum Island Ecosystem LTER, Massachusetts, United States - Salt Marsh Sediment SW1602-30 ... | reverse complement strand
AGAAGGCCGATCTCCCGTGTCCGCTCCGTCACGGATAGCAGCAAGGTATTGGCGATGCCGAGAAGCGCGATCACCAGAGCACCGCTGAGAAGGGCCGAGACGAGAATCAGGATCAGGTTCACCAGGCCGTTTGCCATGCCCAGGAGATCGTGTTGATCGTAGATCTCAATAAGGGGGAAGTCCGCGAGCGCGTCGTCCAGGTTGGCTCGGATCTCGGTTACGTCGCTGGTGGGCTCAACGGTGACGAGAACGCTAATGGTCTCGACACTCCCGAAGAGTGCCTCGGCGGTCGACCAGTCGATGAGAAGGGCGTCGCCGATAGCGCCGCTGTACTCTCCGGTGATGGTCAGAGACCGGTCCGCTATCGGACCATCCACAACGATGACGTCGCCCACCTCGTAGCCGAGGTCCTGGAGGGTTGGCCCAATATAGGCCCCATCTCCGAGGCTCTCGATGGAGGGGGTTGCGTCGAAAAAGTACATGTCGTCGGCTACCGCACTATCGACAGCGCCGACGCGATAGGTGGTGCCGTCGAGACGGGCGGATCCGAATCCCCAACGCATCGTCTCCGCGATTCCTGGGGTATCGCGGACGATGTCATACGCTTCGGGGCCGACGACGGGACCCGAGGCGAAGTTCATCTGGCTCGAGGAAACGTACAGGTCCGCGCGGACGTCGTTTGCCACCCTTTCCTGGGCGTAGATGCGAACGGAACTCAGGATGACCGCCATGAGGGAGAGAAGGAGGACCCCGATCATGAGCGCCGACGACGTGTTGGCCGATCGACGGGGTTCGCGATGGATGTTATCGGAGGCGAGTCGGCCAGGGACCCCGAACACCCGCGCCAGCGTGCTCCGCAGTCCCGTGGCGACCGGGACAAGGAAGGCGGGCGACAGCAGCGTCATGCCCAGGATGACAAGAATCGTTCCGGGGGCGACCCACAGGAGAGACTCGCCGAGGGAGGTACCTAGCCCAATGGCGATGAGGATGATCGCCGTGGTGGAAAGGACGATCCCCACTCGTACGCGCGCGCGAAGGGGTTTGCCCGACTGTGCTCCCGCCTCTCGAAGTGCCTCCATCGGGTGGATTCGGGAAGCATGGATGGCGGGCAGCATCGCGGACGCGAGGGTTACTCCGAAGCCAACCAACAGACCGAAAATCACGGCATCGCGCGGGAGGGGAATCGAGTTGTAGGTGTTCCCGAACGACGATTCCATCGTCTTGAGGAGACCGAAGGCGAGGAGCCAACCGAGGCCGATACCGAGCGCACTCGCGATCCCCGCGATGAAGGTTGCCTCAAGAAGAATCATTCTGCGGACCTGCGAACCGGTGGCCGCGATCGCGCGAAGCAGGCCGATTTCGCGAGTGCGCTGGGTGACGATGATGCGGAAGGTGTTCGCAATGATGTACGCGCCGACGAAGACGGAAATGAGGGCGAAGACCAGGACGATGGCATCGATGATTCCCATGATGTTCGCGACGGTCTGGTTCAATTCCTCGGTTAAGGCTTCCGACGTGGTCGCGCGCGCGCCAGCGGGCACGGTACCCGATGCGGGTCCGACGAGGCTTTCGTGGTCGACGCCGGCGGCGGGGACAATGTCGATCCGGTCGTAACCGCCGTCACCCACTCGGACCTCCCTAGCGTCCTCCAGGGTGAGGTAAACGAGCGACGCCCCCTGGAGGATGTTCTGATCGCCGAAGCGGACGACTCCCACAAGGGTGTATCCCTCGACACCGCCAAAGGTCGCGAGTTCGAGTGTGTCCCCCAGCTCCCAACCTCCCTGGGCAAAGGAGCGGGTATCGAGCACGATCTGACCTGAACCCGTGGGCGCACGGCCTTCGACGATCGTGGCGCGGGAGACCTCGGAGTTGTCCGACCAACTCAGCACTACGGTCGGAGCCCCCGAGAAAGGCTGGCCGTCGGGCCCGAGCAGGGGAGCGTCGCCAGAGGCGTCGATCCTCGGGTCCACCTCGGCCACCCCGGGAAGTGCGCGCAGCGCCTCGACCGTCGCGTCCGTCAGTAAGGGAACGGCGGGGTCGCCTTCGTAACCGGGATCCGGCGTCACGATGACACGGCCGGAACCGTAGTAGCTCTCGTTCAGATCGCCGATTCCCGACTGCATCGACGCGGTCAGCACGTACGTTGCCGAAACGAGCATGACCCCAAGCATCACGGCAACGCTCGTGAGGATCAGTCTCTTCGGGTTGTGTCGGACGGTCTTCCAAGCCAGACGAAGCACGATCGTTCCCTTTCCTCCGTGGCCTAGTCTGGACCACGGCGACGCCGGGGCGGCATCGTTCGCGAGAAGGGTGTTGCTTCGTCGTTCTCAGGGATGACCCCGAGGGGGAATACCAGAAATCGCTCAAGCCCACGGAGGAGTTATCGGTTCCTAGGAGTGATCACGAGCCTTCCCCCAGCACGCGGGATGAGCGCCCTACCCCCACCACATCGAGGCGGCTAGGAGCACGTAGAGCCCGACAAGGGTTGCCCCTTCGAACCACGTCGACTCACCATCGGCGACGACGACGAGGGTCACGATCGCGGAGATCAACAGGGCGGCAAGGAGAAGGGGTGAGAGAACCAGGGTGAGGCTCGCGCCGACGAGCGGTGCGGCGAGCACGAGGACGGGGGCGACAACGAGTGCCACCTGAAGCGGCGATTGGAGGATGACGGCGAGGGCGTAGTCGGCTTGATTCCGGAGGGCGAGTTGGATGCCGACGACGTTCTCCACGGCGTTGCTCGCGATGGCGACGATGACAAGGCCAGCAAACACCGGCGAGATGTGAGCGGCGTCCATCGCGGGGGTGAGCGCGGCAACGAACCAGTCCGAGACGAACGCGGCCGCGACCCCGGCGAAGGCCAGGAGCCCCAGGGCGAGCCACAGGGGCCAACTCTCGACGGCTGCGGCCTGGGCGGTCGCGTGCTTCTCCCGCTTGCCCTCGACGACGTTCTGCTTGGCGAGGGCCGCGGGTAGGGAGAGGGCGAAGAGCGCGAGGAGGACGAACGCCGTAATCCTCGACAGGCCGATCTCGTGGCCCGCGGCGGGAGTGTGGAGCGCAGCCGTGAGTGACGGGACGGCGAGGGCGAAGACGGCGAGGATGAGCATCAGCGCGAAGGTGCGTGAACGATCGGCGGAGAACGATTGCCTCCCGTGCCGGATTCCTCCCGCGAGGAACGCGAGGCCGAGGACGAGCAGTACATTCGAGAGAATCGACCCGACGATCGCTGCCCGCACCACCTCGTTGAGGCCAGCCTTGAGCGCGAAGATGCACACGAACAACTCGGGGAGGTTGCCGAGCGCGGACTGGACCACGCCCGTGGCACCCGCTCCGAGGCGGTCGCCGAGCGCGTCGACCGCTCGGCCGACGAGGGTCGCGAGGAGGGCAAGGGCGATCGCGCTCACGACGAACGGAACGACGGGCCCGGCGTCGACGCGATCGAGCACCCCCGCCGTGACGGCGAAAACCACGCACGCGGCGAGGAGTCTCATGTCGCGCGAGGCGAGGGCTCGGGACTGGCCGGGGCCCCCGTGGGGCTTCGTCTCGCGAGAGGTCATGGAAGCACTCTAGGACCTACGCCTGGCGCTCGCGGGGGTTGCGCGTCTCCGCGTGCCATCCCTAACCCCGCGGCGCGACGATCCCGGAGTCGTACGCCTCGACGACAGCCTGGACGCGGTCGCGTACGCCCAGCTTGGTGAGGATGTGGCTCACGTGGGTCTTGACCGTCGTGGAGGAGAGGAAGAGTTCCTTGGCGATCTCGTGGTTCGACAGCCCACGCGCCATCAGTTGCAGCACCTCGACCTCGCGGTCGCTGAGGTCGCCGATCGCCTCCTCCGTCGGGACGTGCTCGGCCCCCGGTGCCCCGGTTTCCGCACCGCCGCGCGTGAACTGCTCGATGACGCGACGTGTCACCTCCGGCGCGAGGAGTGCCTCCCCTCCCGCGATGACCCGCACGGCGTCGACCAGGGTGTCACCGTCGGCGCTCTTCAGGAGGAAGCCCGACGCTCCGGCGCGCAGCGCGCCATAGACGTACTCATCGAGATCGAACGTCGTGAGGATGACGACCTTGGCGGTGGGGTCCGCTGCGAGCACCTCGCGGGTTGCGGCGAGCCCATCCATCCCCGGCATGCGGATGTCCATGAGGATGACGTCGGGGTGGTTCTCCGCGACGGCGGCGGCGGCTTTCTCCCCCTCCTCGACCTCGCAGCACACCTCGATGTCGGGCTCGGAATCGAGGATCATGCGCAGGCCAGCGCGAACCATTGCCTGGTCGTCGACAAGAAGCACTTTAATCATGGGCGGGATCCCTTCCGAGGAGTGGTTTGAGGGATGTCGGGGACGATCGTGGAACGACGGGACGCGGGAAGGATGGTGTCGTCATGAGAGGGCAGGATGGCAGAAATCCGGAACCCACCCCCAGGGCGGGGCCCGAGTTCGACCGATCCTCCAAGGGCCAAGACCCTCTCCCGGATACCGGCGATACCGTGGCCTCCACCCGACGCGAGAGCGTCGGTGATGACCCCCCGCCCGTCGTCCTCGATCGTTACGGTTACCGCGTCGGGATCGCGGAGAACGACGACGGACGCCTGTGCCCCGGGTCCCGCGTGCTTGAGGGCGTTCGTGAGGGATTCCTGAACGATCCGGTAGGCGCTGAGTTCGACGCCAGCGGGGACGTGGGCCTTTCCGATGATTTTGAGATCGACGGGAAGCCCGGCATCCTCGACTTGTTTCGCAAGAGCCGGAAGCGAGGCCAGCGCTGGCATGGGGTCGAGGTGGAAGACGCTGGCTGGGGCGTAGGACGTGCCCACTTCGGCTTCTCCAGATTCGGATTCTGAGGAGTCCCGGAGCACCCCAATCATTCGGTTCATCTCGACCAGACCATTGCGTCCGGAATCGCTGATGATCTTGAGGGCCTCCGTGACGGTGGGCTTCGCCTCGCCAAGGGCACGGCGGGCACCTTCGGCCTGAAGCGTCATGACGGTGATCTCGTGAGCGACCACGTCGTGAAGTTCGCGTGCGATGCGGGCGCGCTCCGTGCGTACCGCCGCCTCCGTTGTCTCGCGTTGGGACCGCGCGGCGCCGAGGTGCGCGGACTCAAGCGCCATGAGCCGCTCCCGCGCGAGAGCGTCGGACCGACCGAGAGCGAAGGGGATCACCGTCCACAGAACGACGGTGACGACGTGAACGAGGCGAACGGTGTCGCTGTAGGTCATGCCGATCACGGTCCAACCCGCCGTCGCGACCAGGACGCCTCCCCCCCAGGCGTACGCCTGACGCACGGGAAGAAACGCCGCGACGGCGTGAATCGCGACGACCAGACCGAGCATGGCAACGGTGTCGTCGTACAGAAAGGCACGGTCGAGCATCCAGACGGCGCATATGATTGTCAGCACCGTCCGCGGCGCGACCTGACGCCAGATGAGGGGGAGGGTCATGAGCGCGATGAAGACGATTCCGAGGAAGTCGCGCTCGACGGTGCCGGAGTCCGCGACCGCCGGTAGAGGGCCAAGGTACATCAGGGCGAGAGCGAACAGCGCGAAGGCGATCCCCGCGTCGAGCAAGTGGAGGCGCGCCGACGAGCGAAACGCGGGCCTCGATTCGCTCATGGGTCGATGCTAGGGGCCTCAGACGGTCCAGGGTATCCGCCGGGGGGACGATTCCTTGAGCGTGCCGTCGGGGTGGGCACCGCGGGAACCGAAAACCACCCGCACCTACCCCACGAACTGGTATCCCTCGCCGCGGACCGTCTTGATCGCGCTCGACCCCATGCGCTCGCGGAGATAGCGGATGTAGACGTCGAGGACGTTGTCGCGCGCCGCGGAACCCCACACGTGTTCCATCGCCTCCGCCCTCGTCACCACGGACCCTGCCCGAGACATCAGGAGGTGGGTGAGTTGGAACTCCCGGTTGGAGAGCCGGACGGGTTCTCCGTCCACCTCGACCGTGCGGTTGAGCGGGTCGAGGACGCATCTGCCAACCTCGAGGATCGCGGTCGCGGGGTCGCCTTCGACGGGCTTGCGGCACCGAAGGCGAATCCTTGCGAGGAGTTCGTCGAAAGAGAACGGCTTGGGCATATAGTCGTCCGCGCCGCGCTCCAGGCCCCTAACGGTGTCCTCCGCCGACGTTCGCGCCGTGAGGATGATGACGGGAAGGTCGGAGCCGGTGGCGCGCAGTCTGCGCAAGACGGTGAAGCCTTCTTGGTCGGGTAGGCCGATGTCGAGGACCATGATGTCGAAGTCGCGGCTCGTGGCGAGGTCGAGTCCCTCCCGACCCGTACGAGCCGCCGTGACGTCGATCTGGGCGGTGCGGAGACCGTCGGTGAGGGAAGCGACGAGCCTCTCCTCATCCTCGACGAGCAGTAGGCGGGTCATGGACGCTCCCCGTTCGTTGGGATGACGATCGTGAATACCGAGCCCTTGCCTGGTGTGCTCTCGAGTTCGACGTGCCCGCCATGGGCAAGGGCGATGGCGGCCACGATCGGAAGGCCCAGCCCCGCACCATCGACGCTCGCGTCGACGCGGTGAAACCGCTCCAGCACCCGCGCCTGGTGCTCGGTGGGAATTCCGCGTCCCTCGTCTCGCACCCACAGGCGCACCTCGTCGGGGCCGAGCGAACTGCCGAGCGAGACGGCAGAGCCGGGTTCGGAAAACTTGACCCCGTTCGCTACCAGTTGCATCCACGCCTGGGTCAGCCTCTGGGTATCGCCGCTGAAGATCCCGTCCCCTCGTTCCTCGACGATCCACACGCGGTCGCCGAGAGCCTGCGCTCGGGCGAAGACGGCATCGGTCAGGTCGCCGAGACGGACGTCCTCCTTCTGTACAAACTCCGGGCGGTCGGCCTTCGCCAAGACAACGAGGTCGTCCACGAGCCGTGACATCATCGACACCTCATCGAGGAGAAGTGCCTGTGCTGCCACGACCTGTTCCTGGTCCCTGGGTTCGAGCAACTCGAGAGACGTCCGCATCACGGCGAGTGGTGTTCGCAGCTCGTGGCCGGCATCGTCCAGGAGTTGCCGTTGGGCCGCAAACGCGTCCTCGAGGCGAGCGAGCATGGCATTGACGGTCTCGGAGAGGCCGGCCAGGTCGTCGTGTCCGACGATCGGGATTCGCCTGCTGAGATCGGTGTCCGTGATCTCCCGCGCGGTTTGGTCGAGCAAACGGATGGGGCGAAGCAGTCTCCCAACGGTTACCCACGCGATTGTCCCGATCAGCGCGAGGGCGATGATGCCAGCCCCGACGTATGCGGAGAAGGTGCGGTTGAGGTCGCCCAACCTCGCGCCCCGGTCGGTGGCGATGGTGAAGGTCGCAAGTTCGGCCCCCTGCTCATCGACGACGGGGACCGAGACGTAGCGGTAATCCCTCAGGTTGGTGTCGGCGCTTCGCACCACGATGGCGGTGGTGGCCGACGCTCGGGCGATCTCCATGAACTCCGGGTCGTCCTCGAGCCGAAGGCGATTTCCCAGGTCGGCGGGAACGAATCGGGGAACCCCATTGATGTGACCAACGGCGCTCTCCGTTGGCCCTGGAACGACCTTGGAGAGGGCCGCGCGCATCAGAGCCTCCGCGCTCGCCCATGACTGCCCGGTCGAAGGATCGACGTGGTTCGCGAGGTCGTAGAACGACTGCGTGCGAAGGACCAGGTCCTGATCGATCGAGTGATCGATGCTCGCTCGCTCCAGCCCGTACGCGACCGTGCCCGTGATGAGAATGGCGGCTGCCGCCAATCCGACGAGGTACTCGAGGACTCGAGTCCGAACGGCTTGGCGGCGGAACGGGTGAAACAGACGGCGCGCGAGGGTGGCGATGGTGGCTCCTTACGAACGGTCCCACGCTAGCGCGCGTGGCGCCGGCGTGGGACGAGTTCGGGTTCGTCGGGGACTAGTCGTCGCCCTCGATCTCGACGCCCTCGTCGTCATCGAGCCCGCCAGCGGGCGGGGTCGATGTTCCGAAGTCGGTCGAACCGGGAGAGGGGGTGGCGTCATCGAGGTCGGTGGCGATCGGAGGATCGATGACCTCAGGCCCCGTAGTGACGGTCGGGTTGGGCACCGGGTCGCTCGATGGAACGACGACGGCGGGACCGATGGGAGCGGCGTCGGCGGCGTTGTTTCCCGCGAGGGCATTCGCCGTCGCGCCGATGGTTAGCAGGCCAGCGCCCACGGCGGTGGCGGTCAGGATGTATCGAGTCGTTGCGTTCATGGTTCAAGTTTCCGTTAGGGCATCTGAGAGGTCTCTCAGGTTGCGCCAGCAGCTACCGACCGGATGCCCTTACCCGTCCTTGCGCGACTGCCACCGGAACGTCTTGAGAGCGAGGAACAGTCCGATGATGAGCCATACGCCCACAACCAAGGCCCCGGTCCCGTAGTGCCACGATTCCCCCGGTTCTTGGTAACGCATGAAGTCGGGGAGGAACACGCCCCTCATGGCTTCCGCCATCCATCTCAGGGGGAAAACCCCCGAGACCGTCTGCATCCACGAGGGGATCTGGTTGAACGGGAAGTACACGCCCGAGATGAACTGCAAGACGAGGACCACGGGCACGATGACCGCGCTCGCGCTCTTACCGGTCCGCGGTACGGACGACATGGCGAGCCCCAGGACGGTCGAAGCGGAGATCGCGAGGAGGAACACCCACGTAAACGTCATCCAGGTCCTTGCCTCCGTCGGAAGGGGAATGCCGAGGAGTACCTTCGCGACGACGAGCATGAGGGCGAGCTGGGCGATCGAGACGACGATCACCTGGATGATCTTGCCGGCAAAGTAGGCCGCGGGGGGGAGCGGCGTGCCACGCAGCCTCTTGAGTACTCCCTGGTCACGCTCGACCGGAATCGAAATGGCGAGGTTCTGGAATCCGGTGTAGAGGATGCCGGAAGCAAGCATGCCGGGAAGGAAGTACTGCTTGAAGTTGACGACGATGGATGCGGTGCCGTCGGTCACATCCTGGTTCCCCATGAGGGCGGCAAATAGGAGCAGGAACATCGTCGGGAACAAGAAGATGAAGATGAGACTGTCCCATTCCCGGAAGAAGACTCGGATTTCCGTAACCCCGCGAGCCCAGGCGAGGGAGGAGAAGGACGGACGGGTAACGGTGTTCATGAGGCGTCCATGTTGTTGTTGTCGACGAGGTCAAGGTACGTGTCCTCGAGGTTGGGGCGGCGGATTGACAGACCGGGGACCTCGCCGTTCGCTCCGGCCAGTTTCGCGGTCAGATCCCGGACGAGGGCCGTCGGGGTTGTGGTGGTCTTCTCCTTCTTCTTGCCGCCCTCTTCCCAAGAGACGATGGCGCCGCCTTTCGCGGAACGCAAGGCTTGCGGCGTGTCGAGGGCGACGAGGTTTCCGCGGGAGATGATGCCGACCCGGTCGGCGAGGTAGTCCGCTTCTTCGAGGTAATGGGTGGTCAGCAGGATCGTCGTCCCATCGCCCTTGAGACTGTCGATGAGTTTCCAGAAGTCGCGGCGCGCCTCGGGATCGAAGCCCGTCGTCGGTTCGTCGAGGAAGAGCAGTTCGGGGCGTCCGATGATTCCGAGCGCGACATCGAGTCGCCGACGCTCTCCTCCGGACATCGTCTTGGAGCGGCGGTCCGCCAGCTCGTCGAGACCGACGGCCGCGAGAACCTCGCCCGTGTCGCGCGGGTTGGGGTAGAAGCTTCCGACGTGGGCGACGTACTCACGGGCGGAGAGCGGCGTCTCATCCGCGCTCGATTGGAGGACGATGCCGATACGCTCGCGCCAGTCACGGTGGGCGTGATGGGGATCGTGTCCCAGAACGGAAACCTCGCCCGAGGTGCGCTTGCGGTAGCCCTCGAGGATCTCAACCGTGGTGGTCTTCCCAGCCCCGTTGGGGCCGAGGAGGGCGAAACATTCGCCAGAGTGAATGTCGAGATCGAGATTCTGGACGGCGGGCTTGTGCCCATATTCTTTCCGGAGTCCCCGGATTCTGACAGCTGAGTCGCTCACGGGCTCGACAATAGCGGCGCGTGCGGAAGCACGCGTCGTCCGTTGGGACGATATTTCAGCTGAGCCACCTCAGGGTCGGCACCTAGGTGTTCGTGGGAACGCGCCTGCCACGTTGGTCCCTCGCCCCGTCTATCCCTCGGCGAAGAGCTTCTGTATCCGTCCGATGCCCTCGGCCAGGTCGTCGTCCCCCAGCGCGTAACTCAGACGCAGGAACCCACTCGGCCCGAAGGCTTCGCCTGGGACCACGGCCACCTCGACCTCGTCGAGGATGAGCGCCGCGAGTTCGGCCGAGTTGGCGGGAACCTTGCCGCGAATCTCCCGGTCGACCAGGCCCTCGACGCTCGGGTAGCAGTAAAACGCTCCCTTGGGGGTGGGGCAGGTCATCCCGTCGATCGTGGAGAGCATCTCGACCATCGTGTGGCGGCGGCGATCGAACGCCTTGCGCATGAGCGCGACGTCCTCGAGCCCACCCTCGAGCGCGGCGATGGCTGCGCGCTGCGACACGTTCGCGACGTTCGACGTGAGGTGCGACTGGAAGTTGGTCGCGGCCTTGATGACGTCGAGCGGGCCGATCATCCACCCCACGCGCCAACCCGTCATGGCGTAGGTCTTGGCGACACCGTTGACGACGATCGTCGTGTCGGCGAGCCCCGGCACGGCCTTGACGATCGGGGTGAAGACCGCGTCGTCGTAGGTGAGGTGTTCGTAGATCTCGTCCGTGACCACCCAGATGCCGTGGGCGAGCGCCCACTCGCCGATGGCCTTGGTCTCCTCGGGGGAGTAGACCGCGCCGGTCGGGTTGGAGGGCGAGCAGAAGAGGAGTGCCTTGGTCCGGGGCGTGCGGGCGGCCTCGAGCTGCTCGACGGTAACGAGGTAGCCCTGGTCGGCCCCCGCGAACACCTCGACGGGCTTCGCGCCCGCGAGGCGGATAGCCTCCGGGTACGTGGTCCAATACGGGGCGGGGAGGATGCACTCGTCGCCGGGGTCGAGGATCGCCGCGAACGCCTGGAACACGGCATGCTTGCCGCCGTTGGTGACCAGGGTGTTTGCCGGGTCGATCTCGTAGCCGGAGTCACGGAGCGTCTTCACGGCGATCGCCTCGCGCAGCTTCATGAGGCCAGCCGCTGGCGTGTACTTATGGTTGGCGGGGTCCTGGGCGGCGGCGATGGCCGCATCGACGATGTAAGCGGGCGTTGGGAAGTCGGGTTCACCGGCACCGAAGCCGATGACGGGGCGACCGGCGGCTTTGAGGGCTTTGGCCTTCGCATCGACGGCGAGGGTGGCGGAGGGGGCGATGGCACCGAGCCTGGAGGAGACGCGGCGAGGGGCGGGAGTGGCGTTCACGCCCCCTATTCTGGCATCAACCGCGGTAGCCCGGGTTCGGGGCGGCCGTCGTGGTTCGACTCTGACACGCGGATTGCGTAGACTGGGCGACCGGCGATTGACAATCGTGATGATGGCCCGCGCCCAAACGCGGATCCGGAGTTCGTCGAGAGCCGACGGGGGTTCCACCGCCCCCACTAGGGCAGTAGCGCAATTGGTAGCGCATCGGTCTCCAAAACCGACGGTTGGGGGTTCGAGTCCCTCCTGCCCTGCGTAGTGCGGGACGTCCGCGCGAATCACAGCAAAGGACCTACGGTGAGCCAGTCTGCCTTCCCCGACGCGGAAGAGAGGGATCCTCAGCACGACAGTGTTGAGGGTCGCAGCATCTTCGCGCGTCCGGTGCGGTTCGTTCGACAGGTGGTCAGCGAAATCAAGCGGGTGGTGACGCCCTCTCGCGAGGAGTGGCGCCAGTACACGATCGTCGTCACGGTGTTCGTCCTCGTCATCGTGTTTCTCGTTACGGTCTTCGACTTTGGGTTCGGCAAGTTGGTGGAAAAGGTGCTCGGGTGAGTAGCGACGTGTTTAGCAATGGAACCGATGCACCGAGCGCGGAGGGAACTCCCGCTTGGGTAGCTGCCGACGCCGAGGGAGAGGTGAAGGCGGAGGCCGAAGCGGTGTTGGAGGCCGTCGCGGAACTCGCGGCGGAGGACGAGGCGGAAGCCGAGGCACAGAACGACGCTCACGTCGACGTAGTCGCGGACGAGGAGTCGGTCGTGGACGTCGCCGATGACGTTGCGAGCGAACCGGAAACCGACGAGTCAACTGAGCCAGCGACCGAGGCCCCCGCCGTCGACGAGTCCGCCGCTGAGAGTGATGTCGACCCCGGCGCGGCTTTCCGCGCGGAGTTGGTCTCACGCGCGGGCGACTGGTACGTCGTCCACTCCTACTCTGGTCACGAAAAGCGCGTGAAGCAGGCCATCGAGCACCGCATCGAGAGCCTCCACATGGAGGAGTTCATCTACCAGGTCGAGGTGCCCCAAGAGGAAGTCACCGAGATCAAGAACGGCAAGAAGCGCAGGGTGACGCGTGTTCGCATCCCGGGATACGTCCTGGTGCGGATGACCCTCACCGACGACTCGTGGGGTGCCGTGCGGAATACACCCGGCGTCACGGGTTTCGTCGGCCATGCTCACCAGCCCGTTCGGCTCACCCTGGACGAGGTGTTCTCGATGCTCGCGCCCGTGGAGGCAAAACCGGCCCGCGTTCAGGACCGGGGGTCGAGCGGTACCCCTACCGAGGTCGACTTCGTCATTGGCGAGTCCGTCACCGTCATCGACGGGCCCTTCGCCACGTTGCCCGCCACCATCTCCGAGATCAGCGTCGAGTCCCAGAAACTCCACGTCCTCGTGTCCATCTTCGGCCGGGAGACCCCGGTCGAACTGTCGTTCAGCCAAGTCCAGAAGCTTTAAGCCGGACGCCAACCGGCGGCTTACCGCCACGAAAACCAAAGGACCCGTTACATGGCACCCCCGAAGAAAAAGAAGGTCGTCAGCCTGATCAAGTTGCAGATCCAGGCGGGCGCGGCCAACCCCGCCCCGCCCATCGGTCCTGCACTCGGTCAGCACGGCGTCAACATCATGGAGTTCTGCAAGGCGTACAACGCGGCGACGGAATCGCAGCGTGGCAGTATCGTCCCCGCGGAAATCACGGTGTACGAAGACCGGTCATTCGACTTCATCCTCAAGACGCCCCCCGCGTCCCAGTTGATCAAGAAGGCCGCCGGCGTCGCCAAGGGCTCGCCCGTTCCGCACACCCAGAAGGTGGGATCGATCACGCGCGCTCAGGCGCTTCAGATCGCCGAGATCAAGATGCCCGACCTCAACGCCAACGACCCAGAGGCCGCGGTGAACATTATTGCCGGGACCGCCCGCTCGATGGGCATCACCGTCGACCAGTAGTGCAGGATCACCACCTAGTTCACCCCAGTGGAT
>Ga0315536_1001178_pt1 | contig 13268 bp, 9 predicted proteins | sample SalMarSW160230MG_FD_203093 | JGI IMG/M metagenome (GOLD analysis project Ga0315536, IMG submission 203093) | Salt marsh sediment microbial communities from the Plum Island Ecosystem LTER, Massachusetts, United States - Salt Marsh Sediment SW1602-30 ... | reverse complement strand
TTTCATTGAGAAAACAATTGACTTCCTCAAAAAGACTTTTAGGATCTGGTATGATCCCTTGTAAATCTTTATCTAAATAAGGAATAATCTTATTAGCCAATTCAAAATCTTGTTCTTCAAATAAAACTCTATAAAACATCATCCTCCAGAAATCTCTCTGTTCTAAAGAAAAAAAGATTGATTTAAATTGCCATAGGAAGTTACATGTATAGAAATAATGATAAATTTGGGCATTAGTTTGGGGTAGTTTTAAGTGAGTGTTTAATTTTTCTAGGGATTGAAGTAAATATTTTTTTTCTTTCATATCTACAAATTTCTTTGAAGCTTCAATCCATAATTCAATTAGTATGTTATCATATCCTAGATCAGTCTGTACTAAGAATATCTCCTCAAGATAATCATATATTTCAAAAGCAATATCAAATTGGTTTCGTTCGAGTGAAAAATCAATGAATTTTCTAATATATGTGATTGCATCTCCAAACGATTTGAATTTGTTTATTTTTTCAAATGCATTCTTAACAATGACTGTAATCCAAGAAGCTTCACCTATATCGTTAAGGTAATAAATTAATTCTTCCAGATCTCCTAAAATTGTTTCAAAATTTCTTTCATTCACGGTAATTCGATTTAGATTGCTGAATTCATTTTTAAGATAATTAGGGAGCCGGTTTTGCAAAATTTTCGCAACCTTCTTTACAAATTCTTCGGAATTATCCATTAATTGATAATTCAAGTTTATGTTTTCCAACAAAATATAGAGAAATAAGGATCTCTTGCTTGGTTCCAATTTAAAAACGGTTCTTCCGATAATTTCCATGCTATAATGATAAAATTCCTGAGGGATCACGGATTTCCTTATATACATGAGAAGAATTTGTAGTTCAACTAATTTTAAAAATTCATTTCTTTCATTCACTTTAATGCATAAAGAATTTATGAATTTGGTAATTCCTGAAAGAGATATTCCTTCTATTTCAATGAATGATTTCAATAACTTAGTTGTAAAAGTATTAAAAAGGTAGAAATTATCCAACCTTGATAAAAAAGAAAAAAAACGCTTATACCCATCAATATACTTGATGATATCGATCTTAGAATCTTCTGTTTTTATTTGCGTAAGCGAATTGATATACATCCACCATGAATTTGTTATGATCATTGTTAATTGGTGCTTTTTTTGGATATCAAGCCATTCTATCCTTTCGATTTCAAAATATAATTCTGTTAGTAAGCGATCACCCCAAAGATGATTACCCGATTGAAGTAATTTTCTCCCTTGAATTACAGTCTCTTGAAATTTATTTAAAAAATCTTTCTTAACATCAAGCTTTACTGTCATTTCCTCTTACTCCTCCTTTTCTTCAATAGAAGCATCTCGCCCATGTTTTGGATTTTCAATCCATCCTTTATTTAATTGTTCTTTAGAGTATAAAATTGAAGCACCAATCCACCCCATATTCTCGCGACCAGAAGGAGCGATAACATTTATTTTATCTTGTAACTTCTCAGAGAAGAAGTTCTTTAATTCATTCTTTAATCTCTCAGCTAATCCAGGAATTAGGCTTCCACCTCCTGCAAAGATGATGTTTGATATTAGTTCTTCCCAATTCTCTCTATCCCACGCTTTTATTACTTTCGAAACAGCTTCAGCTAAACTCATATAATCAACATGAATTATTTTTGGATCAAATAAAGGCTCTGAAACTTGAATTCGCTCGATGTTTATATTTAATTTCAAGTTATTCGGTAAAGTAATCTCTCTATCATATTTTGTCAATCCTTCTTTGATTTTTTTAATCTCCTTTTTTGGAGAGAGCGTACAAAGAGAATATCGTTCTTTTATTTCTTTTGCAATCATTTCATCAACGTATAAGGTTTCTTCAAAATATTTCTTAGATATTAGTAAATTTAACATGTAATTTGTCAAATCCTTGCTTGAAATAGGGAAAATATCCTTAGCCATAACATTGGTGAATCCATGAAATATGGTTGAAATTAAAGTAGAATTTTCCCCAATATTTACAATTACACCGCTAGTTTTTTGCATTGTTGAGAGGATCGCTTGGTTATCAGATAAAAATAAAAGTGCCGGAAAACCCAATGAATCGAGAAATATTTCCTTATACTTCTCTTTTTCCAGATCAGGAGTATTGAATGAAGTTAAAATAATTAAAGGTTGCCTAAATCGGAACTGTTCTTCTATTTCTAATTGTTGGTAATAATAATTAAAGAATTTTAATAACACATTATAATTATTTTCTTTTTTAAACTCATGAAGTTTTAATATATGTTGATATTTTAAAGCAGCATGACCAACTAAATATTCTTGTTTAATATTTTGAAGATAAATTTCTTCTAAACCTTCTATTACATCAGATGTGAATAAAAAATCTGAAATATCGACATATACGGTAGGAGCAATAATATCGGGAAAATCATCACCTGCCCAACCCAAACGAAAAGAATGACTCCCAATTTCTAAGATTAAAGGGCATTCTTGCGATTTATTTGACGATGCCATGATTAATAAAATTGAAATATCTTTCCAAATTCATTTAAAAATTCAATAGAGGAGCTGTTGAAAACGAATGTATTCATCTGTTATCTTTTTTAGTTGATACTCTTTAACTTGCAGTTCCAGTAATCCTAGAACTTTTTTAAATTCACTTGACATGGATTCTACATCAACTCCAGCAACCTTTTCTACTTCATCTCTTTTTATCTTAAAGTTTTCTAAGCTGTATTGTATTTTTTGGTGCATGTTTGTGATGGATCCAACGAGATCCTCCGTGTTTTTCTTGGTGATTTTTCTCATCTTCCGTAAAATAGTCAGAATTGAAGAAATTGAATTTTCCCACCTATCATAACGTTCATTATAACCATCATACATTTCTTGAAAAAAATCAGTCAAGCGTGCATATATATTATCCTTTTTTGAAAAAGAAGGTTTTTTTACAGTGGCTGGAACTTGAGGTTCTAATTCTACTGGTTTAGGAGGGAGAGGGGCTTTTTCTACACTTACATCATTTCGTTTTTCTACTGGTCCTCGTTGAGTTAATGGAACATCCTCGAGCACGTAAGCCTCCGCTATTTTCTTCTTAGATTCATGCGATAATTGCGGAGCAACTCTCTCAACATCTTTTTTTGGAAGTAAAAAACCTTGATCTTCTGAAACCCCTTTCAATAATCCTTGAAGATCTGCTCCAGTTTTTTTAGAAGATTTTAAAGCATTATCAAGAGAATAAGATTCAACGACATTAATATCCACGTCTTTCTTCTTTTTCTTAGCCATCTAAACTTACCTCCTTTTCAAGTGTTATTCTAAAGGGAGGACTTCTACCTTAATCGCTCCTCCTTGATTCATGAGTTCTTCTTTTAAATTATCAAGGTTATCAGGACTTTCTAAAATCACTATCAATTCAGCAGTTTTATTTTTTTCAATAATCACTGCTTCACTATACATCATACTCAATCCCAAATTTCCAAATAATGTTGCGAGTCTAGCAAGTGCTCCAGGTATATCTGCCATGGTAACCCGTAGTTTAATTGGATTTTTATCTCCAGAAAGTCCAATTGGAGTGATTCGTATTTCTTTTGCTTCCGAATCGCTAATCATCATGAGTTGTGAATTCGTTGTGATCCCAAGAGCGTTTCTTGCTTCCTTTGGAATAACCACTCTCCCACGTTCATCCACGGCGATTATTTTCTTTATTCTCATAGTGATCAAGATGTTAATTCAGTTTTTTTTACGTTTATATTTATTATTAAATTCCCCCTATAAAAGTTTTTTATAAAGAGAATATTAGAAAGATTTCCAAACTATAAAGCATGAAAAAAAAATTAAGCTAATAATAAGGATTCCCCAACGAGTCTAAAAGTTCCTTGAACGAAATTGCCAATGTTTTCTCTAAATCCAGGTTGAGATCCACCAATAGTAAAGAAAATTTCTCCCGGATCAACAATTCTATTTCCTTCCATATCAACCGTGGAATAATCATGAGGATGCAATGTAAACTTCACTACTTTTTTCTCATTTTTATGAAGGATCATTCTCCTAAATCCCTTTAGTTCGCGAATCGGAACTATAAATTTGGAAGTGACATTGGAGAGGTATAACTGAATTACTTCTTCCCCAAAAATATTACCTGTATTTTCTACCTCGACGCTAATACTAATATCTTCACCAATTCTTACTTTGTCATTAGATATGTTTAAATTATCATAATGAAAATGAGTGTAACTTAATCCAAACCCAAATGGATATAACGGTTCTTCCTCAAAATAGCGATAAGTTCTTCCTTTCATACTATAGTCTCTTATGTCAGGAATTTGATCTACGGATTTATAAAAAGTTACGGGTAATCGACCAGCAGGATTGTAATCCCCAAAAATTACATCTGCAACGGCTTTTCCCCCTTCTTCTCCAGGATACCACGCAAAAAGGATTGCTGGAACGATTTTTTTAGCTTCTGCAAAAGAAAGAGCACTTCCACCCGTCAAAATAAGAATAATAGGTTTTCCAAGTTCGTGAATTTTATTTAAAAGGGAATTCTGACTCCCAGGTAATCCTATATCGACTCTATCTCCTGTCAAATCAGATTCAAAAGCTTCTCCTTCCTCTCCTTCCAAACGTGGACTAATTCCTAACACCATAATAATGACTTCTGCTTCTTTTGCAATCCTAATTGCTTCATTAAATTCATCTTCGGATTTTTCTTTTAAGGGACATCCCTCAACAAAATATACGTTACTGTTTTCATTAACTTTTTCCTTTATTCCTCGTAAGATTGTAGTATACTTAGATGGGGTGCCAAAATAATTACCGAGAAGTACATCCTTGTTATCTGCTGTTGGTCCTATGACTGCTATTTTTTTGATAGTTTTCTTTAAGGGAAGAATGTTGTTTTCATTTTTGAGGAGTACCAATGATTTCCTTGCAGCTTGTATTGCTAATTGCCTATGCGCATGGCTATCATTTACTTCATAAGGAATGGCAGCATAAGGAACCATCTTGGGAGGATCAAACATACCAAGTAAAAATTTAGCACGAAATAATCTTCTCAAAGCTTTATCAATCGTATCTTCAGATAATAATCCTTCTTGAATGGCGCTACTTATCCATTCCCATCTAATCTTCCTATTTTTTTTCAAGGCAATTCCCAAACAGCAAAATAAATCACATCCTGCATTAATTGCCATTGCCGCAGCTTCCATTCCAGTTTTAACGACCTCATGGTTTTCATAGATGTCCTTAATTGCTCCACAATCCGAAACAACATGCCCTTTGAATTTCCATTTTTCTCGTAAAATATCTTGCAGTAAATATTTACTTGCACAACAAGGTTCACCATTAACGCGATTATAGGCACCCATTATGCCTTCAGCTTTTCCTTCTTTTATACAAGCTTCAAATGCTGGCAAATAGGTTTCAAATAGATCTTTTTTACTCACTTTAGCATCAAAAAAATGCCGTTCATATTCCAAACCGCTATACGCTGCATAATGCTTTGGAGTAGCTACTAATTTAAGATACTTGGGATGATCTCCTTGTAAACCCTTTATAAAAGTCACTCCCATCTGAGATGTAAGGTAAGGGTCCTCTCCATATGTTTCTTGACCCCTTCCCCAACGTGGATCTCTAAAGATATTGACATTTGGCGACCAAAAAGTTAGTCCTTGAAAGATTTTTCTTTGATCGTTTCTTACCGCTTCGTGATGTTTTGCTCTCCCCTCATCAGAAATTGCTTTCGCTACTTCCCTCATCAAGTCTAAATCAAAACTTGCCGCGAGCCCTATAGCTTGCGGGAAAACTGTCGCAACACCTGCAAATCCAATGCCATGGAGAGCTTCATTCCACCAATCGTATTTAGGAATATTCAAACGGTCAATCGACATTGCATTATTTAAGAATTGTGAAATCTTCTCATCAAGTGTCAACCTCGAAATAAGGTCTTCAATTCTTTTTTCAAGAGGTAAATTATAATCTAAAAAACGAGGGTTCTCATCAGTATTTACCATTATTCTTACCTTTCAACTTATTATTTTATGAATGAAAATAATTTAAACAATTTAATCTGAAGAATAAATAATAATAAAAAGTAAGAATTTAAAAAATTTTTAATTCCTATTGGAAACTATGAGCTTTCATTTTTACGGTTAGATCTCTTGCCCGTTTTGAGTACCAGATAAGTAATTCTCCCGCATCTTCTGGCTCGAAGTACTCTCCACCGCATAGTTGGGCTGCTCGTGTCATAAGCTCCCGATCGGGATTTCCTAATCCTACAATATATATAACGACATTTGGATTATCTGCGAACATCTTTACGGTTTGCAAGAATGCGTCTCCATCTGTCGGGATACCATCGGTAAGAATTATTATCATGGTTGGTTGTGCTTGTCCCTCTGGTGACATGCGATCGAATTCAGTGAGGACTTGATGAGCTTTGACCATTGCATCAGACATATTGGTCGCTTGACCATAGCTGTTGCCTATACGATCCACGATCATTCGTGCGGCCTCTTCCAAGACGCCTTTTTTACCACTGGCTGAATCCATATAATATCCATCGCCAAACGGTAAAATCTGACCCTCATCCGCGAATCGAATGACGCTTACTTTTTCTCCGAACCCACGACCTACTTTTTCGCTCAAGAAAAGAACCGCTGCGAAAGCTGCTGCGATCCTTCTAGGTATATTTGTTCCTGGTTTGAAATGTTTTAAAAATTCTTGAATTTCACGAGACTCCATAGCTGCCTTGATTCCTTCAATTGCGGGAGCGATGTTTTGGACTTCAACATCGCGAGCCATCATTGAACGGCTAATATCTATAACCAGAATAGCATTAAATGGCACGAGTCCCGTAGGAGTCAAGTTAATGGTAGTATTTGCGGTAATTTGAGCTAATACATCACCTGTCAAATCAGGTACCGTGTTGAGAATGGAACAAGCAATATTTACGGCATTCCATCTTAATTTAATACCCTTGAATATGATGTAATTTGCTAGCCATCCTTTCAGTGAATCGATGTTTTGACGGGCAGTAGAAATGATTTCCCACATATTTTCTCCTGCAATTGGGGATATCCCCAATGAGATGTTTTGTAATGGTATTATCGGTCGAAAATTTTTAGCTATTTTTACTTCAAAGCTTCCAATACCAGAAGCTTCTAAAATTTCACTATCAATAACAATTACGTTGTTAGGAACTTCTTCCAAAATTTCAACTTTACCGGCTCCCATTGCTCCCGTGAGTTCATCTTCAAAGGATAGAATATCATCTTGTTGAATTGAAAGAGTGAGTTGAGTACGCGCATTAACTAAACAATAACCCATTAAATTAGGTTGTGATTGAACTTCAAGCATAAGCTCAGAGGCTTTTTGAATGGGTGGTTCAGTTGAATAAACTACTATTTGTTGGGATTGAATGTTAGTATCTTGTCTTGTATCCCTACTCATTCGTATTTCCGTTGGACTAATAATCGCTTCATCGATTCTTGCGGATCCCATAGATCTAGTTAACGGATCTTCCCACGCGATGAGTAAACCCTTTCCAAGCCCTAATTGTTGGATAACCGTACCACTTAGTTGAATCCTTCCACCTTCAAGGTTGTCATCCACTACGGGAGTAAGAACCAAGCCTCCTTTCTGACTTTGTAGCATGAAAACATCGATTCGATTTGGATAGGGATCTGCGGTGGTAGTTCCCATTCCAATTTCTTGGCTGGGTATGCTAGGAACTGGTGACATTGGTGCTGGTCGAGGTGCAGGAGGTAAACCTACATGAGGTGCTGGTGTTGGTTGTGGAACAGGGATTGGCTGTGATGGAGCAGGTGCATATGAAGGTTGTGGAGTAGGGAATGGTTGCGGTGGGGGAGGTGTATATGAAGGTTGTGATGATGGTGTTGTTACGTGAGCTGGTTGAGGTATTGGTGTAGGAACTGGTTGTGGTGGCCTGGTTGGCATGGGCGTGCTAGTAGGTTCTGGAAAGGTTTTTGTAGTAGGTACATTAGTTGGAGGAGAGGGTAAGGGTGTTAATGATGGTGATTTTGTTGCTGGAGGTGTTGCTGGTCCAGGCGGGATTTTTGGGATTTGTAATTTGGGAGCGACTAATCCCATACTACTGACTGGACGCAAAACTAATTCTACCCCCGAAAATTCAAGGACATCAATGATGTTCTTAGAAATTTGCGCAGCAAAATCTAAAACCATGCTTGAAATCTCAATTTTTGCATTGTATTTCTTCCTATTATCTGGATTTTCTACTTCAACTGAAGCACCATTCATTAGTCCCAATTTATTAGCATTTTCTTGACAGATAACTACTGTATCGTCATTTTTTTCATTAACATCAACAAATATTTTTATTTCTGCCATTCTATTTCATACCAATTTCTTGATTAATATTAAATTAATGTGATATTGAAAGGATATTCATATGTTTTTGTTGTAATTGATTATTTAATTCACGAGAGTATTACATGGAAAACCTATACCAATGGATATCGTTTAGAAATTTCTTGTGCATAATATCTGAAAACAGTGACGATTTTACCTAGATCTTCTATCTTACGACTTGCTCCCATCAAGAAAAATCTCCCGGCTGAGCTTAATATAATGAATGCATCACCGCCTCTCAAAACTACTTCCAGAAGATTGTTATAGCCTAATGATTCAATTGAATCTTGTCCGCTTTGCATTACGACTGCTGATAAGCTTGAGAATAAATCAGGATCAACATTATAATCTGGGATGCACGAAAATGCGAGTCGTAAACCCTCGCGAGTAACTAACGCTAATGCTTCTAACTCTGTATGCTCAGTAATATTACCTAAGAATATTGATAAATTTTGTGCTTCATCTTGCGTTAAATTACTCATATGTCATCTCTTTCATTGGTAATTGATAAGTATTTTTTCTATCGATTAAGTATAATAAAATACTTCATACTTTTAAGTTTGATTTTAAATTTATAAATTAAATATAATAAATTAAAATAAAGAGAGATAAAAAATTAGACAACGTGTATCAAAGAAAATGTTAGCGTCCTTCAAGTTGAGTCTTTATTTGATCCTTAAGGATTTCTTTCTTGCTCTTAAATTCCATTTTAGCATCAGTTGGACCGCCAATTCGCTTAAGGAATTCAATAGCCAATATTTTTCCATTTTCAGATAAGATACGAGGGGAATAGTCCTCAGCAAAAAACACTCCTTCGGGAATGCTTCCAACCCTTGAAATTTCTTTCGTGACTTCCGTCTTGCCGAGAAAAGTTTGCACTTTTTCAACAACAGAATATGCATTATCACCAATAATTATGATTTCTCGTTCAAAACCATCAGGAATTTTAATCTCCTCGAGTTTTTTCATAATCTCTTCGTAATTCACATGGCTTTCTTCTTGCATCATGGATGAGAAGGAGCCTTGACCAGTATATAAGGGACCAGAATTCTGAGATGCCCTATTCTTAGAACCGCCAATGTTCATTCCCTCTGCGGGTTCTGGGACTCCAAACGGATCCTTTTCCCTTAAAGGATGAATGGATGGAGCCGTAACTTTTGTTGGAGCGTCAGATTTAATTTCCTTCGCTATTCCTCCTTCTGTTTTTCCTCCAATTAGGCTAAGAAATTCATCTGTCTCGTCTGCTTCATCAAGAGGGACGACTGCAAAGTGCATACCTACCTGGCCACGAATCTCTTGACTTCTTTTTGCTCCAATAAACTTCGATCTCACGCTACTTGTTAATCCCTTCCATAAAAAGACCTTTCTGACATCGTCAGCAACTAGAATATAACATTCCTCTGTTTTTAATATATCTTTAATCGGTCCCTGTGTTGTAATTTCCGTTGTTGTTCCATCAAGGTTAATCTTAAAGACTTGCACTTATTCTTATCACCTATAATGTAATCTCCAAGTTTTATTTCAAAAATTTAGTCAATTAATAAATTCTTATAATATAAGAAAAGTTAATCTTAATAAATTTTTATTAAAAGATAAAATGTTTGTGTTAATGTGAGAACTGATCAAATGGAGTAAAAAATTCAGATGGTTTCTTGTAATTTCAGTATCACATTATTAACATTTTTAATCATATCCATTGTCGTGAATCGTGGACCAATCTCTGATTTACAATATTCACCTAAATATCCATTCAAGAATGTTGCTGAACAAGCCGATTGAAACATATCATTTTTAGTACTGACAAAACAAGTACATAATCCAGCAAGGACATCACCTGTTCCACCCATTGCCATTTCAGGGCACCCCGTTTTATTTAATTTTACTTTATTTTTTGATGCTATATAATCAATGTGACCTTTAACAATTATAGTAACATCTAATTTTTTCGCCAGATCATGTAGAATTTTCACGCGATCCTCTACTTTTTCATGGGAGGGTAAGGTTATCCCCGTCATTATTTTTAATTCTCCTTCATGAGGAGTTAAGATGCACTGTGATCCTTTAATAATCTCTAAATGATTTTTAATAAGTTTTAAAGCATCTGCATCTAACACGAATTTCTTATCATTTTCTACTAAATAGTGTAATACATTTTCCAGTAATTTCTCGGTTTGAGATTCAATTCCTAACCCTGGGCCAATTAAAATACAATCTGCCCAATTGATCAGTCGTTTAATCTCATCAAATGAATCCATATTTAACCACTCTCCAGGACTACTTCTAATAATCAGATTAGGAGAATATCCCCTTACCACATTGGAAATAATTTCTGGCACAAAAGTAATGACCAAATCACATCCAAAATGAATTGCTGTTAAGGATGGATAAGTAGGAGCGCCAGTATAATTTTTTGAGCCTCCTATTACTAATATCTGTCCAAATTGGCCTTTATGATCATTCATTTGTCGCTTTTTCAATGTTGGTAATAGGTCACCCCTTCCGACCACGATACTTGCTTCTATTGGGATTCCAATTGGTTTTACAATTACTTCTTTAATATAATCATTTTTTGATTTAAATCCCAATTTTTTTTTGTGAAATGTGACTACTAAATCCGCTACAACAGCCACATCACTAACTTTTCCGCTGTTAGGGTCCATCCCTGAGGGAATATCGATAGAAACAATATTAAAACGATCATCTTCTTTTTTAATGTCATTTATCGTTGTGATGCAAGAAGAGATTGGCTCTCGGATTTTTCCTTGAATCCCTGTTCCCAATAATCCATCTATTATCACCTTATTTTTCAAATTATTCTTAATGAGATCTTTTATTTCTATCAGATTCGCTGAATCTTTTATCACTTTTCGCTCAATGAAATACTCCAAGTTTAGTAAAATGTCCCAGTTCGATTTTGATTCCTTTGTTCTAATTTTATCAGGATCCCCCACCAATATTACTAATGATGAAATGCATTGGGATGCCAAATGTCTGGCAACGACAAAAGCATCGCCACCATTATTACCAGTTCCCGCAAAAATCACTACTTTTGCAGTATTATTTAATTGATATTTATTGATAATTTCCGTGGCAAGTGAATATCCCGCACATTCCATTAAAAGAATTTTGTTGATTCCTAACCACTCTGAGTTATTATCCAAAATTGATATTTCTTCGGATGTAATTTTTTCAGATATAAATCGCTCCATAACATATAAAATTAAGTCACTGTAATAAAAAAGGATTATCTCAATTTAACAAAAAGACAAGAATCTAAAGACATGTAAGCATTTTAATAAAATCAAATCAAATTATATTTTATGAAAGATCACTACAAAAAAGTAGCGCTTGTAACAGGAAGTACTCACGGAATTGGAAAAGCAATAGTTATAGAACTGGCTAAAATCGATTGTTCTGTGGTCATTAATGGAGCTAATACAAACAATCTTCCAAATGATTATATTTCAGAATTAGGAACCATATTTAGAGAGGATTTAGAAAATAGATTTCTATTTGTAAGAGCAGATATTAGTGTGGAAGAAGAAAGGAACAAACTAATAGAAGTGATAAAAAAGAAGTTTAATAGAATTGATATACTAGTAAATAATGCAGGAGTTGCTCCAAAAATCAGGTGTGATCTTTTGGAATCAACTGAAGAATCTTATGATCACATCATGAACATAAATCTTAAAGGACCTTATTTTTTAACGCAATCAATCGCAAAATGGATGATAGAAATAAAAAATAAACTTAAAGGAGATTATTCTCCATACATTATCAATATCTCATCCATTAGCAGAAATACATCATCAACAACTAGGGGTGAGTATTGTCTTTCTAAATCAGGTGTTAGCATGATGACAAAATTATACGGAGACCGATTAGCAGAGCACGGAATTTACGTGTTTGAAATATCCCCGGGGATCATTGATACACCCATGACAAAAAGCGTACATGAGAAATACGACAAATTAATTGAAGATGGTATTACCCCCATTAAACGGTGGGGGAAACCTATTGATGTGGCTAAACCAGTAGTTGCTATTGTATCTGGCTTAATTCCCTTTTCTACGGGTTCTGTACTAGATATTGATGGAGGATTTCATATAAAAAGACTCTAATAGGTGAAAAAAATGGAAAACAATCTTTTAAATATAGATGATTTTGAGATAGAAGAATACAATTCAATTGTAATAGGATCTGGTGCTGCTGGGCTCAATTGTGCACTTCATTTAGTAAAAGAAGGCTTATCTCGCCTTGAAGTTGCGATCATAACGGATAAATTAGGTGGAGGTACTTCATTCAATGCAGGCTCCGATAAACAGACCTATTATAAAATGGCAATTGTTGGCGATCAGGAAGATTCTCCATTTAACATGGCAAATGATTTGATGAAGGGAGGAGCAATGCATGGAGATCTAGCACTTATAGAAGCTACCAACTCTATCAGAGAATTTTTTCATTTAATCGAGTTAGGAGTTCCGTTTCCCCATGATGAATATGGCGCTTATGTAGGATATAAAACAGATTATGATCCGAAACAGAGGGCTACTTCCATTGGTCCCTTAACATCACTCATGATGGGAAATTGTTTATTGAGAGCTGTTAATGATTGTGGTATTCCTATACATGATAACCACAAAGTTATTGAAGTTTTACACGATGATTCTGAAGAACCACGTAAAGCGATTGGAGTTATTTGTATTAATAAAGAAAAGTTGTTTAATAGTGATAATATCTCCGAACTGCCTGATTTATTTAGAATTTTCAAAGCGAGGAATATTATTATCGCTACTGGAGGTCCTGCGATCCTCTATAAGGATTCAGTTTACCCAAAATCACAATCGGGAATGACAAGTTTAGCCATCAA
>Ga0315536_1001175_pt1 | contig 13300 bp, 13 predicted proteins | sample SalMarSW160230MG_FD_203093 | JGI IMG/M metagenome (GOLD analysis project Ga0315536, IMG submission 203093) | Salt marsh sediment microbial communities from the Plum Island Ecosystem LTER, Massachusetts, United States - Salt Marsh Sediment SW1602-30 ... | reverse complement strand
GGTCTGTGTTGTTTGCCCATGCGGGAAATACTCCTGACATCTCCATCAGAAAGTTGAAAGGGGAAGAACCAGTGTCATTGCGAGGAGCGAAGCGACCCCGGCCTACCCCACCGGGGCAGGCGATGCAATCCCCTTGTTCCATCAAAGGGGGAGATGGCTTCGCTCCCGGAGCCAGCCCTGAGCGTATGCGAAGGGGTCGCTCGCAATGACACCCTCAACCTATCTCCATAACCTGGTAGAGGGAAAAACTTACGGCAGATCGATCACCTGCGCGCCGAATTCGCGCGAGGCGGTATCCACCATTCCGCCATCGGGATATTTCGCCTGGCCCTCGGCGATGGATTGCGCCTTGCCGATCGTGAAACGGATCCGCATCGTCGAACCAAGCAGTTCGGCCATAACGCCTTGCAGAAGGAGCAGCGTTTCCGGGCGCGAGCATTTTTGCCGGACCAGATCGGAATCCACGTAGATCGAAAGCAGATCCCCGTCGAAGGATCCCGGCTGAGCGCGGGCGAACAGGGTATGGCTGCGGGAATCCCGTTCGCGGACGGTGGCGAGGACCCGGCTCCAGGATTCGCGGATCCGGCCCAGGGTCAGCCCGGAGGCGGATACGGCTTCCGCCGGAGCGGCGGAATATTCCGGCGGCGGGTTCTCGGCGGCTTTTACGGCGGGTTTGGATGCGGGCGCAGCGGGTGCCGGCCGCGCCGGTACCGTGCGGGAGGAATTTCCCGCGCCGGACATTCCGGATGCGGATGGTGCGGGGGCCGCCCCGGCCGGCGCGGCTGGATCCATAATTGAATCGATGAACGCCAGTTCGAGCGGCAGTTGCGGGCGCCAGCCGGACCGCAGATCGGCGGCGGCGTGCGAGAAAGACCGGATCGCGCGGTACAGCACGGCCGGATCGATCTTTTCCGAAAGATCCTTCATCGCAATGCGTGTTTCCTGCGTAGCTTCCACCAGTTCGGCGTTGCCCGATGCGGCCATCATGATGCCGCGCAGGTAATCGACCATCTGGCGGGCAAACTGACGCGCATCCGCGCCGCTGTCGGTGGCCTTATGGATTATCTGAAGGCCTTCGGCGGAATCCCTGCGGGCGATGCACGCCACGAGCTGCTGCACCGTTTCACCGCCGGTCGCGCCGAGCATCTCAAGCGTGCTCGCGAGCGTGATGGCTTCCCCCATTGAACCAAGCTGATCCAGCAGGCTGATGGCGTCGCGCAGGCTGCCCGTCGACTGGCGGGCGACCGCCTCCAGAGCTTCTGTATCCGCCTGAATTCCTTCGGCCTTCACCATCTCCGTCAACTGGGCCGTCATCTCTTCGACTCCCAGGCGGTGGAATTCGTGCCGCTGGCAGCGCGAAACGACGGTGGCGGGAATTTTATGGTATTCGGTTGTGGCCAGGATGAAGATCGCGTGCGCGGGCGGTTCCTCGAGCGTCTTGAGCAGCGCATTAAAGGCGGCGGTGGAAAGCATGTGAACTTCGTCGATGATATACACCTTGTAGCGGCCGTCGCCCGGAGCGAAGGGAACCCGCTCGCGTAGGTCGCGCACATCCTCCACGCTGGTGTTGGACGCGGCGTCGATCTCGATCAGATCGAGATAATTGCCTTCGTTCACCGCCAGACAGCGCGCGCATTGGTTGCAGGGCCGGGCGGCGATGTCTTCGGCCGAGCAGTTGGCGGCCTTCGCCAGGATCCGCGCCATGCTGGTCTTGCCCGTTCCGCGCGGGCCGGAGAAGAGGTAAGCATGCGCAATCCTCCCTGTGGCCAGCGCGTTTTTAAGCGTGTGCACGACGTGTTTTTGCCCGACAACATCTTCCCAGGTCTGCGGACGCCACTTGCGGTAGAGGACTTGATTCATAATCGCTCCGGGCCGGTAGTGTAGCAGAGGGGTGCGGATCGGTCTACCCCACCCTAACCCTCCCCAAATCCGCGACTTTGTTTCGAAAGAATACCACACGCGGATTTGGGGAGGGAAGGGAGGGGTCAGGGGATTACATACGCCGAACGCAGATTGCCGAGCGAATCCAAAAGCAGAACCTCGTCGCCGGAATGCCAGAGCGTTTCCTTTAGGTTCCAGTACAGGTCGATCGAGGTATCAATCCCTTCGGCGGTGTGGATTAAAACCGCGCCCTGGGCAACGAGGGAAAAATCATCGAAGACATACTCGGCTCCGGCGGGAGCGCGCAGCCGCCAGCCGGTCAGGATGGCGTTCGCGCCGGGATTGGTGATCCGCACGGCCTCCAGGAACATATTCCCCGGCGATACCACCGATTCGATATACGGCCAGGGAGACGATTCCCCTTCCTGCGGGGTGACGGTCACGCGGTTGGATACGGGCTGGCCCGATGCGGCGCGCGCGGGGATGATCAGGGTCATCCCCGGCTCGAGCCAGTTGGGGTCGTCGAGGTTGTTCAGCGCCGTAAGTTCATCGATGCTTACGCCGAATTGTTCGGCGATTTTTCCGAGCGTATCCCCCGGTTTGACGGTATAGAGGAGAGGCGTAGCGGTGGTTTGGACGGTGGGCAATGGCGGCACATCCCCGTGCGGGAGCTGAAGAGTCGGCGTGGATGCCGCAACCGCCGGAGGCTGTTGCGACCGGTTCCAGAAATACAGGACCGTGAGCATCGTCGCCGCCGAGACTAAAACATTTAGCGCGAGGTAGAATATCCATCGCCGGGTCATGATCACCTCCGCGTGCGGTATAGGTTCAGTGTAGCACCTCACCCGCGCCGGATCAACATCCCTTTGCTGCAGGATCGTTTGCATGCCCTATCTGATTGACGGCCACAATCTGATCGGCGCGTTCCCCGGGCTGACACTTTCCGATCCGGATGACGAGCACCAGTTGCTGCGGATACTCGAGCGGTTCGGGTACGCCACACGCCGCAAAGCGGTCGTTTTTTTCGACCGCGGCCGGCCCGACATGGGCCCCCTCGCGCGCGCCGGAGGTATGGTGCGCGCGCATTTCATCCCGCCGCCGCGGCGGGCGGACGACGCCATCCTCGATTTCCTGCGCGGCCGGAAGGACGCCCGCCATTACACGGTTATCAGTTCGGATGCCGAAATCCGCGTCCGGTCCCGGCGCGCCGGCGCAAAGGTCGTCTCCTCGCAGGATTTCGCCCGCGAAGTCCGGAGCCGATTGCGGCAGGCCGGAAAAGAAAAACCTCCGGAGGATCCGGAGGATTTCGACCTATGGATGGACATCTTCAGGGAATGAAGCGGAGTGGGCCCGGATGGGCTCGAACCATCAACCCACTCCTTATGAGGGAGCTGCTCTGCCATTGAGCTACGGGCCCAAGGAGCGGGCGACGGGATTCGGACCCGCGATGTCAGCTTGGAAGGCTGATGCCTTGCCACTTGGCGACGCCCGCGAAATATATTTTTGGATTGCGCGCGTGAGTATACCCTCCGGCGGCCTTAAGCGTCAAGCAAAAAAGCGTTGAAGGAAGGTGGCCGTCATCCGGCGTTTTGTCAGACCGTCATTCCCGCCAAGTACACCCTCGCTTCGCCTTCATCCCGTCTCATGAACCAAACGCGAGCCGGGATGGGCCGCGAGGGCAGGCGCGGGAATGACGATTACACATCATCCCTCACCCTCTTATCCCTCTCCCAGCATAAGCTGGGAGAGCCTGTCCCGGTGCTCTTCTGGGGGGAAGGCGAACATCCGGTGTCATTCCGGATGTGAGCCAGGGTGAGGGATGAAAAAACCGCCGGGTTCCTCCGGCGGCTATCTGCTTTCAATAAACGGAACCTTCGATCTACCCGGCCGCCTTCTCCGCCGCCTCAACGGTTTGCGAGATCAGCATCGCGATCGTCATCGGCCCCACGCCGCCCGGGACCGGGGTATAGGCGGTGCAGGTTTCGATCACCGCCGAGAGTTCGATATCCCCTACGTTCCCCTTATTAAATCCGGCGTCCACCACCACCGCACCCGGCTGGATCCAATCGCCTTTGATGAATTCCGCCTTGCCCACCGCGCCGACGACGATCTCTCCCTGGCGCACGACGTCCGGCAGGTTTTGCGTCCGCGAATGGCAGACCGTCACGGTCGCGTTGGCGTTCATCAACATCATCGCCAGAGGTTTCCCGAGGATCGGGCTGCGACCGACAACGACCGCGCGCCGGCCTTCCAGCGGAATTTTATAATGCGCCAGCAGCCGCATGATGCCGGCGGGCGTTGCCGATCCGTGGGCCGGCTCGCCCATCGCCATCCGCCCGAACCCCAGGCAGGTCACCCCGTCCACGTCCTTGGCGAGCGCAATGCGGTCGAAGCAGGCGCGTTCGTCCACCTGCTTGGGAACCGGATGCTGCAGCAGAATGCCATGCACCGCCGGATCCGCATTCAGTTTGTCGATCTCGGCCAGGACCCTTTCGGTGGTGCTTTCCGGAGGGAGGTGGATCGGAGTGCTCTCCATCCCGACCCGCCGGCAAGCATTGCCCTTCATGCGCACGTACGTCACCGATGCCGGATCGTCGCCGACCAGGATTGTCGCCAGAACGGGAGTCTTTCCGCCGTTCCGGGCCAGGAGGGCCTTTACCCGGTCGGTTAATTCGTTTTCGATTTGTTTGGACAAAGCTTTTCCATCAAGGATTAATCCGGTCATCGCGCCCACTCCTTTTGCAAACGTTTCAACTCTATTGGCGATCGCTATTACACGGCTGCCATCGATTTCACCGGCTCGCGGATTTTAAGATAGATTTTTCCCCACTGCGTGGCGAAGACAAACGCGACAGCGGCGTATCCGATCCCGCCCAATACGTCGACCACATAGTGGTGTCCGAGATAGATCGACGCCAGCGCCACCCCGGCCGGGAGAATGATCACCGGGAGTGTTTTCCGTCCCCACACATACAGGCAATAGAAAAACAGGTAGGTGGGCCATGCCGTGTGCAGGGACGGCATGGCCCCCAGGGGATTGGCCGTTCTAAAGATGTGCTCCGCCGAAAGCAGGCTGTGGTTCAGGTTCACGGGCTGGCCCCGCAGGTATCCGTTCAGCGACGCCCACCACGGCGGGGCGGCGGGGAACACGACATAGGTGAGGAAAGCGGTATACGCAAGGACCATCAACCCCATCATGTACGCCCAGTAATGCGCCTTGCGGGTTCGCCACAGCAGAAAACCCATCAGGATCACGGAAAAGAAATGGGTCATGTAAAAAGCGTTCGCCACAAGATCTACAAGGCCTGTGTAGGCCGTATCGCCGAATACCTTTTGCAGGGCGGATGAGGGGATGATCCCTGCGCACAGGGTCTGCTCCCAAACGATCAAGTCCGCAACATGCACGCCGTCCGTGCCGACCGCCCGGATGACGCTCCGGATCACCTCATAGGTAAACAGCATGAGCAGGAACGGGGCGAAATCCAGGAAGGCAATCCGATCGCGCATGATCCACAGGAACAGCGTGAACAGGATCAATCCCAGCATATCCCATCCCGGCCATTTGCCCTGAAGAAGGATGAAGAAGCACATCACGGCGATCATCCCGATTTGCACGGTGAGGAGGATGCGTTGAATGCAAAGGGGGCGTTTCGCGTCACGGAGAAGTTCGTCCAACGGTTTCTGCCCGGCTGCCGGGAGGCATACCCTCTTTCCCGGAGTTCCATCACGGCGGTGCTTTCCCCCCAGGGTATAAAAAACAGAAAACTGCAACCCCCCTTTGCAGCACAGTCGGGGTGGGCGGACTTGAACCGCCGACTCCTGCGTCCCAAACGCAGTGCGCTGCCAACTGCGCTACACCCCGGCGCGCGGAGTATAATGCGCCCCATCTTCACCGTCAAGCAAAAATGGATTCTTATACTTCGATCGCCCGATTTTACGATCTGGAGAATGCGGACTTCACCGAGGATCTGCCGTTATGGGTGGATCTTGCGCGCGCGCAAGGCGGCCCGGTTCTCGAATTGGGCTGCGGCAGCGGAAGAGTCCTGTTGCATCTGGCGCGGGAAGGCTTCACCGCAACCGGAGTCGATTCCTCCCCCGCGATGCTCACCCTCGCCCGGAACCGGCTCGCGCTGCAACCGTCGATCGCGCATCGCATTACCTTGCGGGAAGATGATTTCATTCGCCTCCGGCTCGGGAAAACCTTCCCGCTGGTACTGCTGCCGTTTAATACGTTCGCGCACATGGTCGACCCGGCGGATGTGCACGCCGCACTGGAGACGATCTCCCGGCACCTTCCCCCCGGCGGCCGGGCCGTATTCGCCCTGCCCAACCCGATCCCGATCTACGGCGACCCGCCGGAAGCGCTGGTCCTTGAACGGACCTTCCGCGACGAGGCGCGCAGCCTCACCATCCAGCAATTCTCCAGCCTGCGTGTGGACCGCGCCGCCCAGCTCGGCTACATCACCTGGATCTATGATGCGATCGACCCGTCCGGGAAAGTGACGCGCACCGCGATCCCGATGACCCTTCGGTATTTCTTCCCCAACGAATTATCGACCCTCTTCGCGGGAGCCGGATTGCAGCTTCTGCATTTGTGGGGGGATTACGACCGCTCACCGTTTATTGAAGATTCACCGGTGCTGATAGCGGTCGGCGGGCGAGAATAATCAGGGAGCGCGCTTCAATGGGGGGGAGAGATTGTCATTCCAGCGCCCTCGCGAAGCGGGATGGATCGCAACCTGCCCTCGCACAGCGTCCCGGATCGATTTTTTCTATGAGCGGGAATGGTTGCGAAGCAGGGGCAACAATCCATAGAATCCGCATGGGATTAAGAAAAGATAATTTTAGGGAGCCCGCTGAGAATACCCTCGCTTCAATGCCAATCACGCAGGGCAGGCACGGGCATGACGATCTCTCTTCGTTGGATGAAGATATTCAGCCGCCCCTTTCTCCACTCCCGGGCAGCCAATACGCGCGTCCGCGATGAAAATTCAGGGAGCCGCCCGGCGGCACCTGGCGCAGGACGATCAGCGCCGCAATCAGGTCTCCTCCCGAGCCCAGGCTGTTGGTGAGAATCAGGATGATCAGATACGTCTCCACCGCGTACGTCAGCCGGGGATACATCAGCAGGAAAACAATCTGCGGGAGGATGGTCAGCACCAGGATCGGCAGAAGGCGCATGACAATCCAGCGATCCCTTGGGATGCGGCCCTCGAAATAGGCGCCGAATTGAAGCTTCCTCCAATTAAGAATCAAGACCGTCGCATCCGAACGGCCGCCATCCGGGTGCAGCAGGGCATGCAGCATCTCGTGGGCGGCGATGCACAACACGAAGACGATCGCCATTCCGCCCCACGGGATGACGTGATTCTGAAAGGTTGGATCCTGATTGATGTCGGGGAAGCGAAAGGAGTACGCAATGGATGCGGCCAGGGGGATGAAGAGAATGATCATCCCCGCCAGTGCGGCAAGGATCGCGCTGACCCGCCGGCCGGGCTGGCGGATGGGCCGGCCGGGATTCACCCCCTCTGCAGGATCCGTCGAAGGCGGCAAGCCGGTAAACAGAATCCGCAATTCTCCTCCTGATCGATATCGTTTTTCGAGAGTATTGTAATCGTATTCGAAGAGTTTACGGCCGAAGCCTGGGGCAATGATATCGGGTCTTTCCGTTGGCAGGAATCATTCGGGACCGCCATTGCCGCGGTCCCGAACCGGATATTCCTGGGAGACCTATCCTGCTCTATTTACGGTTGACCATTCCCTTTCAGGCCGCCTTTTTGCGGTGTGCAAGCCAGGGTCGGACACACACACCCGTCCCCGGTGGGCATGGTATCGCCCCCGGAACCGTCGCCGCTCCCGCCTGCGCCTTGCCCGCTGCAAACGTTCTTGCATTCACAGGTTGCATCCGGGCCCGTGCCCGAACCCTCACCATTTCCACCGCCTGTGGCAGTCGTGCCTTCCGCCTGCGGACCAGCGCCCTGCCCGGAATCCGATCCGGCTCCGGCCCCCTGGCCGGCATCCGCATTCCCGTTTGGACTCTGATTGGTCTGGCCGGCCGGAGTGATCCATGGCTGATTCTCGCGGTCGCGCACCTGTTCCAGGATCTGCATTCGAAGCTGCTGATCTTTCAGGTCGCCGTTTAATAGTTCCAGGCGTTGCCGGATGTTCTGGCGGGTCTGCAGGAGGAGCGCGTTTTCTTCCGGTCCGACCCCCGCCTGGAGATAATCCAGAACCCGCAAATGTTCCTCAAGCCGCGCGCGCACCTTTTCGAGGGCGGCCGGCGCCTCCGCTTCCCCGGCTTGCGCGGCGATTGCAAGTGCCAAGTCATCCTCGTTCATCAACCGCGCGATAATAGCATCCGCCACCGGCAGCTCCGCGCCCATCTGGTGAAGGATCTCTTCCGCGCGCCGGTCGGCGAATTCCAGCGCGAGATCCATCTTCGAAAGCGGATCCCCCACTACCAATAGGCGGACTTCCTCCGACCAGGTCTTCACCGGATACAATCCATCCTCCGGCATGGCTTCCTGTGCTCCGGCCACTACGGCGCCCCCCAGCAGCGTACTAACGGCAATCATCAAGGCTCCGGCTAATTTCCACATGGAGATTCGCTCCTTTCCAATGTATGCTCGTTGGTTAAGACGCGAATCGGCGGCTTTCGATACGGCCGCTTCCATCAGGCGGGCTTCGCGGAGAAAGGCCTTTTTACCTTCCATCTCGCGGCCGGAGCGCCTGTCGGGGATGGCCTGAACCGACTGAAAAAATTTTTCCAGTTCGGGGTCGATGACCGGTTCTTTCATGGAGAATCATCCTCTTTAACCAACATCCGGCGCATGGCGGCGATACCGCGTTGCTGGAGGGCTTTTACCGCACCCACCGGCCGGTCCATCGCCCGTGCCACATGTTCATTGTCCCAACCTTCGAAGAAACGCAATGCCATCGCCTGCCGTTGATCGGGCGTGAGGCGCCGCAGAGCGAGGCGCACCTGCCTCCGGCGGATATTCTGTTCGGCCTGCGCGCTGGTCGAATCCGGAGCAGGGCTGGTCTCTTCTTCAATCGGTATCCCGTCCGGCGGACTCCGTCGAAAACGGTCACTGATCCAGTTGTGGGCGATCCGATAGAGGTACGCCTGCAGGTAATCCCTCGGTCCCTGTCCTTGCCGAAGCGCCTTCAGATAACGCGAAAAGGTTTCGGAGACGCAATCTTCCGCCGAATCGGGATCGCCCAACTGGCGATAGGCGTAAGCATATAAACCGGCGTTGTAGCGGTCATATACCGCCTCCAAAGCATCCGGCTTAAACTCCCGTGCTTTTTCCAGCAGGACCCGTTCCTCTTGCTTGGACATACTCTGATAATTATGACGCGGTATTCGTTAAAAGGATACGGCAAGACGGATATCACTTTCCGCACCCGCCGCCGCCGGATTACTCCGGGGGGATATAATTGGCCGGTGAATCATCATCCCTTGGAGTGAAAAGGCGCCCCTCATGGACTTCCTGCTTACCGCGATCTGCCTCGGACTGCATGCCCTGGCGACTGTGATCCTCACCGGTCAATACATCCTTTCCGCGCTGGTCATCCTCCCCGTCTTGATGCGCCAGACTGCCGAAAAGGATCAGGCCCGGATGCTTGCGGCGTTCACCGCCGCGGCCCGCCCGTGGGTGCTTGGGGCGTTGACCGCTTTCCTCGTCACCGGAATTGTAATGATGCTGACCGATTCCCAGTACCTCGGTTTCCTGAATTTCGGGAACGCCTGGTCGGTCCTGATGGTCGTAAAGCACGTTCTTATCGTCCCCTGGGTCTTCCTGTGCATCGCCCTCGACCGCAACACCGCCCGACGCCTGGAAGAAGCAAACGACGCAGACCGGCCCCGCCTGCTCGCGCAATTTCGCCGCATGAACACAATCGCCGCCTGGGGAGGCGCGGGCATCATCCTCATGACGGCGGTTATGCAGGCCATGTAGCACGGAATATGTATCAGGATTATTTCTGGTTTCTGGAGTATGGATTCGACTGGCGGGCCGGTATTTATACCGGCCCCTATCCCCTTCCCGCCCTCGGTTTTTTTACCGCGTTGAGTTTCATCCCCTGGGAAGTCGGATATCTCGGATTGGCGACGTTGGGGTTGTTCTGTATTGTCATCCGGCTCAAACGCGCGGCGCCGGGGTGGAGCGCCTACCTCCCCGTCCTGCAGGTCATGCTGATCGGGAACCTCGACCTGGTCTGGTGGGGATTGTGGCAAACGCGTTTGCCCATCGCCTATGCCCTGATGACCCTCAAGCCCCAACTCCTGCCGTTCGCCCTGCCGGAGATCGTCCGCTGGACACGCCGCGAGAAGCTGTCCTGGCTGGGGTGGACGGCCGCCTTGTGGCTGCCCTGCTGGATCGTCCGGCCCGGCTGGTTCGGTGAATGGATGCGGAAACTCACCCAATTCGACCGGATCACCGAGCATTGGGCCAGCAACCTGTGGAACGCGCCGGCTTGGATCCTTATCGGCGGGCTCATCGCCATCCCGCTCGTCTGGTGGATTACCAAACGCCGGCCGTCGTTCCGGCCGCTGATGCTTTTCCTCAATCCGGGAATTAATTCCTACGATTATTCCCTGCTGGCCGGCAACGCACATTGGATCATCATCCCCGCCAGTTGGCTGGCGCAGATCGCGGAGCGGTACCAGAGCGCCCATTGGGCGTGGGGACTCGTCGGACTGCTGGCTACGCTGACCACGCTAGCGCCTAGGGATTCTTCCGATCCATGGGACATCCGTTTCCGTTCGATGGGGGAGCGGTTTTTTCGGAAAGTGATGCAACCCCGCATCGCGCCGGGATCCGCTTCACCGGAAAGCCCTTCATCGGCATCGTGATCCAAGACGGCTCTCCCCGCGACCGTCCGGCGGAACAGCCGCGGAAGCGTGTTTTTCCGAAGGAGGGACCGGTTGGAGATAATGTAGAGGTAATGGGAACGTTTTCCGGATCCAATTATTGAAGAACCCCAATACAATAAATTGATCCGCCGATCCGGCCCTGTTGATGCCCGAGCCCCCTGACGGCAACTGTCCGGTGCAACACAATGGAGGGAACATGAATTTCGCAACCAAACACACTCATTGGATGCCTTTCCTGCGGGCGGGGATCCTCGCTGCCGCGTTGACGCTGGCCGCCTTGGCCTGTGATCTGCCCGGATGGCCGACGCCAACCGCGACCTCTGTTCCGCCGGGCGTTCCGGCAGGGTGGATCTGCTACCAGAATGCGACCTACGGCTTTGAGGTTTGCTACCCGCCCGATGCGACGATTTCAACAGCCTCACCGGAACACTCGCGGCTCGATCTTTCCATCACTCCCGGCACGACCCTGCTTAAGAAGGAAATGGACGTGGACTCCGGCGCGGGTTGGACGACCTGCGAGAGTCCGCAGACTGCGGGCTACGGAGGCGGCTCCTACCCCGGAACGACTCAAACCATCGCCGGGTTGGAATTTCTGGTCCAGAGCGGTGAACAGGGTACGGCAGGTCAATACCACAGATGGACAGGTTATTCCACGGAAAAGGACGGTGTGTGTGTCAGCCTGACAGGCATCCTGCATTCGGCAAACCCGATGGTCTATTCCACGCCTCCCCCGGATTACGACATTACGGCCGAGAGCGCGGTGTTCGCACAGATCGTCTCCACCTTCCGCTGGCTGGACGCGGCGACCCCGACGATGACACCCACTTCGCCGGTACCGGCCGGATGGGCCTGCTACCAGAATGCGCTGTATGCGTTCGAAGTATGCTACCCGGCCGATGCGACCCTCTCGGATGAAACAGCCGACCATGTGCGCATCGACCTCACCTTCATCCCCGGAACAAACCTGCAGGAAAAATGGGTGGATGTGAACGGCCGCAACACCCCGCCGGACTGTGAGAGCCCGCAGGTGGCGGGGTATACCCCCGCTTCGATAACTGAAGAGACGCGGACAATTGCCGGACTGTCGTTCCTCGTGCAAAGCGGGGGGGAAGGCGCGGTCGGCAATTACTACAACTGGACCGGTTATTCGACCGAAAAAGACGGCGTGTGCGCCAGCCTGACGGGCATCCTGCACTCAACCAATCCGCTCATGTATCCAACTCCGCCGCCCGAATTCGACCTAACGGCTGAAAGCGCGGTTTTCGAGCAGATCGCCGACACCTTCCGATGGTTGGACGAGGCGGCTTCCACCCCGCCGACGGACGACTCGCCGACCGCCTCCTTCACCGCCAACACCAACTGCCGCCGCGGGGCGAGCATCGACCACGAGATCGTCACCTTCCTCCGCGAAGGGCAGACGGCACCAATCGTCGGCCGGAATGAAGACGGCTCCTGGTGGTTGATCCAGGTTCCGGGAACCGCCGTGCGCTGCTGGGTCTGGGGAAAGTTCGTTACGCCGCACGGCGACATAAGCCGGGCGCCGTTCGTTGAATCGCCGGTGCTGGGCTGCTGGTATCAGGGCCGGGATCAAAAGAAACCAAAATGCGTCGCGCCCTGCCCGGACGGCGCTATGCCGGGTGGCATGTGCGAACCGTAGCACCCACATACTGCGAGCATAAAAAGAAGCGCCCGTCGGGCGCTTCTTTTTATTTAGCAATTCCTTCGGACGTCCGCCACCGTTTGCCGGGAGCCCGATGGAGTGCGCTGAAATGATACAGTACGGGAGCAAGGATCGCAATCTTTTTACCCTTGCCTGGCAAGGTCCAGAGAATTCCTCATCCCGCGATTACGGGAAAAAGTCCGAAATGTGTTGGCGAGGCCTCATTCAACGGATCGACCATTCTTTTACAGATATTTATTTTTTTTCAGATTATTAAGCCCGGCCCATCCCCTTGCCGTGCATAATGTATGTCGTTGTCCATCAGGGAAATCCGACAACACCATTCCTGCGTCATGGAGGATGCTGTGAAAAACAACTTGGTTCGCGTGTTGATACCCCTGCTCTTTCTGATGGCTTTCTCCGCCGGATGCGGAAAATCCACCCCGGCCCAGACGGCTTCCGCCGATCGTCCGCTTGCCACGTTTACCGACGAACCGGCCCTGGCTTCCGAGGAAACACTTCCGGCCGGGGAGGCTTCGCCCGCCGGCGGCGAGCAAGCGCCCGTATACGCTTCTGTGACCTTGGAAGGGCTGCTGACCGTGACCAGCCGGCGGCATGAAGAAGTGCTGGACATGTGCAATCCCTTTCCGCCCGGCGCTTCCGGCTGCATGGATACGTACAACCCGTGCCCGGAGGAGGGTGGCGGAGGCGGCGGCGGAGGCGGCGGCGACGACGTGGCCTGCCTGAAGCTGCCGGATTATTGTTATAAATGCATGCCGGATTACGGCGCAACGTATTTCTTTTCCCTCCTGGATCCGGAAAGGATGTATATCTCGCCGTCCACCACCCGGTTCTTCATTGACGTCGATCCCAAGGGGTAT